>Ga0207714_1001143_pt1 | contig 17447 bp, 17 predicted proteins | sample PonA232FremontCA_2_FD_187270 | JGI IMG/M metagenome (GOLD analysis project Ga0207714, IMG submission 187270) | Marine sediment microbial community from Fremont, CA, USA - Pond A23 Sediment 2 (SPAdes) | ecosystem: Environmental > Aquatic > Marine > Unclassified | place: USA: Fremont, California...
CCCGCCTCGATCACGGCCGGCTCGTCGAGGAAGCGCCGCGCCAGCTTGCCCACGGCGCCGGAGAGGGTCGCCGAGAAGAGCAGCGTCTGGCGGTGCTTGGGCACCGACTGGAGGATGCGCTCGATGGCCGGCTTGAAGCCCATGTCGAGCATCCGGTCGGCCTCGTCGAGGACGAGCGTCTCGACACTGCGCAGGTCCACGTTGCCGCGGTCGAGGTGGTCGATGAGCCGGCCCGGCGTAGCCACGACGATGTCCACGCCGCGTTGCAGGGCGGCCGTCTGCTTGCCCATGGGCGCGCCGCCGTAGATCTCTGTCGAGCGCAGCGGCGCGTGGCGGCCGTAGGTGGCCACGCTCTCGCTGACCTGGGCGGCGAGCTCCCGGGTCGGCGTCAGCACCAGGGCGCGGATGCGCCGCTGGCCCTGCTGCGGCGCGGTCTCGGTGAGACGCTGGAGCAGGGGCAGGGTGAAGGCCGCCGTCTTGCCGGTGCCCGTCTGGGCGGTGGCCATGACGTCGTCGCCGCCGAGCACCGCCGGGATGGCCTGGTCCTGGATGGCGGTCGGGGTCTCGTAGCCCTGCTGGGCGACGGCGCGGAGCAGCTCCGGCGAGAGGCCGAGGTTGTCGAAGGTCATAGAGGACGCTCCTGGATCGGGATAGGCCAAGGCGCCGGCGCGAGCGCCGGGAGTGAGCTAGGCATCGAGGAAAGGCCTTGGCGGATCGATCCACGACCGGTTTGAGGGTACCGGTCCGGGATCGCCGGAGCGACGGGCGGCAACCTGGGCGCCCGTTGTGCACGGGCGCCGCTACAAACATCACTCTACTCTATCACGGCGTGCGGCCCGCATGGTGGAAAAAGTGCTACGGATTCGTTGGGCTCGTGATCGGCTGCCGCCAGCGGGTTACGATGAGACGTGCTGGTTATGATGAAGCTGAGGGAGGGCGAGGCCGTGAGTGAGCCGGATCAGGACCGCCTCGACGAGATCGTGGCACAGGCGCAGCGCGAGCGCGTGCAGCGGGAGCAGGGCTACCGGGAGAAGGCGCTCAAGCTCTTCCCCTGGGTCTGCGGCCGCTGCGGCCGGGCGTTCGACCGGCACAATGTCCACGAGCTCACCGTCCACCACATCGATCACGACCACGACAACAACCCCGAGGACGGCAGCAACTGGGAGCTGCTCTGCCTCTACTGCCACGACCACGAGCATCAGCGGGAGATCGAGCCCCATACCGGGCCGGAGAGGCCGCGCAAGAAGGGCAATAAGCCCGCCCCGCAGGCGACCCACAACCCGTTCGCCGGGCTCCAGGACATGCTCAAGGGCGACGACGAGTGATGGCCGAGGCCGCGGGCGTCGGCTACCTAGGCGGCAGGCCGGGATGCGGGCCGGTGCCGAGGGTCCCGGAGCGGGCCGCTACAGGGCGAGGGCGTTGGTCGGTGCGGGCTGCTGGTGGCGGTGTCGCCCGGCCTCCCGGCATGTAGGCTGCCGTAGGGAAGGGAACCGCGATGGCCGCTGTCCTGGGTGTCGGCATCGCTACGCTGGATATCATCAACACCACCGAGCGCTATCCGGCCGAGGACGAGGAGGTCCGGGCCCTGGCGCAGCGCGTCGCGCGGGGTGGCAACGCCGCCAACACCCTCGATGTGCTCGCCCAGCTCGGCCACGATAGCCGCTGGCTCGGCGTGCTCGCCGACGATGCCGACGCCGGGCGCATCCAGGCGGCCCTGGCGGCACAGGGGGTCGATGACCGCCGCGCGCGCACGAGCCCGGGCAGCCGCTCCCCCGTGTCGTATATTACCGCCAGCCGCGCCACCGGCTCGCGGACCATCGTCCACTACCGCGACCTGCCGGATCTCGACGCGGACGATTTCGCCGCTGTCCCGCTGGACGGGCTGGCGTGGCTGCACTTCGAGGGGCGCAACGTCGCCGCCACGCGGGCCATGATCCGCGATGCGCGGGCGCGGGCGCCGCGGCTGCCGGTCTCCGTGGAGATCGAGAAGCCCCGGGACGGCATCGAGGCCCTGGCGGAGGCTGCCGACGTCGTCGTCTACGCCCGCGCCTACGCCGAGGCCCGGGGCTACGGCGACCCCCAGGCCCTCCTCGCTGCCGCTCCGGGCGGTGGGCTGGCCTTCTGCGCCTGGGGCGAGGCCGGCGGCTGGCTGCGCACCCCGGACGGGGCGTGCCACCACGAGCCCGCCCATCCGCCGCCGGCGGTCGTCGATACCGTCGGCGCCGGCGATGCCTTCAACGCCGGGCTCATCCACGCCCTGGTGCGGGGCGAGTCGCCGGTGGCGGCGCTGCGCTGCGCCAATCGGCTGGCCGGCGCCAAGTGCGGCCGTATCGGCCTCGAGGGCCTCGGCGGGGCCCTCGCGTGAGGGTATGGGCCTGCCTGGCGGCCGTGGCCCTCGGTCCTGCGCTGCCGAAGCCCCGGGCGGGCGGGGTCACCAGGGGATGCGTTGCCCGTCCCAGGCGAAGAAGCTGCCGCTATCGGCCGGCGAGAGCCCGTCGATGACGCCCAGCAGCTGCCGTACGGTCCGCTCCGGCGAGAAAAGCTGCTCCTCGGGCACCCAGGCCCGGAACGGCGTCGACATCTCCGTATCCGTCGTCCCCGGGTGCAGCGCCGCGCACGTCACCGCCGGGGCCCGGCGCGCCAGCTCCACCGCCAGCGTATGCAGGAACTGATTGAGCGCGGCCTTTGAGCCCCGGTAGGCGTACCAGCCGCCCTTGCGGTTGTCGCCGATGGAGCCTACGCGCGCCGAGATGGCGGCGAAGACCGCCGGGTCACCGTGGCTGAACAGGGGCAGGAAGTGGCGGGCCACGACCAGCGGCCCTGCGGCGTTGACCCGGAAGAGCGCGTCCAGCCCCTCGGGGGTGACCTCCTCGATCCGCTTCTCCGGGCGGATGCCCCGCCCGGCGTCGTGGAGCAGCCCCGCGGCGTTGAGGACCAGGTGCAGCCGCCCCTCGGCGGCGCGGACCTGCTCGGCGGCGTCGCTGACCGTCAGCTCGTCGGTGACGTCCAGGGTCAGCAGGTGCAGCCTGCCCCCGGACTCACGGGCCAGGGCCTGCAGCGCCTCTGCCTCCTGCGGGTGCCGGCACGAGGCCCACACGCGGCCGATGTGCGGCTGGGCGAGGCACTGGTGGACGAACTCCAGGCCGATCCCGCGGCTGGCGCCCTGGATCAGGACCTCCCCGCCCTCAGGGATCCAGTGTAGCGACATGGCTCGACTCCTCTATCCGGTGAAGCCCGTAACCGCGGCCGGGCCTCGGGGCTCGGCGCCGTGGTGCGGGGGCTGGCTGTCGCCCACGAGCTGTCCCGCGCCCGGATCGATCGTGGTAGCTAATCGCCGGCATCCTCAATCTTGATAAGCGCTATCCCCGCAGAGCGGATGGATCGGTTACACTGCCGCGGTTACTGCTTCGACGCAATGCAGGCGGGGGTATCCACCCGGTCGCGGACGGCTGCCGCCATAGACTGGAACACGAAGCCTAGTTAGGAGGAGCATCCATGACGATCAACGTAGCGATCAACGGTTACGGGCGCATCGGCCGTAACGTGCTGCGGGCGCTGTACGAGTCCGGGCGTACCGACGAAGTCCGCATCGTAGCCATCAACGATCTCGGCGACGCCGAGACCAACGCCCACCTGACCCGCTACGACACGGCCCATGGCCGTTTCCCGGGTGACGTGCAGGTCGAGGGCGGCGATCTCATCATCAACGGCGACCGCATCAAGGTCTGCGCGGAGAAGGATCCGGCCAGCCTGCCCTGGAAGGACCTCGGCGTCGATGTCGTCATGGAGTGCACGGGCCTGTTCACGACCAAGGAGCAGGCCCGTGCCCACCTCCAGGCGGGTGCCAAGAAGGTGGTCATCTCCGCGCCGGGCGGTAAGGACGTGGACGGCACCTTCGTCTACGGGGTCAACCACCAGCAGATGAGCGCCGATCTGGAGGTCATCTCCAACGCCTCCTGCACCACCAACTGCCTGGCCCCCATGGTCAAGGCGATCAACGATCGCATCGGGGTGGAGGAGGGGCTGATGACCACCATCCACTCCTACACCAACGACCAGGTCCTCTCGGACGTCTACCACAAGGACGTTCGCCGGGCGCGCAGCGCGACGCACTCCCAGATCCCGACGAAGACCGGCGCCGCTGCTGCGGTGGGCCTGGTGCTGCCGGAGCTCGAGGGCCGCCTGGACGGCTTCGCGATCCGTGTCCCGACCATCAACGTCTCCCTTGTGGACCTGACCTTCACCGCCTCCCGCGATACGAGCGTCGAGGAGGTCAACAAGGCGGTCCAGGAGGCTGCCTCGGGTGAGCTCGCCGGGGTGCTGACCTACAACGAGGAGCCGCTGGTCTCGGTGGACTACAACCACAACCCGGCGTCGAGCATCTTCGATGCGCCGCTGACCAAGGCCCAGGGGCCGCGGCTGATCAAGGCCTGCGCCTGGTACGACAACGAGTGGGGTTTCTCCAGCCGCATGATCGACATCTCGGTCGCCATGATGCGCGCCTAAGGAGCCGCCACAGGCGCTGACGCGCTGCCGCCCCGCCCGGCCTGGCCGGGCGGGGCGGTCTTGTCCTCGAGCCCGGTACAGGCCCGGCGCTTCAGCCCGGGTCGCTGTCGACCACGTGCTGCAGCCCCTCCGCGTCGAGCAGCCGGATGAGCCGGTTGCGCTCCTCGAATAGCCGCTCGCGCTTCCAGCGCGCCATCACGCGGCTGACCGTCTCGACCCGCAGGCCGAGGAGCTCGCCGAGCTCACCGCGTGACAGCGGCAGGGGGAGCCACTGCGCCTGCGGCCCGTGCTTGCGCTGCCAGTGGAGGAGGAAGGAGGCGAGCCGCTCCTCCGCCTTGCGGTTGCCGAGCTCCAGGGCCAGGGACTCGACCTCGTCCAGGGCACGGCGCCAGCGCCCGAGCAGCGCGTCGCTGAAGGCCGGATCGTCGGTACGCAGCTGCTCGAGCAGGGTGTTCGGCAGCCTGCAGAGGGTGACCGGTGTCAGCGTGATGGCGGTGTGGTGGTGGGTGTCGCCGAACAGCCCCTCGGCGCCGAAGAAGTCGCCCCCGACGAGCAGGCGCACGATCTGGCTGCGCCCGCCGGGCTGGTTGCGGACCAGCTTGACGATGCCCTCGCGCAGGGTGAACGCCGCGTTCGCGGCGTGGCCCTCCCGGTAGAGGATGGTGCCCTCCGGCTCCTCGAGCTGCCGGGCCTGGTCGTGGACGCGCTGGACCGTCTGCTGATGGATCTCACCGAAGAGCGCGACGGAGCGGATCGCGCAATTTTCGCAGTCGCAGGGCTGCATGATGATCCATTCCGTGAGGTCGCTTAGTTGCCTCGACTCTACCACACTCATGGCTTCGCTATTGGGCTTGATCAATGCGGAAGGGGCGACCCGCCCCTGCCCCCGGCGTCGGGCGGCGTGCCCCAGGGTGGAGCGGGCGCAGCGCGGGGTCAGGCCGCAGCGGTGAGCAGCCGCTCGGCCTCGCGGTATTTCTCCGCCGTCTGGCGGATGGTCGCCTCGCTCAGGTGGGGCGCCGGCGGTGCCTTGTCCCAGTCCAGCGACTCGAGGTGGTCGCGGATGTACTGCTTGTCGAACGCCGGTGGCGTGGCGCCGGGCTGCCAGGCGTCCGCCGGCCAGAAGCGGGAGGCGTCCGGCGTCAGGAGCTCATCGATGATGACCGGCTCTCCCTCCGGCGTGACCCCGAACTCCAGCTTGGTGTCGGCGATGATCAGGCCGCGGGCCTCGGCGTAGGCGGTGGCCAGCTCGAAGACCTCGAGGGCGATGGTGCGGATGCGCGAGGCCAGTTCTGCCCCGATGAGGCCGATGGTCTCATCGAAGGAGATCGGCTCGTCGTGGCCGCCTACCGCCGCCTTGGTGGTGGGCGTGAAGATCGGCTCCGGGAGCCGATCCGACAGGCGCAGCCCGTCGGGCAGGGCGACGCCGGAGACGGTGCCGTCGCGCTGGTAGGCGGCCCAGCCCGAGCCGGTGAGGTAGCCGCGGACGATGGCCTCCACGGGCAGCGCCTGGAGCCGGCGGACCACCACCGCCCGCTCGCGGACCTGCTCGGCCTCCTCCGGTGCGACCACCGCTTCCGGACGGGTGTCGAGCAAGTGGTTCGTGGCCAGGTGGGCCGTCTTGCGGAACCAGAAGTTCGACACCCGGGTGAGGACTGCCCCCTTGCCGGGGATGGGATCCGGGAGGACGACGTCGAAGGCGGAGAGCCGGTCGGTGGCGACGATGAGGAGCCGGTCGTCGTCTACGGCGTAGATGTCGCGGACCTTGCCGCTGTGCAGCAGCGGTAGGCTCTGGATCGCGGTCTGGTAGACGGGGGTTGTCGTGCTCATAAGTTATACCCTAACCCAGGGCTTGGAACGCGGCCAGCGCCTCTTGCCGGCTGGTGCCGAGATCCACGAGCGGTTCCGGGTAGCTCCGGCCGAGGTGCAGCCCGCTGCGTGCCCGGGCGTCCGCCGGCGCCTTCCACGGCTGGTGGATGTGCGACTTCGGCAGCCCGGCTACCTCCGGGACCCACTGGCGGACGTAGTCGCCGTCCGGATCGAAGCGCTCCCCCTGGCGTACCGGATTGAAGATGCGGAAGTAGGGTGCGGCGTCGGCCCCGCAGCCGCTGACCCATTGCCAGCCCATGCTGTTGCTCGCCAGGTCCCAGTCCACCAGCGTGTCGCGGAAGTGCGCCTCGCCGTGCTGCCAGGGCAGGCGTAGGTTCTTGACCAGGAAGGAGCCCACCACCATGCGGACCCGGTTGTGCATCCAGCCGGTGGCCCATAGCTCACGCATACCGGCGTCCACCAGCGGGATGCCGGTCTCGCCGCGGCGCCAGGCGCCGAGTAGCGCGCCGTCGGGATCCTCGCGCCACGGGAAGGCCTCGAAGCGCCGGTCGAAGGGGCGGCGGTCGAGCTCCGGATCCTGCCACAGCAGGTGGTAGCCGAACTCCCGCCAGCCCAGCTCGCCGAGGAAGGCGTCAACGCTCGCCTCGGCCGCTGGCTGCGCTGCCCGGGCGTCGGCGGCGGCGTGCCAGACGGCGCGCACGCTCACCTCGCCGAAGTGCAGCCGGGGCGACAGCCGGGAGGTGCCGTCGCGGGCGGGGCGGTCGCGCTGCCCGGTGTAGTCGGCCAGGCCGCCGTCGATGAACCGGGCCAGCCGTTCCCGTGCTGCCGGCTCGCCGGGCCGCCAGTGCATCTCGAGCTTGCTGTCCCAGCGGATGCGCGGCAGCAGCCCCAGGGCCTCCGGCGGCTGCGGCTCCGGGATGGCGTCGGGCAGCGGGGGCAGCGCCGGCGCCGGTGCCGGCCGCGGCGGATCGATCTGGGGGCGGACGCTGCGCCAGAAGGGGGTGAAGGCCCGGTACGGGGTGCCGCTGCGGTTGCGGATGGCGCTCGGGTCGGTGAGCAGCCCGTCGGGCAGGATCTCCAGGGCGACGCCGGCCTCCGCCAGCGCGGCGCGGACCGCCGCCTCCTGGCGCCGGGCCCACGGCTCGGCGACGGTCGTGCAGTAGACGGTATCCGCCTCGCTGACCTGCGCCCAGTGGCGCAGCCGCTCGGCGGTAGCGCCGCTGTCGAGGCACAGCCGGCTGCCGGCGGTCGCCAGTGCCTCGGCCAGGGCGGCGAGGCTGTGGTGCAGCCACCAGCGGCTCGCTGCCCCCTCCGCCGGTGTCGCCTCCTCGGGGGCGTGGATGTAGAGCGGGACGAGGCGGTTGGCCCGCTGCGCTGCGGCGGCCAGGGCGGGCTGATCGTGCAGGCGCAGGTCCCGGCGTAGCCAGACCAGGGCGGTGCTCACGGTTCGGGCTCCTCAGTCGCAGTGGGCTTGCAGGCGGGCGATAGCCTCGTGGGGCTCGCCTGTCAGCGCCAGGGCGCCCGGCGGCAGCTCCGCCGGCCTCCCGGCGCCGGGGCCGGTGATCCCCAGGGGCGGCTGCCCTGCGGCCGCCAGCGCGGCCGCCGCCTCGTGCCAGGCCGCTTCCGGGGCCTCACCGGCGTAGAGCAGGACGGCGCTGGCCGCCCCGCGCCGCGCTCCGGCGGCGATGGCCGGCGCCGGCACCCCCTCGCCGAGCAGCAGGGGGCGGTGGCCGACCTGGATGGCGGCCAGGGCGAGGGTGCACAGCGCCGTCTCCGCTAGGGTGGGCGGGGCGCCATCGCCGGGCGGGGCCGCGAGCAGGAAGTTCCGGCCCCGGCCCTGGGGGCGCTGGCGGTAGACCAGGTGGCCGAGCCGGCCGCGCAAGTAGCGCGCCAGCAGGTAGCCCTCGGCCACGCCATCCCAGTCGCCGCGCTGGCGCTCGGCGAGGGCCGGCAGCAGGATGTGGCTGGCGGCCCGGTCTACCGGGTAGAGGCTGAGCAGCTCGCCCAGCGCCCCCGCCAGGGCACCGGGGTCGAAGCGGGCGAGCACCCGGTCCAGGTGCTCCCGCCAGGCCGGCCAGGGCTCCTCACCCGCGGCGACGGCTTGCCCGCTCGCCTCGGCGTCGAGGACCTCCCGCGCCCTGCTGATCAGCACACCCCGGTCGAGCAGCTCCAGGATGCGGCGGATGCGGGCGATGTCCGCCTCGGTATAGAGGCGGTGGCCCTTGGCCGTGCGCTCCGGCCTGATCAGCCCGTAGCGCCTCTCCCAGGCCCGCAGGGTGACGGGGTTCACGCCGGTGAGCTCGGCCGCAGCGCGGATGGGGTAGACCGGCTGGTTGTCACCCATGCGGGCGCTGTGCCACGAAGCGGTGGAGGTCGATGCGTCCGCAGCGGAAGCCGCCCTCGCAGTAGCCCAGGTAGTAGCGCCACATGCGCTGGAAGCGCTCGTCAAAGCCTTGCGCCCGGACATCGTCGCAGCGGGCGAGGAAGTTGCGGTGCCAGGCGCGGAGGGTCCGTGCGTAGTCCAGGCCGTGGGCGGTGGCCTGCTCGCAGCGCAGCCCGGCGGCCGCTAGCCCCTCGCGGACGTGGCGGGCGGTGGGCAGCATGCCGCCGGGGAAGATGTAGCGCTGGATGAAGTCCGGGCCGGCGGCATAGATCGGCCAGGCGGCCTCGTCGATGGTGATGATCTGCAGCACCGCCCGGCCGCCCGGGCGCAGGCAGCGGTGGACGGTGTCGAAGAAGGTCGCCCAGTGCTCCTGGCCGACGGCCTCGAACATCTCGATGGAGACGACGTAATCGAAGGGGCCGGCCGCCTCGCGGTAGTCCTGCAGGCGCAGGTCGGCGTGGCCGTCCAGCCCCTCGGCGGCGAGGGCATCGCGAGCCCAGGTGAGCTGCTCCTGGGAGAGGGTCACCCCGGTGACGTGGATACCCGCCCGCGCCGCCTCGCGGGCGAAGCCGCCCCAGCCGCACCCGATCTCCAGGACATGCTCACCGGGCTGCGCGCCCAGGTCGGCAAGCGTCCGGGTGTACTTGTGGCGCTGCGCCTCGCTCAGCGGCTGCCCCGGCTCGCTGAACAGGGCCGAGGAGTAGGTCATGGTCCCGTCGAGCCAGAGGCGGTAGAAATCGTTGCCCAGGTCGTAGTGGTAGGCGATGTTGCGCCGGCTGCCGCGCGGGGTGTTGGCGCGCAGCCGGTGGAGCAGGTTGAGCAGGGCCCGCGAGTACCAGCGGCCGGCCGGGGCGGTGTTGTAGGCGTGCTCGTTGCTCGCCATCACGGCGATCAGCGGCGCCAGCTCCGGCGTATCCCACTCGCCGGCCATGAAGCTCTCGGCGAAGCCGATATCGCCACGGTGCAGGACCCGCGCCGTGAGCCGCCCCGGGCTGTGCAGGGTCATCGTCGCCGCGGGGCCGTCGTAGGTCCCGCCGAAGCGCAGCGAGGCGCCGTTGGGCAGGTGCAGCTGCAGCGTCCCGGTGTGGAAGCGCCCCAGCCAGGCGAGCAGGGGGCGGGCGGTCAGCGGCACGTGGGCCCGGGCGGATCCGGCGTCGCTGATCTGCGTCATCCGATGCGCTCCTCCGGCGGCTGCGGCCTGCTGTGGAACTGGCCGCCGCGCAGGTAGATCTTCAGCGCCTCCCAGTGGATCCCGGCGAGGGCGCGTATCCCGGGGGGCGGCAGCCGCCCGAGGATGCGCCATAGCTGGCCGTCGGTCAGCGGCCGGCGCTCGCCGGTCTGGACGGCCGAGAGGCGTTGCCCCTCCGCCCCATCGTAGCCGATGGCCACGGTCAGGGACTCGGTCAGTGCCGAGAGGAGGAAGCGGTATTCGCCGTCCACGGGGAAGAAGGGCGAGACGTGGAAGACCTTGGTCGCCCGGCTGCGGATGGGGAAGGCCATGGGGGCCCCGTCCTGGTGCAGCAGGTAGCCGTAGGTCTCGCCGAAGGTGTTGTGTACCTCGCAGAGCACCGCCCGCGGCTGCTCGTCCCGGTCGAGGCAGAACCACACCGACAGGGGGTTGAAGGCGTGGTTGAGGACGCGGGGGACGGTGAGCAGCAGGACACGGCCGTCGGCGGTGTCCAGGCCGCGCTCGCGCAGGACGCCGTCGATCCACGGGCGCAGCGGGGTGCCGTCCTGGGGGCCGTAGTCCTGGTCGTAGAGGCTGATCAGGCCCCGGCGGTTGTAGGCGAAGAGCCGGCTGCGCCGGTCGAGCGCCGGCAGGTCATCCAGGTCGAGGAGGAAGGCCGCGTACCGGTACCGGAAGTGGTACGTCGGGGCGACGGTACGGCGGTGGGTGACGGCCCCGACGTAGAGCGCGGGCGCTTCGATCATGCCGACCCCTCCTGCGCTTGAGCGGTGGCGACCGGCGCGCGGCCAGCGGCGCTCGGCGGGCCGTGATCCCACGGCGCCGGGCAGCCGAGCTGCTCGGCCACGCGTAGGGCGGAGCGGAGCCCGTCCTCGTGGAAGCCGAAGCCGGTCCAGGCGCCGCAGAACCACAGCCGGTCCCGCCCCTGGATCTGGGGCAGGGCGTCCTGCGCCTCGGCGGCGGGGCCGTCGAGGACCGGATGGGTGAAGTGCAGCCGGCGCTGGATGTGCGCCTCGTCGATCGCGTCCACCGGGTTGAGGGTGACGAAGATATCCTGCTGGCTGGGGACCTGCTGCAGCCGGTTGAGCCAGTAGGTCACCGAGACCGGCCGCTGCGACTGCTCGTCGGCGGCGCTGATGTGGTTCCAGCTCGCCCAGACGTGGCGCCGCCGGGGCATGGCTGCCGCGTCGGTGTGCAGCAGCGCCTGGTTGTCCTGGAACTGGCACTTGGCGAGCAGCTGCGCCTCCGCCTCGTGGGGGGCGTCGAGCATGGCCAGGCTCTGGTCGGCGTGGGCGGCGAGGACGACCTCATCGAAGCGGCCCAGCTCGCCGCCGTCGCCGGCCAAGCGTACGCCGCCCTCGTCGAGGCGCTGCACGCTGCGCACCGGGGTGCCCGTGTGCACGGCGTGCAGCGCCGGCAGGAGGGCATCGATGTAGCGGCGCGCACCGCCGGGCACGGTGTGCCACTGCGGCCGGTCCACCAGGTCGAGCAGGCCGTGGTTGCGGAAAAAGGCCAGGAACTGCCGCGCCGGGAAGGCCCGCAGGCTGCGCGGCGTGCAGGACCAGATGGCCGCCGCCATGGGCAGCAGGTAGTGGCGGCGGAATCCCGGCCCGTAGCCGCCGCGGTCGAGGTACTCGCCGAGGGTGACGTCGTCGGTGAGGCTGCCGGCGAGATCGCGCTTGGCCCGGCGGTTGAAGCGCAGGATGTCGACGATCATGCGCAGGAAGCCGGGCCGGAGGAGGTTGCGGCGCTGGGCGAAGAGCCCACCCAGCCCCTCGCCGTTGTACTCCAGGTCGTCATCCCGGTCGGCGCAGGCGAAGGACATGTCCGAGGCCTGGCCCTCGATACCGAGGTGGTCGAGCAGCGCGCACAGGTGGGGGTAGTTGCGTGGGTTGTAGACCATGAATCCGGTGTCCACCGGATAGGTGCCGTCGTTGAGCTGCGCATCGATGGTGCACGTGTGCCCGCCGACGTAGTCGGCTGCCTCGAGCAGCGTCACACGGTGCCGGCCCGACAACAGCCAGGCCGCTCCCGCACCGGCGATGCCGCCGCCGACCACCGCGATATGCTTGTCCTGCAACGCCATCCTCCCTGCGGTCAGGGGCCCGCTTGCGAGTGTCCCGCCACGGGCCGGTTACCGAAAGCCCCTAGGATGCTCAGTGTAGAGGCTTTGTAAAACCACCGCAGGTACGCAGGCTGCCCAGGGGGCTCGCCTCCGGTATCCTCTGCCCCGAGGGGGGGAGGTGAGATCGCATGCAGCAGCCGTACCGGATCGTGCGCCGCTGGCCGGGGCGGATCCTCGCCGCGCTCGCACGGCAGATCCGCGCCGCCTATGAGGCTATCCGGGAGGCCCAGGGCGGGCCCTGGATGCTAGATTGGCCTGGCGGCGGATCCCGGGTGCCGGAGCGGGCCGGGGCGTACCCGGACGTGGGGTCGCCAGCGAGCACGGAGGAGGGCTGATGCAAGCGCGCTTTGCCGATCTGACTGTGGCGACCTGCGTCGGCGATATCGCCGCGCAGGGGGATTGCGAGGCGGTTGTCAACGCCGCTAACGCCGAGCTGATGCCGGGGGGTGGGGTGGCCGGGGCGCTGCACCGCGCCGCCGGCCCGGAGCTCGCCGACGCGTGCCGGCCGCTCGCGCCCATCCAGCCCGGCCAGGCGGTGATCACCGAGGCCTTCGCCCTGCCCAACCGCTACGTCATCCACTGCCTCGGCCCGGTCTACGGCGTCGACGAGCCCGGCGAGGAGCTGCTCGCGGCCTGCTACCGCAACACCTGCCACCGCGCCGAGGCGTACGGCCTGGCGAGCCTCGCCGTGCCGGCCATCTCCACCGGCGCCTTCGGCTTCCCCATGGAGCGCGCGGCCCGGGTGGCGGTTGGCGCTATCCGCCAGCACGCGCCGGATCTGCAGCGTGTGCGGCGGCTGCGCTTCGTCCTCGCCGACGCGGCGGCACAGCAGGTCCACGATCGGGTAATCGACGAGCTGGCGGAGGAGGAGAGGTCGTGATGGACGCCCTGGACACGCAGCACGTCGCAACGGCGTGGGATCGGGAGGCCTTGCCGGCGCTGGCGTCGTTCGTCCGGATCCCGGCCAAGTCGCCGAGCTTCGATCCCGCCTGGGCCGAGAATGGCCAGCTGGACGCTGCCCTGGAGCTCGGCGCCGCGTTCTGCCGGCGCCACCTGCCCGAGGCGGCGGTCAGCATCGAGCGCCTGGCGGGGCGGACGCCGCTGCTGTTCGTCGAGCTGCCGGGCAGCGACGAGGCGGCCGGCACGGCGCTCATCTACGGCCACCTGGACAAGCAGCCGGAGAGTAGCGGCTGGTCCGAGGGGCTTGCCCCCTGGGAGCCGGTCGTCCGCGACGGCCGCCTCTACGGCCGCGGTGCCGTCGATGACGGCTACGCCCTGTTCTCGGCCGTGGTGGCCGTGGCCTCGCTGCGCGAGGCCGGGCAGCGCCACCCGCGCTGCGTCTTCGTCATCGAGGCCTGTGAGGAGAGCGGCAGCCCCGATCTGCCGGCCTACCTCGACGCCCTGGCGGGGCGCATCGGCCAGCCGGATCTCATCGTCTGCCCGGATGCCGGCTGCGGGACCTACGACCGGCTGTGGTGCACCACCTCGCTACGCGGGATGGTTACCGGCACCCTCCGGGTGGATGTGCTCAGCGAGGGGATCCACTCGGGCGACGCCGGGGGCGTCGTGCCCTCGAGCTTCCGCATCCTGCGCCGGCTCCTCAGCCGCCTGGAGGATCCGGATACGGGCCAGGTGCTGCCCCGGCTCTGCGGCGTGGCCATCCCCGAGCTTCGCCGCCAGCAGGCCGCCCACGCCGGCGCCGTCCTCGGTGACCTGACCCGCGAGCGCTACCCCCTGCTCAGCGGGGTCGAGACCGAGTCCGCCGAGCCGGCGGAGCGTATCCTCGACCGCAGCTGGCGGCCGGCGCTAGAGATCGTCGGCGCCGAGGGCCTACCCCCGGTGGCGGCCGCCGGCAACGTCCTGCGCCCGTTCACTACGACCAAGATCGCCCTGCGCCTGCCGCCCACCGCCGACGCGGAGGCGGTGGCCGAGGGCGTGGCGGAGCTGCTCACCGAGGATCCGCCCTCGGGCGCCCGGGTGGCGTTCGAGCCCGGCGCCGTGGCCTCGGGCTGGGAGGCACCGGAGCCGGCGCCGTGGCTGAGCCAGGCCCTGGAGCGCGCCTCCCGCGCCCACTTCGGAGCTGAGCCGGTGCATATGGGCGAGGGCGGGACCATCCCGCTGATCAACTGGCTGCAGGCCCGCTTCCCGCAGGCGGACTACCTCGTCACCGGCGTTGCCGGCCCCGGCGCCAATGCCCACGGGCCGGACGAGTCGCTGCACCTGGACGCCGCGCGCCGGCTGACGGCGTGCCTCGGCGAGACCCTGAACGCCCTCGCGGTCCGGGATGCCTAGGTAGGCCCTTATTGATCCCTTCCCGGGCTCAGACGATGCGGGCGAAGGCGAGGACCGCCAGCACGAGCAGCGCGGCCGCCAGGAGGAAGGCGGTGTTGCTGATCACCTCCGAGCGCTCGCGCACGGCCACGCCGGCGCCGATCAGCACGGACATGGCCAGGAGCAGGATCAGGCCCGGCATGGGCAGATAGCCCCCTGCCGCTCGCTCGTCGGCCTCGGTTGCCCCCGCCGCCCGGCGGGGGCGCAGGCACGCTGCACCATCGGGATCCTCCCTAGAGACGCGGCTTTTCGGGTCAACTATACAGGCCGGGGCGGCGGTGACGCAGCTCGCGCCACAGGCCCACCGCCAGGGTCACGACCGTCAGCGGGATGACGAAGCCGGCCATCACCCCGCTGAATAGGGGCAGCGCCTGGTGCTGCGTGCCTGTGAAGAAGAGGAAGGCGCAGTAGGCGGCGTAGTAGCCGAGGAAGAGGATGCCCTCCCAGCGCGCAATGGTGTGCCCTGTGAAGAATACCGGCAGGCACGCGAAGGCCACGGCGAGCATGACCGGGAGGTCGAGGACCAGCGCCTGGCGGGCCACGTGCACGCCCTCCGGCGCCAGCAGGGCGGCGCAGCCGAGCACGGCGAGTAGGTTGAAGATGTTGCTCCCCACGGCGTTGCCGACCGCCATCTGCCGATTGTCGCGCGCGACAGCCACCAGGCTGGTAGCGAGCTCGGGCACGGAGGTGCCCACCGCCACCATGGTCAGCCCGATGATCAGATCGCTGACGCCGAGCGCGGCCGCGATGGCCGCAGCGGCCTCGACCAGCAGGAACGAGCCGCCGGCCAGCAGCGGGATCCCGAGCAGCAGCCGCAGGATCGCGCTCGCCATGGAGCCGGTCGCCTCGGCCTCGTCGGGCTGTAGCTGCTGCCGGTCCCAGCGTACGGTCAGCACCAGGTAGGCGGCGAGGGCGAGCAGGAGGACGGCGCCCTGGGCCGGCCCGAGATTGCCGAGGACGGCGAGCCCGGCGACGAGCAGGGAGGTGGCGATCATCACCGGTACGTGGATGCGGATGAGCCGCTGGGTGACGGCGATGGGCGCGAGGGTGGCGGCAAGGCCCAGGACGAGGAGGATGTTGGCGATATTGCTGCCGACGACGTTGCCCAGGGCGAGGTCGGCGGCGTGCTCGGTAAAGGCGGCGCGCAGGGTGATGGCGAGCTCGGGGGCGCCGGTGCCGAAGGCGACCACGGTGAGGCCGATGATCAGCGGTGAGATCCCGAGCCGCCCGGCGAGCTGGGTCGCGCCGCGGACGAGGAGCTCGCCGCCGCCGAGGACGGCGGCGAGGCCGGTGGAGAACAGCAGCAGATCGGTCATGGCGGCGTGATCGAGGTCTCGTCAGCGTCTACATGGGCGGTGAGCGGAGCGGCCCCCGCAAGGGGATGGGGGCGGAGCGCTTGCGGCTGCCAGCTACGGCGCCAGGATGACGCCGGTGAGCACGGCCGCATAGTGGCATGCAGCAGCGGCGACCACCAGGCCGTGCCAGGCCACGTGGTGGAAGGATAGCCGGTGCCAGAGGTAGAGCAGGACCCCGGCGCTATAGCACACCCCGCCGGCGAGCAGCAGCACCAGCGCCGTCGCCGGCAGGGCTGCGACCAGCGGATCGAGGACGGCCACGATGGACCAGCCCAGCAGCAGGGAGAGGGCGATCGAGAAGCCTTTCCCCGGCGGGCGGGGTAGCAGGAGCTTGGCGCCGATGCCGATCGAGGCCGCGCTCCAGACGAAGATCAGCAGCGGCCAGCCGTAAGGGGGCGCCAGGGCATTGGCGGCGAAGGGGGTATAGGTGGCCGCGACCAGGAAGAAGATCGCCGCGTGGTCGAGCCGGCGGAGGCGCTCGGCCCGCCGCGAGTGCTGGTCGGCCAGGTTGTAGTTACACAGCCCGGAGGCGACGAAGAGCGCGGTCAGGGCGAGGCCGTAGACGCTGACGCTGGCCACCAGGGCGGCATCGCCGCGCTGGAGGGCCAGGCCGATAGCGAGAGCGGCCCCGATGGCGGAGGCGACGAGGGCCACGGTGTGCAGGATCCGGTCGGCGAGCTGCTCGCGGCGGCCGTAGGAGCGGGCGCGCAGGCTCATGGCTACTAGTCTAGAGCCGCCGGGGTCGATACATAAGCGCTCGTTGGGGGTGGCTCGGACCCGGCGCGGATTTCAGTTATACTAGGCCGATATTTGAGCGCCGGATTCCGAGCCGAGCAAGGAGTAGACATGTTCTCCAGTGACATGACCATTGCGGGGTTCGACCCCGAGCTGGCCGCCGCCATCGCGGACGAGCGCCAGCGCCAGGAGGATCACATCGAGCTGATCGCCTCCGAGAACTACGCGAGCCCGCGCGTGCTTGAGGCCCAGGGCAGCGTGCTGACCAACAAGTACGCCGAGGGCTACCCCGGTAAGCGCTACTACGGCGGCTGTGAGTACGTCGACGTAGCCGAGCGGCTCGCCATCGACCGCGCCAAGCAGCTCTTCGGCGCCGACTACGCCAACGTCCAGCCGCACTCCGGCTCCCAGGCCAACGCCGCCGTCTTCCACGCCCTGCTCAACCCGGGCGATACCATCCTGGGGATGAGCCTCGATCACGGCGGCCACCTGACCCACGGCGCCAAGGTCAACTTCTCCGGCAAGCTCTTCAACGCCGTCCAGTACGGCATCGACGACCACGGCCAGATCGACTACGGCGAGATCCAGCGCCTGGCCGACGAGCACCGGCCGAGGATGATCATCGGCGGCTTCTCCGCCTACTCCCAGGTGGTCGACTGGTCCCGGCTGCGCGATATCGCCGACTCCGTGGGCGCCTACCTCCTGGTGGATATGGCCCATATCGCCGGGCTGGTTGCCGCCGGGGTCTACCCCAACCCGGTGCCCTACGCCGACGCCGTCACCACCACGACGCACAAGACCCTGCGCGGCCCGCGTGGCGGGCTCATCCTGGCCCGCTCCAACCCGGAGCTGGAGAAGAAGTTCCAGTCGCTGGTCTTCCCCGGCACCCAGGGGGGACCCCTGATGCACGCCATCGCCGGCAAGGCCGTGGCCTTCAAGGAGGCCCTGGACCCGGCGTTCCGGCAGTACCAGGAGCAGGTGGTGGCCAACGCCCGCGCC
>Ga0207714_1001144_pt1 | contig 17446 bp, 15 predicted proteins | sample PonA232FremontCA_2_FD_187270 | JGI IMG/M metagenome (GOLD analysis project Ga0207714, IMG submission 187270) | Marine sediment microbial community from Fremont, CA, USA - Pond A23 Sediment 2 (SPAdes) | ecosystem: Environmental > Aquatic > Marine > Unclassified | place: USA: Fremont, California...
GGCTCGGATGAGGTGGCCGCGATCATGCGGATACAGCCGCTGAGCATGAAACAGGTCAGCAAGAGAGCAAAGACGCGCAATGCCGGATTCATTCCGCCTCTCCGAATAGCTGGCGATCGATATAGTCGCAGAGGGCGTGGATGATCAGAAGATGCACTTCCTGGATGCGGGCCGTGGATTCCGCCGGCACGCGCAATTCCACGTCGTCGCCGCTGAGCAGGGGAGCGATCTTGCCGCCATCCCGGCCGGTCAGCGCGACAATGGCCATGTCACGATCATGAGCGGCTTGAATGCCCTGGATGACGTTCGCGGAATTGCCGCTGGTGGAGATGCCCAACAGGATATCGCCGGTATTGCCGAGCGCTCGTACCTGTTTGGAGTAGATTTCGTTGTAGCTGTAATCGTTGGCGATGGAGGTCAGCGTGGATGAATCCGTGGTGAGCGCCACCGCGGGCAGCGAGGGCCGTTCGCGTTCAAAGCGGTTGAGCAGTTCCGAGGAGAAATGCTGGGCGTCACCGGCGGAGCCGCCGTTACCGCAACTGAGCACCTTGCCGCCGTTCAGCAGGCTGTCGACCATGCGCTGGCCCGCCGCGGCAATGGGTTCGGGCAGCACCTCGGCCGCCTGGGCCTTGGTTTCCATGCTGTCCGCGAAAAGGGTTCGAATGCGTTCCGTACTCATGGCTGTGCCTTATTCCGCCAGAAATGCGTTGGTGATCCACTCAATGCCGTCGTGGTTGTCGCCCTCCGGTTCCACCGCCACCACGTCGAAACGGCAGGACCCGGTGGCCGCGCCGGGATGGCTCGCCAGATAATGGCGCGCCGCGTTGATCAGCCGCCGTTGCTTGTGCTGGTCCACCGAGGCCAGGGCGCCGCCGCGTGAACGATTGTCCCGGTATCGTACTTCAATGAAAACCAGGGTGCCGTCGGCTTCGCGCATGACCAAGTCGATTTCGCCCTGACGGCAGTGATAATTGCGTTCGACTGTACGCAGACCCTGCCGGCGCAACCAGGTTTCAATCCGTTTTTCGTTCCGTTTGCCCTTGCGGGCGGGTAATAAGCTCATCGGCGCTGTCGTCACTCCCTGTTGCCCGTGCGCGTCCGGATACCACCGGCAGACGGCGGGGCTGTCCCTGCTTGAAAAAGGCCCAGTCCAGCCGGCGAACAATGTGGCGTTGCTCGCCTACGTGCAAGCGTCCTGTTACCCCCGGGAGCTGGCTGTCGGGTACGGATTCCAGCATCTTCAGGCGTGCCTGCAGGCGCCAGGCGTCCACGCCCAGGGCAAAGAGCCGCTCGCGGCTGCCATGCCCCTCGGGCCAGGTCTCATTCGCCAGCTCGTGCAGATCAGAATCGCGGTCAAGCAGCCAGGGCAGATCCACGAAGCGGATGTTGTCGATATCCCGGTCGCGTTTGGGATCCGGGCTGCCACCGTAAATATGCGAGGTGGCGAATACCGGCAGGTTGCGCGCGTAGTGAAAATTCAGTGCCGGTTTGACCTGACGGGCCTGACGGTCACTGGCGGCGAGAAAGAGCACGTCCAGATCCTGGCGGCGGCGCGGTTTGAACTGCAAGTGCTGACTCGTCAGACGATTCAGCCGCCGTGCGCGTTGATGGCTCCGGCCAATGCCGAGCAGTTGCCCCACCGCTTCGGTTTCATTGTCGCCGAATGCTTTTTGTGTGGTGATCAGCCCGCCGTTTGCCTCGAAGGCCTCAATATAGGTTCGCGCCATGCGCTTGCCCCAGTCACTGTCCGGATAGAGCACGCCGGCGAGACGCGCGCCTTCCTCGTATGCCTGATTAACCACTTGTCGGGCTTCATCCTCGGGGGCGAGTCCGAACTGGTACAGGTTTTGCGGGGGCTGATCCTGGTCGGAGTAATTCAGCGTGAGTGTGGTGACCGGCAGTTGATCAACGCGGGCGAGTTGCTGAACCTGCTTCTTGCTCAACGGCCCCAGCACCAGATCCGCGTTATCTTGCAGAGCCTGGTTGTAATGTTTGATCACGCGGCCATCACCATTGTCGTAGAAGCGCAGCTCGGGCACGGATCGATCCTGGGACAGGGCGCTGTAGTACCCGGTGAGCAGACCATTGCGAATCACTTCGCCCGCGCCGGCCAGCGGACCACTGAGCGGCAGAATGACCCCCACGGTTTCGGGTCTTTGGCCGGCCGCGCGGGTGAGCGCTGCCACCATGTCCGGGGTGTCACGCTCCGCCGGATGACCCTGCCAGCGTTGTTGCCAGGCTTGCAGTTCCCGGGTCTGGGTATCGATGTCCAGAAGCGGATCGCGGAAAAGTCGTGCCAGTTGGGCCCAGCCCCGCAGCACATTTTCGTCGGAGTTCGTCAGTTCGCGCAGCTCGCCCATGGGCAGATTCATCAACAGCGACCAGGTCATCGTGCGGTTATAGCTCTGGTCGTCCTCGTTTTCGAGCATGGGCTGCATGGCCACGCGTTCACGCAGACTGGCCTGCAGCTGACCGTCAAGCATGAGCGCGTCGGCGCGCAACAGGCGCAGGCGGTTGCGCTGCGCCGGTTCCGCCTGTTCGATCAGTGCGGGCAGACGCAGCTTTTCGCTGTTCAGCATCGCCAGGGCCGCTTCGCTGTCCTGGCGGGCGAGATGAAAACGCGCGCGCCGTTCGGCCCATTGCAGGCGAGCCTGATCGGACAACGCCTGCGGGTCCAGGGCATCGAGCAGTTGGCCGGCTTCACGGATGCGGCGACTGCTCAAATACTGCTCCGTCCAGGCCAGCAAACGGACACGGCGTTGCCGTGCCGACAGGGCCTCCGCCTGCTCCAGTGCCGCCTGCGGATTGTCCGGCACGGCCGGCTGGTCGGCGTCCAGATCCGCGGGCCGGAGTCGCTCCGGCTGCGGCGCACACGCCGTCAACCCGAACAAAACGAAGACGAGGACAGTGCAGGGCTGGACAAGAAAACGCAGGCGCATGGCTCTCGTACTGTTACAGCAAAGGCGCTATTGTAGGCGCTCGTTTCCGGGGCCACCACAGGCGGCGCCGGAGAATTCCCGATTCGTGAAATCCGTGGCGCCGATGTCCCTTTGGACCCGGAAACGGCGTCCGGGTTTCCCGGCCCCGGAGCGCAAGACATGGGCATCTTGTATGTGGTGAGCACGCCCATCGGCAATCTGGATGATATCAGCACGCGGGCCCGGACTGTGCTGGATCAAGTGGATGCCGTCGTGGTCGAGGATACCCGGCGCGCGGGCCAGCTTTTCCAGCAGCTGGGTATCCGTGCTTCCTTCGTGGCCTACCACGATCACAATGAGCGTGAGCGGACTCCGGCGCTGGTGGCTCGCCTGGAAGCCGGCGAAGAGCTGGCCCTGATCTCGGATGCCGGTACGCCGCTGATCAGCGATCCGGGCTATCGTCTGGTGCGCGCCGCCCACCAGGCTGGTATCCGCGTGAGCCCGATCCCCGGGGCCAGCGCCCTGCTGGCGGCTCTGGCGGCGGCCGGATTGCCCACCGATGAATTCCATTTCCAGGGTTTTCCCCCCAGCCGGGGCGCGGCCCGGGAGCAGACCATCCGGAAGCTGGCGAATCGGCGTTGCACCTCGGTGGTGTATGAAGCCCCGCACCGGCTGCCGGGATTGCTTCAGGCGCTGGAAACCGAGGCCGGACCGGAGCGCGAAGCGGTGCTGGCTCGGGAGTTGACCAAGCGGTTTGAAACCCTGATCACGGGAACCCTGACCCAAGTGCGCGCCCGTGTGGATGCCGAGCGGGACCAGCGCCGCGGCGAAATGGTGCTGGTACTGGCCGGTGCGCCCGAGGCGGAAGCCACGGATGAAACCCTGGAGCCGCTGGCGCGGGCGTTGTTGCGCGAACTGCCGGCCTCGCGCACGGCGCGGGTACTGGCGGCCTGGTCCGGCCGTCCGCGCCGTCAGTTGTACCGCTGGCTGGAAGAGCTGGACCCGGGATAGCGGCGCCGGCACGTTGCAGCCCGTGGCCGGGACGCCTAGTATTATGCGCTGAAGGGGTCAGACAGCCGCTCCGCTGCCGTTGGCAACGGGGAGGAAAGTCCGGGCTCCACAGGGCAGGGTGCCAGGTAACACCTGGGGGCGCGGCTGGCGACGGCCGCGTCACGGAAAGTGCCGCAGAAAATATACCGCCCAGCACCTAATTTCTCGGTGCCGAGCGGCTCATTCCGGAATCCCGGGAACGCGGGTTTTTCGATTGAGGCGTCTTCGCATCGAAAAATTAGGTGCTGGGTAAGGGTGAAAAGGTGCGGTAAGAGCGCACCGCGCTTGCGGTAACGCAAGTGGCAGGGCAAACCCCACCCGGAGCAAGACCAAATAGGGATCCATGGGCGTGGCCCGCGCCGGATCCGGGTAGGTCGCTTGAGGCCTGTGGCGACACAGGTCCCAGATGAATGGCTGTCCACGACAGAACCCGGCTTATCGACCGCTTCACCCCTTTACCGGGGCGTCCATGCCCGTGCATGGACGCCTTATTTCTTTATAGAATCAATTTTCCTGATTTGTTGCAAAAACAATCTAACACTTAAAGTGGTTTCTTAAGTGTTGCTTCTATTATCCCGCCCTGTTTCGCAATTCCTGCTGTCCGACGGCCGGTCCCGTCCGGTTTCAAGAAAATAACTCCTTGTTTTTAAAGAATTTGATGCCTCTCGGCGCACTTCCGGTCTGCTTGACCCTGGGTTGTGGTGGTTCTAATGTGTCGCTTTGTGGAGAAAAGTGGGACACAGTGGGACAAAGACCCTGACCTCGGGAAAGAGGTGGGGACCACGGTTCAACCGGGGAAGGCAAGGTGTTCAACGGACGCACGGCCCTCAATCTGGATGCCAAGGGGCGGCTGGCCATTCCCAGCCGGCACCGCGAGCGGCTGAACAGCCAGTGCGGGGGTCGGCTGGTGGTCACGCATCACCCCTATGACAACTGCCTGGCGCTTTATCCCGAGCAGCAATGGCAGGACGTGGCGCGCCAGGTGGCCAGTCTCAGCGATGCCGACCCCCGTGTGCGTTACCTCAAACGGCGTTTCCTGGGCCAGGCCGTGGACATCGAAATGGATGGCAGCGGTCGCTGCCTGATCCCGGGTGAATTGCGCGAACTGGTGGGCCTGGACAAGAAGGTAATGCTGGTGGGCCAGAACTTCCGCTTCGAGATCTGGAGCGAGGAAGCCTGGAACGAGCAACTGCGGCAATTTGAAGATCTGGACGAATCGGCCATGCCCGAAAGCGTTCAGGAGCTGGCGTTCTAGATGACAGACGCCGCGGACCATGTGCACCGGCCGGTGATGCTGGAGGAGGTGCTGGAGTTGTTGCTCAACGACGAAAACGGCTTCTATGTGGACGCCACCTTCGGGCGTGGGGGCCACAGCCGGGCGCTGCTCGAGCATCTGGGACCCGAAGCGCGTCTGGTGGGCATCGACCGGGATCCGGACGCGCGCACGGCGCAACAGGCGCTGGCAGGTTCGGATCACCGTTTCCGCGGCTATTCCGACCGTTTCGACTGTCTGGAACAGGTGGTGGGCGAAGAACAACGTCCCCTGGCGGGCATATTGATGGATCTGGGGTTGTCCTCGCCCCAGCTGGAAGATCCGGGCCGGGGCTTCAGCTTTATGCGCGATGGCCCGCTGGATATGCGCATGGACCCGGAACAGGGCCCCACTGCCGCCGAATGGCTGGCCCGGGCCTCGGCGGAGGACATCGCCGATGTGCTCTATCAGTACGGCGAGGAACGCAAGTCCCGGCGCATTGCCCGGGCGATCGGCCGCCGGCGCACCGAGCGTCCGCTGGAAACCACGGGCGAGCTGGCGGATCTGGTGGAAAAGGTGCTGGGCAAGAGCGAACCGGGCAAGCATGCGGCCACCCGGACCTTTCAGGCGATTCGCATTTATCTCAACGGTGAACTGGATGCGCTTGACGCGGCCCTCGGCCAGGCCGTGGATCAACTGGCCCCCGGAGGTCGTCTGGTGGTGATCAGCTTTCACTCGCTGGAAGATCGCCGGGTGAAGCGCCTGATCCGGGACGAGTCCGGACGCGCGCCGCGCGGACGCGGTGGCATGCCGCTGGGCGCGGAGCGGCCGGTACGGCTGCGCTCGCTGGGACGACCGCGTCACGCCTGCCAGGCGGAGATCGCGAACAATCCCCGGGCACGTAGTGCCGTGCTGCGCGCGGCGGAAAAGGTGGCCGCCTGATGAGCGGCGCGGGCGTCGGGTTCTGGCTTCGCCCGGCGCTGCTGCTGGCGCTGGTGGTGAGCACGGCGCTGGCAGTGAGTTATAGCGTGCACGAAGCGCGCCGGCTCACCGCCCGTGCCCAGACGCTGCAGGCCGAGCAGGATCGGCTCAAGACGCAGTGGGGCCAGCTCTTGCTGGAACGCAGTACCTGGGGGGCGTACGGGCGAGTAGAGCGGTTGGCGCGGGAAGAACTGAACATGAAAGTGCCCGAAGGGGATGAACGTGTGGTGGTGAAGCCATGAAGGGCGTGCAAGGTCGCACCCATACCGGGCGTCTGCGTTTGATGCTCGGCTTCTGGCTGCTGGTGCTGCTGGCACTCGTGGCCCGGGCGGTGGATCTGCATGTGCTGCAGCAGGAATTCCTTGCCGAACAGGGCCGCGAGCGCAACCTGCGCGTGGAGCCCCTGGCGGCGCACCGCGGTGTCATCCGGGATCGTCAGGGCAAGCCGCTGGCGGTGAGCACGCCGGTGACCTCGCTCTGGGCCGATCCCCGGGCGGTGCTGGAAGCCCCGGAGCAATGGGCACGGTTGCGGAACCATCCGGTGTTCGACCGCGACGAGCTTGCCAGCGCGGTGCGTGGACGCGAAGACCGGGAATTCGTCTACCTGGAACGTCACCTGCCGCCCGATGAAGCGGACAAGGTGCTGGAGCACAATGTGCCCGGTATCCATGCGCTCACCGAATATCGTCGCTATTACCCGGCGGGCGAAGTGGCCAGTCATGTGGTAGGCATGACCAATATTGATGAACAGGGCCAGGAAGGTGTGGAGCTGGCCTTCAACGATATTCTGAAAGGCGAACCGGGCCGCAAGAAAGTCGTGCGCGATCTCCACGGCCGCGTGATCCGGGATCTGGAAGTGATGGAACCGGCCGATCCGGGCACGGATCTCAATCTGAGCATCGATCTGCGCATTCAGTATCTCGCCTACCGGGAGTTGTTATCGGCGGTGCAGGAGCACCAGGCCGCGAGTGGCAGTGCCGTGGTGCTGGATGCCACCACGGGCGAAGTGCTGGCCATGGCCAACCATCCGTCCTACAACCCCAACCAGCGTGCCCGACAGAAACCCGCCGCGCGGCGCAACCGCGCCGCCACGGATCTGTTCGAACCCGGGTCCACGATCAAGCCGCTGACCGTGGCGGCGGCCTTGCAGAACAATCTGGTAACGCCCCGCACCACCATTGATACCAGCCCGGGCCATATTCGCGTGGGCGGCAAGACCATCCGGGATCACCGGAACTATGGTCGCCTGGAAGTCAGCGATGTGCTCACCAAGTCCTCCAATGTGGGCGCCACGCGGCTGGCCCTGCGCATGGACGAACACCGCTTGCCCCGTTTTTTCGGCCGTTTCGGCCTGGGCGAGGACACGGGACTGGACTTTCCGGGGGAAAGCCAGGGCGTGCTGCCCTGGCGCACACAATGGCGGGACATTGAACAGGCGACTCTGTCCTACGGCTATGGCTTGTCCATGACCGTGCTGCAGCTCGCGCGCGCCTATGCCGTGCTGGCCCATGAGGGGAAACGGATCCCGCTTACGCTGCGCAAACGCGAAGCCGCGCCTGACGGCCAGCAGGTGCTGGATCCGGACGTGGCCAACCAGATGGTGACCATGCTGCGCTCGGTGGTCTCGCGCGAGGGCACCGCCCGTCGCGCCATGGTTGCGGGCTACGAGGTGGCGGGCAAGACCGGCACCGTGCACAAGGTCACGGACAACGGCTATGCCGATGACCGCTATATCGCCCTGTTCGCCGGCATGGCGCCGGCGGAGGATCCGCGCTACGTCACTGTGGTGCTGGTGGATGATCCGCGTGGCGAGGACTATTTCGGCGGTCTGGTGGCGGCGCCCGCGTTCGCCCGGATCATGGAAGGCGTGCTGCGCACCCTGGAGGTCGCGCCCCGGGACCCGGCGGGCACCTGGGCCGGCGGTGACGAAAAGGGAGGGGCGACATGAGCATGACCCTGGCCCGGCTTCTTCCCGAACAGCACTTGCCGCCCGAGGTGGCCGAACTGTCCATAGCTGATCTGCAGCTGGACAGTCGCCGACTGGAACGCGGCGATCTCTTTCTGGCCATGGCCGGCGAGCGCGCCGACGGCCGTGCCTATATCCAGGAGGCGATCCGTGCCGGTGCGGCGGCGGTGCTCACCGACGATGAGCAGCCCGCGCTGGATCAGCGCCAGCCCGTGCCGGTTATCGGCGTGCCGGATCTGCGCGCGCGTGCGGGTGAACTGGCCGGGCGCTTCTTCGGCGAACCGGGCCGGGAACTGCGGGTGTTCGCGATCACGGGAACCAATGGCAAGACCAGCACAGCCTGGTTCCTGCGCGATGCACTCCAGGCACCGGGCCGCGAATCCGCCCTGCTGGGCACCCTGGGAGCGCGCTGTGGCGAGCAGACCCTGGAGACCGGTCATACCACCCCGGATGTGATCAGTCTGCATCGCTGGTTGCGCCGTTTTCGGGACCAGGGTGCGCAGGTGCTGGTCATGGAAGCGTCCTCCCATGCGCTGGCGCAGAACCGTCTGGATGGGGTGGTGGTGCAAACGGCGGTGTTCACCAATCTGAGCCACGAGCATCTGGATTATCACGGTGACATGGATGCGTACTACCGCGCCAAGGCCCTGCTTTTCCAGCGTCCGGAACTGGAGCTGGCGGTCATCAATGTCGACGACGAAGCCGGCCGCCGGCTGCTGAACGATTTGCCGGCCGGTGTTCAGGTTTTGCGGTTCGGGCAGAGCACCGACGCCGAGGTGAGGCGTCTCGGGTTCGCGCCCGCCGAAGACGGTATGACGCTGGAAATCGTCGTGGGCAGGGAAACCGTAACGGTTCAGCTGCCGCTGTTCGGACGCTTCAACGCGGACAATGTCCTGGCCGTAGCCGCCGTTTTGTGCGGGCTGGGCCATGACAGCGACGCAATTGCCGCAGCACTCGCCGGCGTGACGCCGGTACCGGGGCGCATGGAAGCCGCGGATACCGAGAGCCGCCCCCGCGTCCTTGTGGACTACGCCCACACCCCGGATGCGCTGGAAAAGGCACTGAGCGCCGCACGTGAGCATTTCCGCGGCCGGGTGATCTGTGTGACCGGTGCCGGTGGCGAACGCGATACCGCCAAGCGGCCCGTCATGGCGGCCACCGCCGAACGCTTCGCCGATCGGGTGGTGCTCACTGCGGACAATCCGCGCGGCGAAGCCGTGGACGCCATCCTCGAGGCCATGCGGAGCGGGCTGAGCAGTCCGGACCGGGTGCTGATCGAACCGGACCGCCCGAACGCTGTGCAAGTGGCGGTGCAGGAAGCCGGCGAGGAGGATGTTGTGCTGATCGCGGGCAAGGGGCACGAGAGCTGGCAGGAAGTCCGGGGAGAATTCCTGCCCATGGATGATCGCGAACTGGCGCGTGCCGCCCTGGCGGCCCGGGGAGGTCAACCATGATGCTCTCGCAGGCCGCGCAATGGATGCAGGGTGTACTCGTGGGCGATGACTGTGAGATCGCGCGCGTGTCCACCGACAGCCGGGCGCTGGAATCGGGGGATCTGTTCATCGCCCTGCGCGGCGAGCACTTCGACGCCCATGATTTTCTCGCCGGTGCCGCTTCCGCCGGCGCCCGCGCGGCCGTGACGGAGCGCGATACCGAGGCCTTTGGCAGCTATGTCCGCGTAGAGGACACCCGTCAGGCGCTGGGACGCCTGGCCGCCGGCTGGTGCGATCAGTTCAGCATTGAGCGCGTGGCCGTCACCGGCAATGCCGGCAAGACCACGGTCAAGGAAATGGTGGCGCAAATGCTGGGTGACCAGACGCATGCGACCCAGGGCAATCTCAACAATGACATCGGCGTGCCCCTGACCCTGCTGGGGGTGCGCGCCGAACATCGGTACGGCGTGTTCGAGCTGGGGGCCAACGCCCCGGGCGAGATTGCCTGGACCTCGTCGCTGGTGCGCCCCGACGTGGCCCTGGTGACCAATGTCACCGGCGCCCATCTGGCCGGTTTCGGCTCGCTCGAGGGTATTGCCCGCGCCAAGGCGGAAATCTTCTCGGGCATGCGTGCCGGCGGCACGGCCGTGATCAATCAGGACGACTTCTTTGCTGACTTCTTCGCCCACGCGGCCGCGGAGCAGGGCCTGACGGTGGTACGCGTCGGGGAAAGCGAGAATACGGATTTGCGGGCGCTGGAGGTTGAGTCCCGTGGCGGCGAGACCGGCTTTGTGCTGGAGCCGGGCGGTATCCGGGTGCGGCTGCCCCTGGCCGGGCGGCATCAGGTAAGCAATGCCCTGCTGGCCCTGGGCGCCGTCCGGGCGCTGGGACGCGACCTGGAGGATGCCGTGGCTGCGCTCGCCGATGTGCCCGCGGTGGCCGGGCGCATGGAACGCAGCTATTGCCAGGGCGGCACCCTGGTGGACGACAGCTACAACGCCAGCCCGGGGGCCGTGGAAGCGGCCGTCGACTGGCTGGTGGAACAGGCCGCGCCGCGCGTGCTGGTGCTGGGCGGGCTGGCGGAACTGGGCGAGGACGCGGACCGGATTCACGCCGACCTGGGCGACTATGCACGCCGCCAGGGGCTGGACGCACTCATTGTGCTCGCCGGCGCCGCCGAACCGGCCGCCCGGGCCTTTGGTGAAGGCGCCGTACAGGTGGACGACACCGATGAAGCAGCGCGCCAGGTCCTGCCCTGGCTGCAGGCGGGCGCCACGGTGCTGGTGAAAGGGTCCCGAAGCGCGCGCATGGAGCGGGTCACGGGCGCATTGCAGGCCATGGGGGAGGTGCACTGATGCTGTTGTGGCTGGCCCGGCAACTGGCGGAATACCACGCCGGCTTTCTGGTGGTGGATTATCTGACGCTGCGCGCCATTTTCGGCGTGCTCACCGCGCTTTTCGTGGCCTTTTTCGTGGGTCCGTACATGATCCGCAAGCTGGAGCTGTATCAGGTGGGCCAGGCGGTGCGTGACGACGGGCCCCAGAGCCATCTCACCAAGGCCGGCACACCCACCATGGGCGGCGCCCTCATCCTGGTGGCGGTGGCGCTGTCCACGCTGTTGTGGGCGGATCTGGGCAACCGCTTCATCTGGATCACCCTGGGCGTGCTGGTGATTTTCGGGGCCGTGGGCTGGGTCGACGACTGGCGCAAGGTGGTGCGCAAGGATCCCCGTGGACTGGCCGCGGGCTGGAAATATTTCTGGCAGTCCGCCGGCGCGCTCGGCGCCGGCCTGGGCCTGTACCTGCTGGCCGCCGATCCGGTGGAAACCACCCTGATCGTGCCCTTTTTCAAGGAAGTGGCCGTACCGCTGGGCGCCTTCTATGTGGTGCTCACCTATTTCGTCATTACCGGCACCAGCAACGCGGTCAATCTCACCGACGGCCTGGACGGGCTGGCCATCATGCCCACGGTGCTGGTGGCGGGGGGACTGGGCGCGTTCGCCTATGTCACCGGCCATGCCGAATTCGCCGACTATCTGCATATTCCCTTCGTGCTGGGCGCGGGCGAACTGGTGGTCATTGCCGCGTCCATTTGCGGCGCCGGTCTGGGCTTTCTCTGGTTCAACACCTATCCCGCCCAGGTCTTCATGGGGGATGTGGGCGCGCTGTCGCTGGGCGCGGTGCTGGGCGTCATGGCGGTGATCGTCCGCCAGGAAATCGTGTTGTTCATCATGGGCGGGATCTTCGTCATGGAAACCCTTTCCGTAATTGTCCAGGTGGGCTCGTACAAGCTCACCGGACGGCGGATCTTCCGCATGGCACCCATTCATCATCATTTTGAACTCAAGGGCTGGCCCGAGCCGAAGATCATTGTGCGCTTCTGGATCATCACTTTGGTGCTCGTGCTGGTGGGCCTGGCCACGTTGAAGATTCGATGAGGTGTCCATGACGCAGCGTTTTGATCTGGTAATCGGACTGGGGGTGACGGGCCAATCCTGTGTGCGCTATCTGGCGCGCCAGGGTACGCCCGTGCGCGCGCTCGACACCCGCCAGCGGCCACCGGGTCTGGACGCCTGCCGCCGGGATTTCCCCGATGTCCCCGTGCACACGGGCGGTTTCCGCGAGGACTGGCTCGACGACGCCACGCGCCTGATCGTCAGCCCGGGCGTGCCCGTGGTGACGCCGGAGATCGCGCGCCAGAGCGAAGCCGGCAAGGAAGTGGTGGGCGATATTGAGCTCTTCGCCAAGGCCGCCGCCCAGCCCGTGGCGGCGGTGACCGGCTCCAACGCCAAGAGCACCGTGACCAGCCTGCTGGGCCAAATGGCCGCGGCCGCCGGCAAGCGCGTCGCCGCCGGCGGCAATCTGGGCGCACCGGCACTGGATATTCTCGCCGATGATGTCGAGCTTTATGCACTGGAGCTGTCCAGCTTCCAGCTGGAAACCACCTACAGCCTGGATGCCCAGGTGGCGGCGCTGCTCAATGTGAGCCCGGATCATCTGGACCGCTATCACAGCCTGAGTGACTACATTGCCGCCAAGCAGCATATCTATGACGGCTGTCAGGTGGCGGTCTGGAACCGCGACGACGAAGTCACCCGGCCCCAGAAGCCCGTGCCGGCGCAGATCACCTTCGGCATGCACGCGGACGCGGATTACCGCCTGGACCCCGACAGCGGCGACTTGCTGCGCGGAGGCCGGGTATTGCTGCACCGCGATGATCTGCTGCTGCCCGGCAACCACAATGCCCTGAATGTGCTGGCCGCGCTGGCGCTGGCCGAGGCGCTGGAATTGCCGCTGGACAGCTCCGTGGCCGAGGCGTGCCGTTTTGCCGGACTGCCCCATCGTTGCCGGCATGTCGCCGAGGCGGCGGGCGTGCGCTGGTTCAATGACTCCAAGGGCACCAATCTGGGCGCCACCCGGGCGGCGCTGGAAGGCATTGGTCCGGCCATCGAGGGCCGGGTGGTGCTGATCGCCGGTGGTCAGGGCAAGGGGCAGGACTTTGCCACTCTGGCTGAGCCCGCCCGGACGTGCGTGCGTGCCGCCGTATTGATCGGTGAGGACGGCCCGCGAATGGGCGAGGCCCTGGACGGCATCGTCGCCGTGGAGCAGGCCGGGGACATGACCACGGCGGTACGGCGCGCCGCCGAGCTGGCCCGGCCCGGGGATGCGGTTCTGCTGTCCCCGGGCTGTGCCAGTTTCGATCAGTTTGACGACTACGCCGCCCGGGGTGAGGCGTTCGAGGCTGCGGTACGGGAGGTGACGCATGGCCAGAGCTGACGTCACTTTCCTGTCCCCCTGGAGTCCGGGCCCGGACCGGGTACTGGCGCTGACGGTGCTGGTGCTTCTGCTCTTCGGCCTGGTGATGGTGACTTCGTCCTCGCTGCAGATCGCCGAATCCGCGTCCGGCGAGCCGTGGCATTACAGCCTGCGCCACGGCATCTATCTGCTATTGGGGAGTACCGTGGCCGCCGGCACCTACATGATGCTGCCGCTGGCGTGGCTGGAGAAAATGCGCTTCGCCATGCTGCCGCTGGTGCTGGCGGCGCTCATCCTGGTGTTCGTGCCCGGGCTGGGCCATGAAGTCAACGGCTCGCTGCGCTGGATCAAGGTGGGCGGCTTTACGCTGCAGCCCTCGGAACTGATCAAACCCGCCTTCGTGCTTTATCTGGCCGGTTATATCGGCCAGCACAAGCAGGCGCTGGAGCAGAGCTGGAAGGCCTTTCTCGTGCCTCTGGGCGTTTTTGCGGTAATCGCGTTCCTGTTGTTGCTGGAACCGGATTTCGGCGCCGTGGTGGTGCTCGGCGTGGTCATGATGGGCATGCTCTTTCTCGCCGGGGTGCCGGCACTGCGGTTTCTGATCGTGGCCCTGACGGGCGCGGCGGCCGCGGCCGTGCTCGCCTTTGCCCAGCCCTATCGGGTGCAGCGGCTGATGTCCTTCATGGATCCCTGGCAGGACCAGTTCGGCAGCGGCTATCAATTGACCCAGAGTCTGATCGCGTTCGGCCGCGGGGATCTCTTCGGCGTGGGGCTGGGCAACAGTGTCCAGAAGCTCTTCTATCTGCCCGAGGCCCATACGGATTTCGTGCATGCCGTGGTGGGCGAGGAGTTCGGACTGGTGGGCAATCTGGCGTTGATCCTGGTCTTGGCCCTGCTGTGTTACCGCATGTTCCGGCTGGGCGGCCGATTGCAGGAGCACGGCAGTCTCTATGCGGCGTTTGTGGTCCAGGGCGTGGCCCTGGTGTTTACGGCCCAGATCGCCATCAACCTGGCGGTCAACATGGGATTGTTGCCCACCAAGGGGCTGACGCTGCCCTTTGTCAGTTATGGCGGCTCCAGTCTGGTGACTTCGCTCTTCATGGTGGGGCTGGTTTTGCGCGCGGCGGCGGAAAACCGCAACGCGCACGGGCAGCGGAGGGCGGCGTCATGAGCCGGGATGTACTCATCATGGCCGGCGGCACCGGCGGACACGTCTTCCCCGCCCTGGCGGTAGCGCACGAGCTGACGCAGAGCGGCTATCAGGTGCAGTGGCTGGGCGCGCCCGGCGGGATCGAGAACCGGCTGGTGCCGCAAGCGGGTTATCCCCTGCATGTGCTGCCCGTGCGCGGCGTGCGCCGGGGCGGGCTGGCCCGGCTGGTGACCGCGCCCTGGATGCTGGCGGGCGCGGTGATCCGGGCCTGGCGTCTGGTGCGGGTGCTGCGTCCGGCCCTCGCCGTGGGCTTCGGCGGTTTCGCCAGTGGTCCGGGCGGTGCCGGGGCGCGTCTGGCGGGAGTGCCGCTGGTGCTGCATGAACAGAACGCCCTGCCGGGGCTGACCAATCGCTGGCTGGCGCGCGTCGCGGCCCGGGTGCTGCAGGCCTTCGCCGATGCCTTCCCCGCGCGGGCCGGGGCGCAGACCGTGGGCAATCCGGTGCGGGCCGACATCGCCGCCCTGCCGGAGCCGGAACAACGCTATGCCGGACGCACGGGATCGTTGCGCATTCTGATTACCGGCGGCAGCCAGGGCGCACTGGCGCTCAATCGCATTCTGCCCCGGTTGCTGGCGGCCGTGCTCGGCCGGGACCTGGAGATCGTGCATCAGGCGGGGCGCGGGCGCGTGGATGAAGCCCGCGATGCCTGGAACGAGGCCGGTGTGGAGGCCGAGGTGGTGGAGTTTATCGAGGACATGGCCGGTGAACTGGGCCGCGCGGATCTGCTGATCTGCCGTGCCGGAGCGCTGTCCGTCTGGGAAGCCGCGGTTGCCGGCGTGGCCGCGCTCTTTGTGCCACTGCCCACGGCCGTGGATGACCACCAGACCCTCAATGCCCGCTGGCTGGCGGATCAGGGCGCGGCGGCTCTGCTGCCCCAGGACCGGCTGGATGAACCGGGGCTGGCCGCGGCGCTGTCGGGTTTGCGCGAGCGCGCGAGCCTGCAGGCCATGGCGGAGAAGGCGCGCGCCCGTTCGGTTACCGACAGTGCCGCGCGGGTAGCGCGTACATGCGAGGAGGTGGCTCTTGGCTGAAGCGAACGCCTACATGCATTCGGTGCCCGCCATGCGGCGCATCCGCCGGATCCACTTCGTGGGCATCGGCGGCGCGGGCATGTGCGGCATTGCCGAGGTGCTGGCCAATCAGGGCTATGGCATCAGCGGCTCCGATCTCCGGGAATCGCCTGTGGTCGAGCGCATGCGGGCTCTGGGTGCGCATGTGGCCATCGGACACCGCGCGGAAAACATCGGCGATGCGGACGTGGTGGTGACGTCCTCGGCCGTGGATGCCGACAACCCCGAGGTCGCCGCCGCCCACGCCCGGCGTATTCCGGTGGTCCCGCGCGCGGAGATGCTCGCCGAGTTGATGCGTTTCCGGCACGGCATTGCCGTCGCCGGCACCCACGGCAAGACCACGACGACGTCCATGCTCGCCTCCGTTCTGGGTGCGGCGGGGCTGGATCCCACCTTTGTGATCGGCGGGCAGCTGACCAGCAGCGGCGCCAACGCGGCGCTGGGTCAGAGCCGCTATCTGGTGGCGGAGGCGGACGAATCCGATGCCTCCTTCCTGCACTTGCAGCCGCTGACGGCCGTGGTGACCAATGTCGATGCCGATCACATGCACACCTACGGGGGCGATTTCGCCCGCCTGGAGAACACCTTTATCGAGTTCCTGCACAACCTGCCGTTCTATGGCGCGGTGGCGCTGTGCATCGACGATCCCGTGATTCGCCAGCTCCTGCCGCGCGTGAACCGTCAGGTGATCCGCTACGGCCTGGCCGAGGACGCCGACGTACGCGCGCTCGCTATCGAACAATCGGGCATGACCTCGCGCTTCCGGGTGGAGCGAACCGAGGGCGCGCCGCTGGAGATCACGCTGAACATGCCGGGTCTGCACAATGTGCAGAACGCGCTCGCGGCCATGGCCGTGGCCGCTGATGAGGGCGTTTCCGACGAGGCCATCATTCAGGGGCTGAACGGTTTCTCCGGCGTGGGCCGACGCTTCGATGTACAGGGCGAATACCGTCATCCCCGGGGCAGCGCCACCCTGGTGGACGACTACGGGCACCATCCGCGCGAGGTGCGCGCCACGATCGACGCCGTGCGCCAGGGCTGGCCGGACCGGCGTCTGGTCATGCTCTTCCAGCCGCACCGTTATACCCGCACCCGCGAGCTCTACGAGGACTTCGTGGAGGTGCTTTCGGATGTGGATGGACTGCTCATGCTGGACGTCTACAGCGCCGGCGAGGAAGCCATCCCCGGCGCGGACGCGCGTTCGCTGTGCCGCAGCATCCGCCAGCGCGGTCAGCTGGAACCCGTTTTTGTGGATGACCCGGATCGGTTGCCGGAGCTGCTCGCGTCCCAGCTGCGGGACGGCGATCTGCTCGTCACCCAGGGCGCGGGCAATGTGGGCGCCATCTGTCGACAGTTGATGCAGGAGGCGGGCGCATGAGCGATTTGCAGGCACTGCGACGCAACCTGGCACAGCTTGGCCGTGTGGCCGTGCTCGCCGGCGGTGATTCCGCCGAGCGGTCCATATCGCTCAAGAGCGGACACGCGGTCCATCGGGCCCTGCGCAATCTGGGCGTGCTGGCCGAATTCGTGGATCCGGCGGAGACCGGCGTGAACAAGCTCGCCGGCTTCCAGGCCGCCTGGGTGGTGCTGCACGGCCGGGGCGGTGAGGACGGCGTGATCCAGGGCGTGCTGGAGCATCTGGGCGTGCCCTATTGCGGTAGCGGCGTCATGGCCTCGGCGCTGGGCATGGACAAGGTCCGTACCAAGTGGCTCTGGCGCGGCGCCGGATTGCCCACCCCGGATTTTTACGTGGCCGGGCGCAACGAAACCGCGCTGGACTATCCGGTGATCGTCAAGCCGGCGCGGGAAGG
>Ga0207714_1001145_pt1 | contig 17434 bp, 13 predicted proteins | sample PonA232FremontCA_2_FD_187270 | JGI IMG/M metagenome (GOLD analysis project Ga0207714, IMG submission 187270) | Marine sediment microbial community from Fremont, CA, USA - Pond A23 Sediment 2 (SPAdes) | ecosystem: Environmental > Aquatic > Marine > Unclassified | place: USA: Fremont, California...
ACGAAAGCGACGACGAGGAGAACGAAGAAGAAGGCGTAAAGCCCAACCCCAAGTTCCTTGAAGACCTCACAGCGGGACGCCCTATCTTCTCGCATCCATCGCGCCCCGGTGGCTTCCGTCTTCGTTACGCGAGAGCGCGCAACACAGGACTCGCCGCCGCGGGCGTCTCGCCAGCGACGATGGTACTGTTCGACGACTTCTTAGCCGCGGGTACGCAGGTAAAGACCGAACGTCCGGGTAAGGCGGCTGGTATCGCGCCCGTGGACGGAATCGAAGGTCCGACGGTCGTTCTGTCGAACGGCGAAGTGCGGCGTATCGACACGGAGGAGGAGGCGCGTCGTGTCCGCAACGGTGTCGAACGTATATTGGACATAGGCGAAATAGCTCTCAACTACGGCGAGTTCTTGGAGAACAACCATCCGCTCGTCCCTGGTTCTTACACACAGGGATGGTGGCTGCAGGAACTCGAAGACACCGATGCGGATGTAGATGGTCTGAAACATGCTTTCGACCTTAGCGAACCGCCCGCCAAGGGTGCCTTCCGACTTTCGCGCAAGTACGGCGTTCCTCTCCATCCGTGTTACACGTATCTCTGGCATGATATCGACGGAGACGAGTACGACACGCTCGTGGACAGCGTCGTCCGAAACGGCGATGATGAACTCGTCTTTGACGCTGAAGCTACTTCCGTTCTGGAGAAAATACTGGTACCGCATATACAGGAAAACGACGAGACGCGTGTGGAAGGCGACCACGCTTACGCTCTCGACGAGTGTCTCGACGTGTCTGCCGACGGAGAAGAAGCTCTCGAAAAGGCGAGCGACTCAGCGGGCGTCACGATACGCGAACGCGCACCGACACGTATCGGAGCGCGTATGGGACGTCCCGAGAAGTCGAAGAAACGTGAGATGAACCCTGCCGTGCACTGTCTATTCCCGATAGGAGACGCAGGCGGTTCGCAGAGAGACATTGACGAAGCGGCGTCGCACGCCGAAACGATGCGCGACACCGTCGGCGAGATAACTGTGAGCGCGGGCGGACGCCGTTGTCCTTCCTGCGGGACGGAGACGTATGAGAACGTCTGTGACTGTGGGACGCGTACGGAGCCTGTCCGCCGGTGTCCGTCGTGTGACATCGAGGTGGACGGCGATGAAGAATGTCCGCGTTGCGAGGGCGAAACAACGACGGTACAGCGTTTCGACGTGCGCATAGACGAGAAGTACCGCGAGGCTCTCGAAAACGTCGGGGAACGTCCATCGTACGATATACTCAAATGCGTCAAAGGGCTGATGTCGGAGCGTGAGACGCCAGAATCCCTCGAAAAAGGTGTTCTGCGCGCGAAGCACGATATCTCGACGTTCAAGGACGGCACTGTTCGGTACGACATGACCGACCTGCCTCTGACGGCGTTCCGTCCCGACGAAATCGGCGTCTCGGTCGAAAAGCTGCACGAGATGGGTTACGAGTACGACATCGACGGCGAACCGCTCCGCGACGCCGAACAGGTCGTCGAACTAAAGCCTCAGGACGTTGTACTCAGCAGATACTCCGCGGAGTATCTTATGCGCGTCGCCGACTTCGTGGACGACCTTCTTGTTCAGTACTACGGCGTCGAACCGTACCACGAGATTGACGATGTTGACGACATGGTCGGAGAACTCGTCATGGGTCTCGCGCCGCACACGAGCGCGGGCGTTCTTGGACGTGTCGTCGGCTTCACGGACGCTTCTGTGGGTTACGCACATCCGTTCTTCCACGCGGCTAAGCGTAGAAACTGCTTCCATCCCGACACAAAGATGCCTTTCATCGACGAAGATGGATGCCTGAGACACGGGACTGTCGAGACTTTCGTGGAAGAAGGACTCGAAAACGCGGGCGAAGACGATATTCGGCGGGACGACTTCGGAACGGTCGTCGCCGACGTTGATGGCGTTGAGGTTCCGTCGCTTGACGACGACGGAGAGATGAAATTGAAGCCTGTCGAGGCTGTGAGCAGACATTATGCGCCTGAACACCTCGTCAAAATCACCACGAGGAGCGGACGCGAGATTATCGTGACACCTGACCACGAGATGCAGATTCCCGGCGATTCGGGTGGCGTGACCGCGGAACGCGCGTCGGAAATCTGTAGAGGAGATGCTCTTCTGACTCCTCGACATCTCGGTGCTGTTCCTGACGGCGGCTTTTCCGCTATCTCTGATAGATTCGGAAAAGGACCGGATACGGATGTGGACATAGATACGGTCGAGTCGGTTGAGTACGTCAAGAGCGACACCGACTATGTTTACTGCCTAACCGTAGAGGACACACATTCACTTATCGTCAACGACCTTGCGTCGAAGCAATGCGACGGTGATGAAGACTGTGTCACCCTCATGTCAGACGCTCTTCTCAACTTCTCGCGCGAGTACCTGCCCGACCGTCGCGGCGGAAGGATGGACGCACCTCTCGTCATGACCTCACGTATCGACCCTACTGAGATAGACGATGAGGCTCACAACGTCGATAAGGTGTCGCGCTACTCTGCGTCTTTCCACGAGGCGGCACGCGAGTACACGCACCCGAAAGAGGTAGACGTACGTATCGCGGAGGACGACCTCGGTACGTCGGACGCATTCGACGGCTTCGGTCATACTGTTGAGACGACACGTATCGATGCAGGACCGGAGAACTCCGCGTACAAGATACTCCCTTCGATGGACGAGAAGACGACAGCGCAACTCGAAATCGGACGCAAGACACGCGCCGTAGACGAATCTGACGTTGCTGAGCGTGTTGTCGAATCGCACTTCCTACCCGACCTAATCGGAAACCTCCGTGCGTTCACACAGCAGGAGTTCCGTTGCCTTGACTGTAACAAGAAGTTCCGACGACCTCCTCTCTCAGGCGACTGCGACTGCGGCGGTCAGGTGACGCTTACCGTCCACAAAGGTAGCGTCAAGAAGTACCTTGATGTCGCACTCGAAACGGGCGAGGAGTACGGTGTTTCTGACTACACGATGCAGAGGCTCGAACAGCTTCAGAGACAGATAGACTCGTTATTCGAGGACGACAAATCGACGCAGTCGGGTATCGCCGACTTCATGTGAAGTCCGGTGGGATTTTGTTCACCTGTTTCTTGCGTCATTCATGGAAAAGACGAACTCCGAAGACGTAGAATGGAAGGAGTACGAACAGTGCGACGAAAAGCTTCGACGCAAGGAACTGTCGAACGCAGTCGGCACGTCCGAACTCGGATGCAGCCTCTATGAACTCCTGCCTGACGGAGAATCTTGACCCTACCACTACCACACCGCAAACGAAGAAGCGGTCTATGTCCTCGAAGGCGAAGGGATGCTCAGACACGACGACGGCGAGGAGAAACTTGTCGCGGGCGACTTCGTGACACTTCCCGCCGACGAGAGTGGCGATCATCAGGTCGTTAACGACGGCGACGAACCTCTGCGGTACCTCGCCTTCTCGACGATGAACGAACCCGATGTGACAGTCTATCCCGAGATGGAGAAGTTCGGCGTCTTCGTGGGTTCGCCGCCCGGTGGGCGCGACGAACGTCCCTTCCACGGCTACTACCGTACCGAGGACGACACCGAATACTGGAAAGGTAACTGAAGCGCGAGGGCGACAATTAGCTGATATTTATGTGCGACGCGTCCCAAGACGAACCGTGTCCAATCCGCGTAGTCAGAAAGGCTCATCGCGCGAACGCGAACTCGTCGATATGTTCTGGGAGGCGGGCTTCGGTGTCGTCCGCGCACCTGCATCGGGAAGCGCGACAGAACGCGCTCTACCTGACTTAATCGCAGGGAACGACGAAAGATACGTCGCCGTCGAGGCAAAGGCGAGCGCGAGCGACACCGTCTATATCGATGGCGACGAGGTCACCCAACTCATAGAGTTCGCCGACCGTTTCGGTGCGCGCGCACGCGTAGGTGTCCGTTTCGACCGCGAGGACTGGTACTTCTTCCATCCGGGCGACCTGCACGTCACCGACGGCGGAAACTACCGCGTCAAGAAAGAGAAGGCATTACGCAACGGCGAGGACTTCGACGAAATCATAGGCAACACAAAACAGACACGTCTGGGTGACGGAGACGGATGAAAAAACCGGCGTGTCTCAGTACGAACGGAGACGCGAGATACGTTCCTCTGTCGGCGGATGCGTCGAGAATATTTTTTGGAGCAGCGACCTGTCGCCGCCTCCAAAGATACAGAGTGCCTGTACGCTGTCGTTGACACCTGTCTCCTGACTTCTTCCGCGCTGTCTTCCACGTCCACCCTGTGCCTGCGCCCTTGCCTGCTGCTGTTCGCTGAAGTTGGATATCTTCTCAAGTGCGCGCGCGAGCGGTTCGCCGCGTCCTATCGTCTCTGCGGCGTCTTGGTCCGCGACGTACTCGCGGTAACGCGATATTGCGAGGACAAATATCATCACTATCGTCTGGGCTATCGACGAGAGTATCCAACCCATTATCATCGCGCCGAAGTTGCGCTCCCCCATGACGGTCAGGAAGTAGACTGCGATACCTACCATCGACGCGATGCTCTGACCGACCACCATCATGATAACGTCGCGGTTGCGTATGTGTGCGAGTTCGTGCGCTATGACACCTTCTAGCTCCTCTTGGTCAAGCAGGCTTATAAGCTCGTCCGAGATCACGACTACGCCCGCACCCTTGCGCCCGACAGCGAAAGCGTTGGGGACGCCCATCTGCGCCTTCATGACGCGCGGTTTCTCAATGCCCATGTCACGCGACATCCTCTCGACCGCGGCGTGTATCCTGTGGTGGTCGTTCTCGTCGAGGTCTTCGGCACCGACGCTCCAGAGAGCCATCTTTTTGCCCAAGAAGTACTGAAAGACTCCGAAGAACGCCGTCACAGCGAGCGCGATGGGCCAGATATCGAACCCCCATATCGATATGGCGAGACCCACGAGCGCGGCGTAGAACGCGAACAGTATGCTCCCCGCTGCGAGCATCCTTAGCTTTAATCCGTTGTGTTGGTTCATATCGATATACAATACGTCTCTTTGTTTAATAAGCCTGTCTTCTTCGTATCCCCGGCGAAAGCTTCGGATTACAGCGATATCCTGTCGTTCGTGTTTAAATAGTACAGTCGGAGATTATCTTTAAACGGTATTAAACATACTGTCGCGTCGGTTTCGAGGAGCGGGCGCAACGACTGTAAAGCTTTATCAATCTCTGTTACGCATTCCCTCCCATGGGACAAAACATAACCGAGAAGCTAGTCTCGGACCATCTCGTCGAAGGTGAGATGGCACCGGGCAAAGAGATAGGCTTAGAGATAGACCAGGTCCTTTCGCAGGATACGACAGGTACGATGGTCTGGCTCCAGTTCGAGGCACTCGACATAGACGAACAGAAGACAGAGGTCGCAGGGCAGTACTGCGACCACCAGACGTATCAGTTCGACTTCAAGAATACCGACGACCACCGTTTCCTCAAGAGCGCGGCGCAGAAGTACGGCGCGCAGTACTCGCGTCCCGGAAACGGTATCTGCCATCAGGTTCACAAGGAGAACTTCGCCGCGCCGGGTAAGACGCTCCTTGGAGCGGACTCGCACACTCAGACACAGGGCGGTCTCGGTATGCTGTCGATAGGTGCGGGCGGTCTTGACCTCGCGACGGCGATGGGCGGTTCGCCGTACTACGTCGACATGCCCGAGGTTGTGAACGTGCGTCTCGAAGGCGAACTCCCCGAATGGGCGACCGCGAAGGACGTTATACTTGAGATGCTCCGTCGGCTTACGGTCAAAGGCGGCGTCGGAAAGGTATTCGAGTACACCGGACCGGGCGTCGAGTCGCTCGAAGTACCCGAACGGTGTACCATAGCGAACATGGGTACGGAACTCGGTGCGACCTCTTCGGTATTCCCAAGCGACGACAAGACGAAGGACTACCTACGCAGACTCGGACGCGAGGAGGACTTCGCAGAACTTCAGCCAGACGAAGACGCGGATTACGACGACGAGGTCGTCATAGACCTGAACGAACTCGTTCCGCTCGTTGCATGTCCGAGTATGCCCGACAAGGTCGTGCCGGTCACAGAAGTCGAAGGCGAGGATGTCGAACAGGTTATCGTCGGTTCGTGTACGAACGGCGCGTACGAGGATATTAAGGCTTTCGCAGAGGCACTCGACGGAAACGATGTCCACGAAGACGTACACTCCATCGTCGCACCCGCTTCGAAGCAGGCTGCGGAACTCCTTGCACGCGAAGGCGAGGTCGCAAACATGATGGAAGCTGGCGTCAACTGGTCGGAATCGACATGCGGCGCGTGTATCGGCATCGGACACGTTCCCGCGTCGGACTCGATTTCGCTCCGTACGTTCAACCGCAACTTCGAAGGAAGAAGCGGAATCGAGGACGACACCGTGTATCTATGCTCGCCGGAGGTCGCCGCTGCGGCTTCGGTCGAGGGCGAAATCGTTGATCCGCGCGACTACGCAGACGACTACGGTGTCGAGGCACCCGGTGTCGTCCTACCCGACGGATTCGGTGGACACGACCCCGACCTCCTTGACCCCGCAGACGCAGGTGACGATGTGGAACTCAACAAGGGACCGAACATCGGAAGCGTCCCGCTCGGCGACGAACTCGAAGACACCGTCGAGGGAGAGACGATTCTGAAGGTCGGCGACGACATAACCACCGACCACATCATACCCGCGACGAGTGACATACTCAAGTTCCGCTCCAACATCGACAAGCTGAGCGAGTTCACGCTTTCGCGTGTCGACGAGGACTTCGCGTCGCGCTCAAAGGAGAAAGGCGGCGGATTCATCGTCGGCGGAGAGAACTACGGTCAGGGTTCGAGTAGAGAGCACGCAGCACTCTGTCCGATGTACCTTGGTATCGAGGCTGTCGTCGCAAAGTCGTTCGCGCGTATCCACAAGGCGAACCTCCTCAACTTCGGTCTCCTTCCGCTCACGTTCAAGGACAACGACGACTACGACAAGATAGACGAGGGCGACGAACTCAGCATCGAAGGTGTAATCGATGGTGTTGACGCGGAGGACGAACAGACCAGCCTCGTCGTCGTCAACGAGACGAAGGACGTGGAGATACCCGTCGAACTCGACGCTTCGATAAGAGAGCGCGAGTACGTGCTCGCGGGCGGTAAGCTTCCGCACACGAAGCAGCAGGCGTAGAGCAGAAGTCTTTACCCGAATTTTCCAGTTACGAAATATTACGTTCCGCACCCTATGCGTCAGTAGCAGATAAGCAGATACTCTCAGTGGAGACTCGGAAGGAGGTATTTAGGCGAGCCTAAATATCGGAACTAATATAACTCTTTAGGGCAACCTAAACCGTGCAATGTCAAAAATAATAGCAGAAAAAGACGACACGGAAGCGGTATCGCCGGTGATAGGAGTCATACTGATGGTTGCCATCACTGTTATACTCAGCGCAGTAATCGGTACATTTGTGCTGGGTCTCGGAGAAGATGTTGGGGATAACGCGAGAGCCGGCTTTACTATAGACCAGGAGCCTGGCAGCACAGTAACAATCAAAGTAAATAGCTTGGGTAACCTCGGCAGCCTCAGGCTACAGGACGCCGACGGATCTCAAACCTTCTTGGCGCAGCCCAGAACTTACCTCCAAACCGGGCTCAGGTTCGAACTGTCAGAAGCGGGATTCTCGAACGAAACGCTGAATAACGAGGCTCCGGGGGCGGCTGATGCGCCACCCGGAACTCAGCCCTTGAGCCCCACCGCCACCGGCGCAGAGATACCACGTGAAGCGTACGGTGAATGCCGCATTGTACACGGCAAGGATGTGATAGAGGTAAGTGGGAACAAGATCTTTATTGACGGTGTCGACATCCCGTGCACAAGGGACCCCGCCAATCCAACGAACACTCTTATTGATACTCTGAGCAACACCGATAACTTCGAGTACGAGGCAGGTGCCGAGTACACTATCCTCGGTTCTGTGGAGGGGAAGAGCCAAGGTCTGACAGTCATACAGACATTTGAAACTGAAGAAGGGTAAATAGAACAGACACCAGGACTTTCTTTCTCTGTACCAGTAAGCCGAATCCACGGAACTAATATCCGGACACTTCCACAGACTACGTATAACCGAAACGCTATTATTTAGGGTAGCCTAAAGGCTACAGTAATGACTCTGAAAACCGTCGGGAGCATTACGGAGAAGTCTCAAGAAGGGATTAATAGTAGCTGGAGGTGCGGCTTGCTTTGTTAGCGAGACAGCAGAGTCTCAGACAGAGTTCCAAAAGCCTAAGAAGTTTTTCGGCGATGGTTGACAGAGACACCAACACAGCAACTGCACCGACACGCAGACGGGTAATAAGAAACGGTGGTGCGGTAGTAGGCGGAGGACTGTTTTCGGGCTGCTTGAGCCTCAACAACAACCCCGAACCGATTATGGACACCTCGACGAACGAGGAAGGTGGTGCTTACGAGGCGTGCCTCATACCTACAGGATGCGTCTCATTCGAAGAACCTCCGGAAACGTGGATAGCGTATCAGTACGGGTATGGTGACATCGGCGTGGCACTCGGTGTGGGGGACGGCTACCTAGCCACGAACCGTCCCGAGAACTATCCGGATGAATTCTATGATGAACTACCTGCGGTTTCGTTCGACGCTGACTCGCTAACCGATATAAACAGCGGGGACAAAGAGATTTTCTTCGAACTCAGCCCCGACCTCCTTTTGATGGACCCAAACAACGCTATGGCGAGGTTCGACTGGGACAGAGATGATATCAGAGAGCTTGAATCAAAGGTAGCACCCTTTTTCGGACATTTCAATCGCCGATACGGATACGGTTTCCAGAAGGAATACGAAGTGCTGTCGCTGATGGAAACCTTCGAAGCGGTCGCGGAACTCTTCGGAGAGCGCGATAGATACGAGGCTATCGCAGCCGTCCACAACGAAGTGGAAACGGCACTTTCCGACCAACTTCCGCCCGAGTCTGAGAGACCGGAGATAGCATTACTTGGAGGCGGCTCTGACCCGGAAAGTGGAGAGTTCGCGCTTCTATCTGCGCTCGGTGACGGGTACGAGACGAAGCAGTACCGTGACCTCGGTGTGAAGGACGTGCTTGCGGATGTGGACGGTGCAGATCCTTGGTATACCACCGACTACGAAGGACTTCTCGAACTTGATCCGGATGCTATCGTAATCCACTGGACGGTTCAGATGTCCGAGGATGAGTTCGCCGCGGAGTTTGTCGAGCCTTTCGAAGACCACCCCGTTGGCTCCGAACTCTCGGCGGTAAAAGAGGGACGCGTCTACCGCGGTGGGACAGCCGAACAGGGACCGATAATCAACCTCTTCCAGACAGAGATAGCCGCAGGACAGCTCTATCCTGACGAGTTCGGCGATGAGGAACTGTTCGACCGCGATGAGCTGAACGAAGCTATCGAGGGTGATGTATGACAACGAAGCCCGACGAAACACCTGCGAGTAATCCCACCTCACCGGTCGAACACGACGTAGCCGTCGTCGGTGGCGGCGCGGCAGGACTTGCCGCGGCGGTGTTTACTGCGCGGTATGGTCTGGAAACGGCGGTCTTCGACGGAGGGAAATCAGCAATCAAACAGTGCGCCTACATCGAGAACTATCTCGGCTTTCCTGACGGTATAACTCCTGACAGATTCCTCGAACTCGGACAGGCGCACGCTGAGCGAGAAGGTGCGACGATCGTCGATGAGCGCGTCACGGACGTTCGTGATCATGATTCTGGATTCGTCGTCGAAACTACCGAGTCAACCACGGTTGCGGATCGTGTCGTCGTCGCAGCCGCGTACGACGGGGATGTTCTCGAACCTCTCGCCTCCGACCTACCTGAACCCGAGCCGTTCGCACCGACAGAGAACGGAAGAACGGAGGTAGACGGTCTATACATCGCGGGCTGGATGAGTAACGAGACGGAGCATCAGGTCGGAATCAACGCAGGGCACGGAGCGCGTGTCGGTTTAGCCCTCGCACGTGACGACATGAGCGAACGTTACTGGGACGCTGTTGGTGAGAGGTATGTTGACTGGGTTGTCCACGAAGGACGGTACGGCGGAGAAGGGTGGGACGAACACGTTGACGAGTGGTTTGAGCAGGAGATGCTTCCGGCTGACGTGGATAGAAGTAGTTACGAAGGCGGCGAGGTTGAACCGGAACTCATCGAAGACGCACGCGAAGACCTCAAGAAGGAGTTCTTGGACAGATGTATTGACGAAGATGAACTAAGGCGTCGTGACCGCGAAGGACAGCGACGTCTGCTTGAACAGTTCGACGAAGAAGTTGTCATGGAGTACGCAAAAGAACTTGAGGAAAGAGGTAGATGAGTGCTGACCACACAAACGAGGAAACTACGGCGGATAACCGTTTCAACTGGCTTTTCGACGCGTCGCTAATCATCCTCGCAGCCACAAGCACCGCCGTTGTGGTCGTCGCGGGTCTCGTGCAGGTTAGCTTCGGTTCTTACTCCATGACCTTCCTTGAAGCGTGGCGCGCCGTCTTCAACCTCGACGTGATACTTGACGCGCGGGTGTGGAACGCGTTTCTTTTCGGCGGCGAACTCCCAGATATAGGGGAGAGAAGCCTTATCGTCTGGAACATACGCCTGCCACGGGTCTTCGTCGCGGTCCTCGTCGGTGCGAATCTCGCTGTCTCGGGTGCCATCTTTCAGGCGGTGACACGGAACGAACTTGCAAGCCCATTCATTCTTGGCGTATCTTCGGGCGCAGGTCTTGCGATACTGCTGACACTTGTTGTTCTCCCGGGCTTGACGATCGTGATTCCTCTAATCGTGGGACAGTTCGTCTTGAGTACGTCGAACCTTCTGCCTCTGTTCGCCTCCCTTGGTGGAATAGCCGCCTTTCTCGTCGTCTACGTAATAGCGTGGAGAGGTGGCACCTCACCTGTTCGTCTCGTTCTCGCGGGTGTCATAGTCGGCACCGTCTTCTCCTCGCTGCAGACGGCTCTTTTCTTTTTCGCAGACGATATAGGGGTCGTGCAGAACGCAGTAGCGTGGACGACGGGTTCTTTGAGAGGTACCGACTGGGAGCAGGTGCGCATCGCGCTTCCGTGGACGGTAGCTGCCGTTGGACTTGCAGTCGCCGGTTCGCGGCAGCTTAACGTCCTCCTTCTTGGTGAGCGGACTGCTTCGTCGCTCGGTATGTCCGTCGAGCGCGTCCGTTTCGCGCTCTCGGGCGTAGCCGTTCTTGCCGCTGCCGCGAGCATAGCGGTCGCTGGTATCGTCGGATTCGTCGGTCTGATAGTGCCTCATATGGTCCGCAACATCGTCGGGAGCGACTACAAGAAGCTCATCGTCGGGTGTCTCTTTGCGGGACCCGCTCTCATGGTCGCAGCCGATGTCGGCGCGCGTCTAGGTATGGGTGTGTTAACAGGCTCCGAGGCTCAGCAGATACCCGTCGGCATAGTTACGGGTCTAATTGGTGGTCCGTACTTCCTGTATCTGATGAGAAGACAACAGAACATGGGTGAGATATGAAACCGGAGGCGTCTGAGGACAAGGGACGAGTCGAAGACGAAGAATCCGCAGAGAACCCTTCGGATATCGTCGGAGAGAACCTAGTCGTCGGGTACGGTGCGGGCGAGAATGTCATAGAGAACGAATCGATGGTCGCCGAACCCGGAAAGGTCACAGCACTCGTCGGACCAAACGGAAGCGGCAAGAGCACGCTGCTCAAGGCTCTTGCGAACCATCTCGCGCCCGACGAAGGAGTTGTAAGTGTGGACGGGAGCGAAATAAACGACCTCAACAAGAAGGAGATAGCGCGCCGTCTCAGTATGCTTTCGCAGGAGAGCATTTCGCCGGATAGCATAACCGTCGAAGAACTCGTGACACACGGACGTTACCCACACCGCGGTTTCTTCGAGACCATGACTAAGGAAGACCGCGAAGCCGTCGAACGTGCCATCGAACTCGCAGGCATCGAACACCTGCGCAACCGCGAACTCGGGAGCCTGAGCGGCGGTCAGAAACAGCTCGCATGGATAGCGATGGTTCTCGCTCAGGAGACAGGTGTTCTGTTGCTCGACGAACCCACCATCTTCCTCGACCTGAGACATCAGCTTGAGGTGATGCGTATAGTCGAGACGTTACGCGACGAGAGTGACGTGACCGTCGTCGTCGTTCTCCACGATATAAATCAGGCGGCACGGTACTCCGACCGTATGGTCGTTCTCAAGGACGGCTGTGTGAGTGCCCGTGGGAAGCCGGAAGAGGTGCTGACAGAGGAGCTACTCGCAGATGTTTTCGGTATAGAGGCAAGGGTGGAGAACACTGATAGAGGACCACGTATCGAGCCCTTGAGACCCACAGAGGACGATGGATGACAGAAGAGAGTCCTTTTGACACATACAGAGAGAAGGTGAACCGCCCCCTCATGCGACTCTTCTCGGAGTACGGACGCCCGGAGGCACGGTGGTTTTTTGCAGGTGTGCTCGCCAACATCGTCGGACGCGTCGTCAGCCTCGTGCCGCCACTCGTCTTAGGTGCCGCGATAGACGGCATCTTTCCGGAGGATGCCGTGTTTGTGCTTCCATTCGTTCCGGAACCGTGGATACCCGCAGGACGCGTCGGACAGCTTTGGCTGGCTTTCGCCGTCGTCGTGGCGGCTTTTGTCGTCGGTGCAGTCTTTACATGGATATGGGGAGTGACCTCAAACGTCTTCGCCCACCGTGTACAGCACGCGGTAAGGACGGACACGTTTGAGAAGACCCAGACGCTCGACATGTCTTTCTTCGATGACAAGCAGACCGGTGAGGTAATGTCGGTTCTGAACAACGATGTCTCGAACCTCGAAACCTTCCTTGACAACGCTCTGAGCAACTCGGTTCGTATGGTTCTAATGGTAACCACGATAGCTGCTGTCCTTGTCTACCTCAACGCACAGCTTGCTGCTGTGACGCTTGTCGCCGTTCCTCTGCTTCTGATTTTTACGTGGGGTTTTATGCGCCTAATTGAGCCGAGGTACAGACGGGTTCGTTCGACCGTCGGGAGGCTCAACACGCGCCTCGAAAACAGCCTCAGCGGCGTACGTCTCGTCAAGACGAGCGCGGCGGAAGATTACGAGGCTGACCGTCTGAAGAAGTCTTCGCTCGACTACTACAAGGCAAACATGTCCGTGCTCCGTATCAGCTACTTTTACCGTCCCGGCATGGAGCTTCTCGCCGGAGCCTCCTTCGCGGCGACGTTCCTTGTCGGCGGCTACTGGGTGGTAGCCGGACCGCCACCGTACATGTCAGGAACGCTTACTCTCGGGGAGTTTGTCATTTTCATAGTCATGATAAGACGGTTCGTTGAGCCATTAGCATCCGTCTCAGATACGGTTGACCAGTACGAGAATGCGAAGGCTTCTGCGGAGCGTGTATTCGGACTGATGGACATATCCTCCGGCGTACAGGACGCTCCTGACGCTGTAGAACTTGACGAAGTAGAAGGTAATGTCGAATACGACAGTGTCAGCTTTTCGTACGCAGGTGATAACGAGGGCGTCCTTGAGAACGTCAGTCTCAATGTACAGTCAGGAGAGACGGTCGCACTCGTCGGACCTACCGGCGCGGGAAAGTCAACGGTAGTGAAGCTTCTGACCCGGATGTACGATGTGGACGAGGGTGCGGTGCGTCTTGATGGACACGACGTGCGTGATGTCACAAAAGAGAGTCTACGAAAGTGCGTCAGTCATGTCAGTCAAAATCCGTTCCTCTTCGACGGAACCGTGCGCGACAACATACGTTACGGAGCATTCGACACGTCGGACGAGGAGGTGAGAGAAGCTGCGCGTGCGGCAGAAGCGCATGGCTTTATAGAGAATCTACCCGACGGCTACGACACACGCGTCGGCGAACGCGGTGTTAAGCTCTCAGGAGGTCAGAAACAGAGACTCGCAATCGCACGCGCTATCGTACGTGACCCTCCGATACTCATCTTAGACGAAGCGACTAGCGATGTTGATACCGAGACGGAGATGCAGATACAGCGTTCTCTCAACGACCTGACAGAGAACAGAACGACCTTCGTCGTAGCGCATAGGCTCTCAACGGTAAAGGACGCTGACGAAATCGTCGTTCTTGAACAAGGGCAGATCATCGAACATGGGACCCATAACGACCTCGTTGCTCAGGATGGACTGTACGCCGATCTGTGGCGAATTCAGACAGGTGATGCTGACGCCAAACTGCCGTAAACTGACTGTTCTTTCGTTACGAACAGCCATACGAAACGCTGATTCGTAATTATCTGTCTATACCTCGCGCTGACTCGGGTGCTTCGTCGGTTCGTCGGGATGTGCCTCTTCGAAGTACCCGCGCATGAGTTCGAGGGATTCGCGTTCGCGCCTTTTCCTTTCTTTTGCCGTTATCTCCTCGCATCCCGGCGGTACGTCGCGTCCTCTATCGGTGAAGTAGCCTTCTGGCGCGACCCAGTCGTGGTAGAAAGGCACGTCGGAGTCGTGTATCATCGACAGCGCGACCTTCGCACCGTGACCTGCGTTGACGATAGTCTGATGCGGCTGTCCTGCGATACGTCCCGCGACGTAGAGACCTTCGATGCTCGTGCGTCCGTCCTCTGTCTCGACGTACGTCTTCGAGCCTTGCTGTGTGGTTTCGACATCGAGGGCTTCGACGACGGAGGCGTCCGCCCACGAGGCGACTACAACGTAATCCGTCTCGTGCCCGCCGTCGTCGGTGCGCACGAGGAAACCCTCGTCGGCGCGTTCGACAGCCTCTACGTCGGCGTCCACGAACTCCGCGCCCGAGCGCTCTGCCTGTTCGCGCCCCATGTCGAGCAGCAGGCGCGAGTTGACGCCGGCGGGGAATCCCAGGAAGTTCTCGAGGTGTGCGTTCCTGCGTAGTATGGAACTGCCGTCCTCTACGACAACGGTGTCGAATCCCGCACGCGCTGCGAACACCGCCGCCGACAAGCCCGCGGGACCCGCGCCGACGATTACTGCTTTTGGACCGTCGTTCTGTTCCTCTTCTGTCGTTGAGTCTGATGCTGAATCCGATGACATACAACGGGATGACGGCGCGCTTCCGACAAACCTCTTTCTGTTCTCTACTCTCCGACGAGTTCGACGAGTTCTTCGTGCGACGCGTCCGTCTTGAATGCCGTTCCGGAGTAATGGGCCTCCGTCGCCTCATATCCAAAGTCACGAAGACGTTCGAGGAACACTTCGAGTTTGGACGGTGCCACACCCGCGCGCTGGCACACCTTGTGGTGGTCGTAGTGCGTCGGTGTGTCGAGTTCGTCGCGCACCAGACGCAGGGTCTTTTTCGCACGCTTACGCGTTCCCATCCTTTCGTCTTCCTCGATTTCGTCTATCACGGAACCGACGAACCCCGCATCGCTTATCGGCCCTGTCCAGAGAGGACCCGCGACCTCCCGCATCGCACCGCACGCGCACACACGGTCGGTTTCTTCGGGTACTGCCGCACCTACTGCGTCGCACGCGTCGCGCGAACCACATTCGAAGCAGTGCGAAAGGAAGCCGACCCCCTCGAGTGCGGCGTTCGATACCTTCGCGCCTTCTTCGACGGCTAAGTATGTCCGTTTGTAGTGGTCCGAGGAGTGCGAAAGGACAGGCGTGACGGCGACGTCGTAACGCGCAGCGGTGCGTGCCAACGAGCCTATCAGGACACGAAGACCCATCTCCGCGTGGTACGTCGTGTTCAAAGGTACACACGAATACCGGCGGACGCCGCTGTCGTGTGCGCCACAGAGCGGTGCGGTGTCCGTCGCCGTGAAGCAGGCGAGCGAATCCGCCGAACTGAACGCGGCGTCCGCAAAAGGCACAGGAGAACCGAACGGGTCCACATCGACCACGTCGTACCGCTGTCGGCGCATTGCGACGTTTGCGTCTTCGTGTTCGACCGTCGCTCTGTCCCCGACGCCGTTTTCTTCGACGTTCCGGCGTGTGAGTTCGACGGCCTCGTCGCTCCTGTCGACGAGCATCGGGTCGTATCCCACAAGCCCGGCCCGTACACCACGAACACCGCTCGCGCAGTTGGCGTCGAGGTACGTCGGTGTCTGAGCACCGACCCTCTTTCGCCAAGCGCGGAGGACCCCGACTGTTATGTCGCGGTTCATCTCCATCCGCGGATTGTAGAAGGCACCATCGACGGCGAGTTCTGCGCCGCCTTCTGTCACCGTCTCCATCTCTCTTTCGACGGTCCTTATCGCCGACACGACAACAAACCACCGAAACCCATTTGTCGCTGAGAGGCTTCTGTCGGACATGGACGAGGAAGGATTCTACAGCCGGGAACGCTGGAACAACTGGATGGAGAGGCTGCGTGAGGAGGACTTCGACCCCGAGAGCGACGACGGAGACGGCGCGCGCCTCTTTTTCAATCTCCAGGACGACGTCACGATAGCCTGTACGAAGGCCGTCGAGGCGTACGAGGACGGCGAACTCGGCGAGGACGAGTTCATAGAGGAGGTGAACGAGATGCGCGAGATAGTGATGGCGGAGGAGGACCTGGAGGAAAACAAGGCCATGGTCCTTGAAGGCGTACAGACCTCCCTCATCGGCGTCATGGCTTCCTGTGAGACCTACGTCGCAAACAACGGTGAGGCGGCCGACGCCGACATGTCAGAGTACGTCCGCGAAGCCGCACGCGCCGAACAGGAGGACGACATGGACCGCGCGCTCGCACTCACCGCGGAGGCCGGCGCGCTCATACTCGACGGAGAGGAGTTCGACGCCGAGTCCTTCGAGGACCTCGAGTACGGCTTCGTGAGCGAGTGGGTGAACGGACTCGACTCCCTCGCAGACGCCGTGAGCGAACCCGAAACGATAGAGGAAGAGGAGTCGGAAGCGAGCGAACAGGGCTAGAAAGGTTAATAACGCAGGCGCGGCGTCGTTACAGCATGGAAATAACTCACCACGGACACTCGTTTTTCGAGTTAGAGGCGGACGGCACGGAGGTCCTGATAGACCCCTTCGTCGGGGACAACCCGCACACCGACGCAACCCCGGAGGAGTTCGACCCCGACGTCGTCGCTGTCACCCACGGACACCACGACCACCTCGGTGACGCACACAGGTTCGACGCGACCGTCGTCTGTCAGCCCGAGATAGCCGGGTATCTGGGCGAGAACGGCGCGGACACGGTGGGGATGAACATCGGTGGAACCTACGAGGAGGAAGGTATCGGGTTCACCATGGTACAGGCTTTCCACTCGTCGGGATTCCCGGACGACGGCGACTTCGACGGGTACGGAGGGACTCCGTCGGGATACGTGATAGACGACGGCGAGGTTCGTTTCTACCACGCGGGCGACACGGGTCTTTTCGGCGACATGAAGACCGTCGTTCGTGACGTTTACGCGCCCGACGCCGCGGCGGTACCCATCGGCGACTACTTCACCATGGGTCCGGAAGACGCCGCAACCGCCGTCGGGTGGCTCGGTGTCGACGACGCC
>Ga0207714_1001146_pt1 | contig 17433 bp, 14 predicted proteins | sample PonA232FremontCA_2_FD_187270 | JGI IMG/M metagenome (GOLD analysis project Ga0207714, IMG submission 187270) | Marine sediment microbial community from Fremont, CA, USA - Pond A23 Sediment 2 (SPAdes) | ecosystem: Environmental > Aquatic > Marine > Unclassified | place: USA: Fremont, California...
TCCTCGCTCCCGCCGCTGCGCGCGGGTTCGCCGTCCGCCGGCAGGCCGCCGCGGATCACCACCTGGTCGTCGCCGGGGCTGTTGCCCTCCTTGAACGCTTCCAGGATAACCTTCTCGGAGTCGGGGCCGGCGCGCTGGCCGGTGTCCAGGTCCATGCGGACCATGCGGATATCCTCGGGCGTACGGAAAGGGATGCCCGGCTTGCCCTTCAACGCCCTGGCCATGAACTGCTTCCAGATGGGGCCGGCGGTGTTGGAACCATAGTTGCGCGGGCCCAGCGTGCGGTGGTCGTCGAAGCCGACGTAGACCCCCGCGACGAGGTCGGGGGTGAAGCCCATGAACCAGGTATCGTAGCTTTCGTTCGTGGTGCCGGTCTTGCCCGCCACGGGCTTGCCCAGCTCGCGCATCCGGCGACCGGTGCCGCGTTCGACCACTCCCTTGAGCATGGTCACCACCTGATACGCCGATGCGGCGTCGGTGACGCGCGCGCGGTTGTCGGGCAGCTCCGGCGGTGCCTGGCCGCGCCAGGCCGTGGCGTCGCAGTCCGGGCACTGCCGGTCGTCGTGGCGGAAGATGGTCTCGCCGCGCCGGTTCTGCACGCGGTCGATGAGGTGGGGAGCGATCCGCTTGCCGCCGTTGACGATCATGCCGTAGCCCGCCGTCAGCTGGAGCAGCGTGGTCTCCCCGGCGCCAAGCGCCATGGCGAGCTGGTTCTTGAGATCCTCGTACAGGCCGAATTCCTCAGCCGTGGCGGTGATCTTGGGCATGCCCACGGTCTGCGCCAGGCGTACGGTCATCAGGTTGCGCGACTGCTCGATGCCCACGCGCATGGGCGTTGGGCCGTAGAATTTCTCCGTGTAGTTCGCCGGTTTCCACTTATCCAGGCCCGGTCCCTGGTCGACGACAAACGGCGCGTCGAGGATGATGGTGGCCGGCGTGAGGCCCTGTTCGAGCGCGGTCAGGTAGACGAACGGCTTGAACGCCGAGCCGGGCTGGCGCTTGGCCTGGGTGACCCGGTTGAACTGGCTGCGATCGAAGGAGAAGCCGCCCTGCATGGCGAGCACCCGTCCGGTGTGCGGATCCATGGCGACGATGCCGCCGTTAACCGCCGGCATCTGCTCCAGGGCATATCCCTGTTCGGTGTCGCGCGCGGAGACCAGGACGACGTCGCCCACGTCCACAACGTCCGAGGGACGCTCGGGTTCGGCGCCCACGTGCTGCCCTTCCAGGTGCGGCCGCGCCCAGGCCATGCCGGCCATGGGCAGGCGCGCGCGCTCGCCGCTGGGAAAGCCGATCGTGGCAGCCCGGCCGTCCATGCCCAGAACCACCGCGCGGCGCCAGGAATCGGGCATGCCCGCGGGCGGATCGATCCGCGCCAGCTTGCGCATCCAGTCGCCGCCAACGGGGATGCTATCATAGGGACCGCGCCAGCCGTGGTTGCGGTCGTAGGCGATGAGCCCGTCGCGCAGGGCGTTTTCCGCGTAGGCCTGGAGCTTCGGGTCGATCGTGGTGTGCACCGACAGGCCGCCGCCGTAGAGCGTGTCCTTGCCGTACCGGTCGACCAGGTTCCGCCGAACTTCCTCGGCGAAGTAGGGCGCCTCGGCCACCTGCTTGGGGTCGCGCCGGCGCGTTTTCAGCGGGGCTTCCATCGCCTGCACGGCCTGCTCGGTGGTGATGTAGCCGTTGGTCTCCATCTGCTGGATGACCCAATTGCGTCTGGCCACGGCCGCTTCGCGGTTGGTGTCGGGCTGATAGTTGTTGGGCGCCTTGGGCAGCGCGGCGAGATAGGCGGCCTCGGCGATCGTGAGGTTGTCCAGGGACTTGTTGAAGTAGTTCAGGGCCGCCGCGGCGACCCCGAAGGATCTGCTGCCCAGGTAGATCTCGTTGAGGTAGAGTTCGAGGATGCGGTCCTTGGAATAGGCGTGCTCGATGCGGAAGGCGAGAATCGCCTCGCGGATCTTGCGTTCGATCGCCACGCGGTCGCTGAGCAGAAAGTTCTTGGCCACCTGCTGCGTGATGGTGGAGGCGCCCACCGGCCGCCTGTCCGTGCCCAGGTTCTGCAGGTTGGTGATCGCCGCGCGCACGATCGACGGCGGATCGATGCCGAAATGCGAGTAGAAGTTCTTGTCCTCCGCGGAGACGAAGGCGTTGATGACGCGCCGCGGGATGACGTCGATGGGAACGAAGACGCGCTTTTCCTTGGCGTATTCCGCCAGCAAGCGCCCGTCGCCGGCGTAGACGCGGCTCACCGTGGGCGGCTTGTAGTCAGCGAGCTGGCTGTACTCAGGCAGATCCTGGCCGTAGCGGTAGAACACATAGCCCACTGCGCCCACACCGGTGAGCGCGATCAGGATTGCGGCGACGAGGATCCAGGCGAGCGTGCGCACCGCCGTCCCTCCTTGCTGGCTCGTTGGCGCCCGGTTCCGGCGCCGGTTGTGCCCGGCATCGCGCCGGGGCCGGCCGGGTGGTGCGAGCCTGCGCGTGTGTGCTTGTCAGCCGGTTAATGCCGGCCGGCGCGGGGCGTTCGCGAGGTTTCGGCTGTATTTTGGCGTGGATGTGACCAATGCCAACCGCTGTGCGCGGTCAGCGCTGCGTGCGCGCCTGCTGCCAGTCGAAGAATCCGTTCACCGCGGCAACGACGGAGTCGTTCACGTCCCGGCGATGGTCCTTGGACTGGAGCAGACGGATCTCGCGCGGGTGCGAGAGATAGCCAATCTCGAACAGCACCGAGGGCACGTTGGGTGACTTCAGGACGGCGAAGCCGGCGTAGCGGTGGGTGTTGCGCAGCAGCTTCACGTCGCCGTCCAGCTCGTTCACCAGCATATTGGCGAAGTGCTTGGAGGCGTTCATGGATTCGCGCTGCGCCAGGTCGATGAGGATCTGGCTCACCGTATCGGTCTGCTCGCCCAGGTTCACACCCGCGATCAGGTCCGCCTTGTTCTCCTTCTCCGCCAGTTCGGCGGCCTCTTCGTCCGAGGCGTTCTCGGACAGGGTGTAGACCGAGGCGCCCCGGACATTGTTCGACGGATGCGTGTTGGCGTGCAGGGAGATGAACAGATCGCCCTCGGCCTTGCGCGCGAGCGCGACCCGCCGGCGCAGGGGCAGGAAGATGTCCCGGTCGCGCGTCAGCACGACGTTGTAGCGGCCCGTGCGCTCCAGCCGGCGCTTGAGCGCCTCGGCGTAGTCGAGCACCAGGGTTTTCTCGTGCAGCCCGGTCACGCCGATGGCGCCCGGGTCCACGCCGCCGTGGCCGGCGTCGATGACCACCGTGGGTTTGGCCCCGTCCGTCTGCGGCGCTTCGGGGGCGCCGCGCCCGCGGTCGGGCAGCGGTTCCTTCGAGGTGATCGTGCGCTTGGATACGTCGGAGAGAAACGTGTCGCGCGAGGTCTTCGCGAGATCGACAACAAGGCGGTACGGATAGCCGTTGCGCGGCGGGATGACGAAGACGTTCTTCAGGCGCACCGGCGCGTCGGCGTCCAGGACGACGCGGCTGGTCTTGGGCGAGAACAGCCCGTAACGCAGCTTGTTCACCACGCCCCGGCGCTGGCGCTTGACCGTGTCCTGCGCGACGTCCCAGTTCACCCGCGGCAGGTCGATCACCACCCGGTACGGGTCGGGCAGGGTGAAGACGCGGTAGGCGGGTTTTTCGTCGATTTCCATGACGAAGCGGGTCTTGTCCGGATGGAGCCCCAGCCGGACCGCAGAGACATCGGGCGCAGCGGCAGCCGGGCCGGCTACGCCGAGCGCCAGCGCCAGACAAAGCGTGCGGATACCGAACACCCATCGGCGAAGCATGATGGTCCCACCCGTCGCGTCGCGCTCCCCGCTGCCCCTTTTGTAGCGCAGACAGGGTTAAGATAAAACACAAAAACTGCCGCGTAACCCGAAAGTTTTGCTGCGTTTTCGACGTATCACGCGTTTTTCGCGGGGCCGCGTTGGACCCAAGATCTTGGGGGTTAATTGGTCTCGTCGCTTTCCGGCACACGCCCCCGCCAGGGCAGCAGTCCCGGCACCGCGCGGCGGTAGTGACGGTACGCGCTGCCATAGCGCCGGATCAGTTTGCGCTCCTCTGCCCAGCTCCCCAACACGAAATATAGACTTCCCCACAGGGCCGTCGCGAGGCCCAGCGGCGACCAGGCGAACGCCCAGAGCAGGGCGATGCCGCCGCTGTACAGCGGATGCCGGACATAGCGGTGCAGGCCGCCCGTCACCAGGGGCTCGGCGTCGTCTCCGCCGGGGTCGTTGCCGTACCGGAGTTGGTGAAGCCCGCTCAGGCGCGCCATGTCGTAGCCGCGCGCGCCCTCGCGCAGCACCGCCAGCCCGATGATGCCCAGAACGGCCTGGCCGGCGAAGACCCAGGCAGGCAGGCGGTACGGTGGGGCGTCGCCCAGGAGGGCGATGCCCACCGCGACCACCGCAGCGATGTGAAGCGATGCGATGGCGTTGTAGGTCAACCGTGCCGCCCGGCCCGCCCGGCGCTGCAGCCAGTGGCGCGCGCCGGGAAGCGCCAGCAGCGAGTGCCCGGCGCCGAAGCTGATCCAGGCCAGACCGTAGAGGGCGTGATCCAGCAGCATCAGCCGCCCAGGCGCCGGATGGTGTTGGTGGTGGAGTAACCTTCGGCGAGGTCGGCGATCACGATCCGGCCGCCGCGTGCGGTGACCAGATCGGCGCCCACGACCGTCTCGGGCGTGTAGTCGCCGCCCTTCACCAGCACCTCCGGCGCAAGCCGGTCGATGAGCGCGCGCGGCGTGTCCTCGGCGAAGATGACGATGGCGTCCACCGCGTCGATCGCGCCCAGCACCGCCGCGCGCGCGGCGGCGTCCTGGAGGGGGCGGCCGTCGCCCTTGAGCCGCGCGACGGAGGCGTCGCTGTTGAGCCCCACCACGAGACGGTCGCATGCCGCCCGCGCCTGGCGGAGCAGGCTGACGTGTCCCGGATGCAGCAGGTCGAAGCAGCCATTGGTGAAGCCCACCTGCAGCCCGGCACGGTGCCATGCCGCCACGCGTGCCTCGGCGCCCGCGGTGTCCAGTAGCTTGGCCTCACCGGCGAGCAGCCGCCCGGCGTGCAGGGCGTGGAGCACTTCGGGCGGGCGCGCCGTCGCCGTGCCCAATTTGCCCACGACCACGCCGGCGGCGGCGTTGGCCAGTTCCGCCGCGGCGGGCAGCGGCGCGCCCGCGGCGAGCCCCGCCGCCAGGGCGGCGACCACGGTATCCCCCGCGCCGGAGACGTCAAAGACCTCGCGCGCGCCGGCCGGAAGATGGACCGGCGCGGCGTCTGCGGTGACCAGGGTCATCCCGGCGGCGCCGCGTGTCGCCAGCACGGCGTCCAGCCCGCCCGATTGGCGAAGCTGGCGCGCGGCCGCGGCCACGTCCGCGTCGCCCTCGGCGGCGCAGCCCGTCATGTCCTGGAGTTCCGGGCGGTTGGGCGTGACCACCTGGGCGCCGGCGTAGCGCGTTACGTCGCGGCCCTTGGGATCGACCACCACGGGGACGCCGGCGGCGCGCGCCGCGTCGATGACATGCCGAAGGGTGCCGGAGTCGAGGACGCCCTTGCCGTAGTCGGAAAGCACCACCGCCCGGCAGGCGCCGACGCGAGACTCGACCGCCGCGCGCACGGCTGCACGGATGTTCTCCGGAAGCTGGCCGCCGTCCTCGGCGTCGGCGCGCAGAAGCTGCTGGGTGCCCGCGATGTAACGGGTCTTGCGCGTGGTCCGCCAGCCGGCGGCCGTGACCAGCGGCGCTTCCGCGCCCGTGGTCTCGCGGCAGTGGGCGTGAATCGCGGCGCCGTCGGGGTCGTCGCCCACGACCCCGACGAGGACGCCGGCCGCACCGAGATCCGCCAGGTTGCGCAGGACGTTGCCCGCGCCGCCCAGCATCGTCGTTTCGCTTTGCGTGTGCAGGACCGGCACGGGCGCTTCCGGGGAGACGCGCGTGACCGTGCCGGTGATGTAGGTGTCGAGCATGACGTCGCCGACGACCAGCACCGGCGCGCCGGGCAGCGCGTCCAGCCAGGCCGTCAGCTCGTGCGCATCGTTCTCGGGCATCGCTGGGACCGCCGTGGTGACGCTTCGCCTCCGCGCTAGCGTGCGCGGGCGCCGGGCGCAAGCATTGCCTGTCCAACATCCTGCGCAGGGCCTGCCGCCGCGTGGGATTCCGTGTTGCCGCGACCCGTTTCCGGAATGGACCGGGATCGCGGCGGGCGCGTCTTCGGCGCCATCACCGGGGACGTGCTGCCACCGGCCCCGCGACCGCGCTCACCAGGACCGCGGCGCCGGCGCATGTTGCAGCGATGGCGGCGAAGGTGACGCCGCCGTCCAGCAGGGCGCCGAAAAGCGCCGGTGAGGCGGCCGTCGCGACCACCATCACGGCGTAGACCAGCGATCGCACCGCACCCAGGTGGCCGGTGCCGTAGACCTCCGCCCAGAGCGCGCCCTGGAGCGTCAGCGTGCCGCCGGCGGTCACGCCAAGCGCCGGCATGACGAGAAACACCGTCCAGGGCGCCGTCGCGGACGCCAGCACCGCGAGGCCGAGCGCGGCCGGGCCAAGCACGCCCAGGAGCAGCCGCCGCGCGCCCAGCCGGTCGACCAGCACACCGCTGATCAGCGCGCCCGTGATCGCCGCACCTGCAAAGGCGATGAAGGCATTGGCGAACAGCGGGAGGGTCCAGCCCTTCGCCGCGACCAGCGCGGCCTGGTGGAAGAACAGCCCGGTGACCGTGAACGGGGCGAAAAGGCACACCGGCAGCATCAGGTAAAACCGCAGGTCGCGGAGAACTTGCCCCACGCGCCACGATCGGTCGACCGTCCCGTCCGCCGCGTCGGCGGCCTGCTGCACCCGGCGCGCCCGTTCGCGCGCGCCGTGGCCGCGCAGCAGCCAGAGCGCCAGGGGCAAGACGACCAGCGCCACCGCGCCCGCCGCCGCCAGCCAGGTGCCGCGCCAGCCCAGGCCGGCGATCAGCGCCACGCCCACGCTGGGGAAAAGCGCTTCGGAGACCGGGTTGCCCATGCTGGCCGCGCTGACGGCGGTGCCGCGCCGTTCGGTGAAATAGCGGCCCATGCTGGTCAGGCCGATGTGGCTCATCAGCCCCTGGCCGGTGATGCGCAAACCGAAGAACGCCACGAAAAGCAAGGGCTGCCACGGCGGGATCACGGCCATGAGCAGACAGGCCCCGGCATAGGCCAGCGCCGTCGCGGCCGTGTAGACGCGCAGGTCCACCCGGTCGATGAGCCGGCCGACCCAGACCAGCAGCGCGGCGCTGCAGACGGTTGCCAGGGAATACAGCAGGCCGAAGCGGGCGTTGGACAGGTCGAAGGCCGCGCGCAGCGGTTCGCCGAACAGCCCGATGAAGAACGTCTGCCCGAACGCCGAGGCGAAGGGCATGAGAAAGCCGAATGCGAGCAGGCGCGGGTGGGCCGCGATGAAGCGAAGGGTGGCGACAGGGCGTGGGGGCATGAGCACCGAAGACGTGGCGCCTCATGCGCGGTGGCCGTCCGTCATCGACGTCGTGGCCGACAGGCGCCGCACGAGGCACAGGTTGCGAGGCGGCTTCAGCTACAGAGTGCCCTCGTCTTGAACTTGTCGAAAGACGAGGGCGCATCCGAAACTCGCGTGCGATGCGATCCGGATGGATCGCTGAATCGCACGCGACCCTTTGAAGATAGGGCAAGATTCAGCGATCAGGTGACCCAACCTGATCGCATCTTGCCCGCTCTTCAGGAAGTTAGAGCAAAATTCACGATGAAAACCGGTTCAGCTTTCATCGATTTTGCTCTAAGGCGCGCTCAATACGCATAGAGCTTGTAGATCGGGTCCACGCTCTGGCCCCACTCCTGGTGGTAGCGGCGCAATTTCTCGTCGGCGGGCGTCTCGCCGCTCTCCACGATGCGGTGCAGGGCGGTGAGGAACTGCCGCTCGTCCTGGCCGAAGGTGCCGTCCATGATGTGCCGGCGCTTGAGGCCGTGGTCGGCGATCTTGAGCACCTCCCGCGCGACCTCGCGCAGCGTGCGGTCGCGGAACGGCGTGCGCAGGCCATAGCGCGCCACGCCCGCGCGCATCTCGGCGCGCTCTTCCTCGGTCCAGTCCTTGACCAGGTCCCAGGCCGCTTCCTGCGCCTCGTCGGCGTAGAGCAGGCCGGTCCAGAGCGCGGGCAGGGCGCACAGGATGTTCCACGGCCCGCCGTCGGCGCCGCGCATCTCCAGGAAGGTCTTCAGGCGCACTTCCGGGAAAAGCGTGGTCAGGTGGTCCTGCCAGTCGCTCATCAGCGGGGTCTCGCCCGGCAGCTCGGGCAGCTTGCCCGCCATGAAGTCGCGGAACGACCGCCCCGCGCAGTCGATGTAGCGCCCGTTCCGGTAGACGAAGTACATGGGCACGTCGAGCACGTAATCGACATAGCGCTCGAAGCTCATGCCGTCCTCGAACACGAACGGCAGCATGCCCGTCCGGTCCGGATCGGTGTCGGTCCAGATATGGCTGCGGTAGGACAGGAAGCCGTTGGGGCGCCCTTCCGTAAAGGGCGAGTTGGCGAACAGCGCCGTGGTGATCGGCTGCAACGCGAGGCCGACGCGGAACTTCTGCACCATGTCGGCTTCGCTGGTGAAGTCCAGGTTCACCTGAACGGTGCAGGTGCGCAGCATCATGTCCAGGCCCAGGTTGCCCACCCGGGGCATGTAGCGCTGCATGATGCCGTAGCGGCCCTTGGGCATCCAGGGCATCTGCGCGCGCGTCCAGTCGGGGGTGAAGCCCATGCCCAGCATGGACACGTCGAGCGGCCGGGCGACCCGCGCCATCTCCGCAAGGTGGCCGTTCACCTCGCCGCAGGTCTCGTGGAGGTTGTTGCGCTGCGCACCCGAAAGCTCGAGCTGGCCGCCCGGCTCCAGGGTGATGTTGCAGCCATCCGGCTTCTTCAGCGCCACCGGGCGGTCGTTCTCGTACACCGGTTCCCAGCCGCGTCCGGCCAGCCCCTCCAGCAGGTCGCGGATGCCCGCGCGGCCCGCGCCGCCTTCATAGGGCACCGGGGCGTGTTCATGGTTGGTGAACACGAACTTCTCGTGTTCGGTGCCGATGCGCAGGGCGTTCTTGGGCTTGCACCCGGCTTCCAGCGAGGCGACGAGCTGGTCCTTGCTTTCGATGGGTGCGCCCTTGTCGGTGGGCGGTGCGGACATGCGTCTCCCCCAATGCCTCGGGCGGTGCCCGCGCTGGGCGGGCATTCGCATTTTTACGGGCTAGGACCGGCGGAAGGGCGGGTCGTCCCGGCCGTCGCCCAGCCATGCCTGCCAGCAGGCGAGCGCCGCCAGGGCGGCCGTGTCGGCGCGGAGCACGCGCGGCCCCAACCCGACCGGCGCAACAAAGGGAAGTTTCCTGAGAGCGTCAAGCTCGGAGCCGTGAAAGCCGCCTTCGGGGCCGGTCATGATCGCCCACGGCGCCGTGACCGCGCTCGCGGCCGGTTGTGCCGCATGGCGGGCCAGGACCTCGGCGATGGGCGGCGCGCTGCCGGATTCGGCGCAGAGCAGGATGCGCCGTTCGGTGGGCCAGGTGGCCAGCAGCGCGCGAAAATCCACCGGCTCGGCCACGTCGGGCACACTCAGGCGTTCGCACTGCTCCGCTGCCTCGCGCGCATTCGCGGCGAGGCGCTCGGTGTTCACCCGGCTGACGTCGGTGTGCTGGGTGTAGACCGGCTGGAGCTTGGCCGCGCCCAGCTCGGTCGCCTTCTCCACCAGGAAATCCAGGCGCGCGCGCTTGATCGGCGCGAACACGAGCTGGACGTCGGGCTCCGGCGCCGGAGGGCGGCGCCGTTCGGTGAGCGCGAGCGAGGCCCAGCCCTTGCCCAGACCCTCGATTTCCGCGTCCCACTCGCCGTCCTCGGCGTTGAACACCGCGACATGGTCGCCCCGCTTCAGGCGTAGCACGGCACGCAGATAGTGGGCGCGCTGGTGGTCCAGGCCCAGCGTGCCGCCGTCGCCCAGGGACTGCGGCAGGTACAGGCGCGTGGCGACCGGCTTCCCGCCCATCTCGACCCGTTCACTCCGCCTCGCCGCCGTCTAGGCAGCGGCGCACCATGAGATCCGCGACCATGAGATCGAGATGGGCCCCGCCGCCGTTCTTGTACACGGTGACGGCCTCGGGTCCCGAACGCCCCGCGCGGCCCGCGTGCAGGTCGTACAGGTCGCCGTGAACGTCGGCTTCCGCGATCACGCCGGTTTCGATGGGCATGCGCAGCTCGCCGATATGGTCGCGGGCCGAGGCGAGGGAATCGACGAAGATCTCGCCGCGCTGCAGGACCGCGTCGTCCGCCTCGCGCATGTCGGGGGCGAAGGCGCCCACCAGATCGACGTGCGTGCCGGGGCGCAGCGCCCGGCCGGCCAGGATGGGCGTTCGGGCGAAGGTCGCCGTGGCGACGATGTCCGCCGTGGCGAGCGCGGATTCCAAGTCGCTCGCGGCTTCCGCCGGATGCCCCGCTTCGGTCATGGCCGCGGCGAGGTTCGCTGCGCTGGTGCCGCTGCGGCTGACGATGCGCACCCGTTCGAGATCCGGAAACAGCGCGCGATAGGCGGGAATCAGGTTGCGCGCGACCGCGCCCGCCCCCACGACGAGAAGCTCGCGGCTGTCCGGCCGGGCGAGATGGCGCGCGCCGAGCACGGAGTCGGCGGCCGTCTTCCAGCCGGTGATCGCGCCGCCGTCGACGAGCGCGCGCACCGCGCCGGTGTCGCCGTCGAACAGGACGAAGACCCCCTGCACGCTGGGCAGCGGCGGGGTGCGCCCCGGGTTGTCCGGAAACACCGTGACCGTCTTCATGCCGAAGCCCAGCCCCGGCACGTGGGCCGCGCGATTGAGCAGGCCGTCGCGCCCCGGCTGCAGCAGCAGGTCGTCGAGCTGCGCGCGCGCCCGGCCGTGCCCGGCATCCAGGGCGGCCACCACATCCGGCCAGGTCAGGTGCGGCGCGATGGTTTCGGCGGTGAGAAAAGGCGGCGCCATGACGGTGTCCTTGCAAGCCTGGGCGGCGCGCAGGTAACGACGCGGCCCGCGCGGGCGTCAAGGCTGCCCCGGCGCCGAGGCGCGATTCGTGCGCTTGGGCCGAGCTTGACCGCCGCACACTGTCCCGCATAGTGCGCCTTGTCGTGCGGTCGCGAACGACAGGGGGCTTGCCATGACCGACTGGGCCGAGGGCTATGTTGCCGACGTCGCCTACACCGCCGGGTTCTATCGCGAGCTGTCGCCGCGTTTCCTCACCTATGTCGGGCTGCTTCAGCGCGCGCGCGTTCCCGACATCGGCAAGCCCTTCCGGTACTGCGAACTGGGCTGCGGCCAGGGTGTGAGCACGACCGTCCTCGCCGCGCTGTATCCGCACGCCCAGTTCACCGGGATCGACTTCAACCCCGCGCACATTGCCAGCGCGCGCAGCCTCGCGGCGGAGGGCGAGCTGGACAACGTCGCCTTCCGCGAGGAGAGCTTCCTGGAGGCGCTGGAACAGGACGACGCCGAGCTGCCGCAGCAGGACTTCATCACCCTGCACGGCACCTATACGTATGTCTCGCGCGAGAACCGCCGGGCCATCGTCGACTTCATCCGGCGCAAGCTGCGCCCGGGCGGGCTCGTCTTCGTCAGCTACAAGACCATGCCCGGCTGGTTGCAGATGATGCCGCTGCAGCGGCTGATGCACGAGCACGCGGCGCGCCATCCGGACGCCAGCCACCGGCAGCTCGACGCGGCGATGCATTTCATCGACTCCCTGGCCGAGGCCGACACGCGCTTCTTCGAGACCAACCAGGCCGCCACCGAGCGGATGAAAAAGCTGCGCGAGAAGGACAAGCGCTACCTGACCCACGAGTTCATGCCGGAGAACTGGGAACCCATCTACCACACCGACCTGGTGCGCGAGATGGGCGAGGCGAAGCTCGACTACGTCGGCTCGGCGGGCCTCCTGGACAACTTCGCCGCGCTGAGCCTCCCGGAGAAAACGCGCGAGATCCACGACCAGACCGCGGATCCGGCGTTCCGTGAGGTGATCAAGGATTTCGCCACCAACCAGCAGTTTCGGCGCGACGTGCTCGTGAAGGGGCGGCAGGCGCTGACCGGGCCGCAGGAGCGGCGCGAGTTGGAAAACCTGACGTTTCTGCCGCTGCGCACGGCCGCGAACATGAGCACCGAATTCCGCACGCCGCTGGGCCGTGCGACGGGGCAGGCGAGCATCTACCAGCCCATCATCGACGCGGTATCGCAGGGCGCCACGAAGCTGGGCGACCTGATGGCCGAGAGCGACGCGCGAACGGGCCAGCTCGTCCAGGCCAGTGCGGCCCTGACGCAGAGTGGGCAGATCCATCCCGTGGTGGGCGACCGCGGCGGCACGGCCGTGGCCAGCGCCCGCCGGCTGAACCGCGCCATGGCGCAGCGCGCGCTCGACGGCGAGGGGTATGGCTATCTGGCCGCGCCCGCCATCGGCAACGGCGTGCCCGCACGCGACCACGAGATCGTCGCCTTCGACGTGCTCAGCCGACACGAGGTGCGCACGGCCGAGGAACTCGCCCAGGGCATGCTCGCGCGCTTCAAGCGCGTGGGCCGCCGGCTGGTCAAGGACGGCCGCACGCTGGAGACGGACGAAGAGAACCTGGCCGAGTTCCGCGCGCACGCGGAAACCATCATGCGCGACCGCGTGCCGGTCTGGCGGCAGTTGCGCATCCTGTAGTGCGCAAAAAGGCGCGCCGGTGGGGCTTTATTGCCCGAGCCAGCCGGCGATCTGCTTCTCCGAGGGGACGCTGCCGCTGTGCACGACCGCCTCGTCGACCACGACGCTCGGTGTGGACATCACGCCGTAGGCCATGATCGCCGCGGTGTCGGTGACCTTTTCCACGTGCGCATCCGCGCCGGTCTCGGCGACCTTGCGCTCGACCAGCTTCATCGCCTCGTCGCATTTCTTGCAGCCGCTGCCCAGGATCTTGATGTGCATGGTCGAACCTCCTTTCGGTTTCAGATCATGGCGTTGAAGGCGTAGCCCAGGACGATGAAGGCGGCGCCCAGGAACCCGGCGAACAGCGCCAGGCCGCGTACCGTGATGACCTTGCGCAGGATGATGAACTCCGGAATCGAAATCGCCACCACGCTCATCATCAGGACCAGCGCCGTGCCCATGGGCACGCCCTTGCCCAGCAGCGCCTCGACCACCGGAATCACGCCCGTGGCGTTGGCGTAGAGCGGAATCCCCGCCAGCACCGCCGCAGGCACGGCCAGCAGGTTTTCCGCGCTGGCGTACTGGGCGAAAAAGCTTTGCGGGACGAAGCCGTGCAGGCCCGCGCCCAGGGCGATCCCGGCGAGGACATAGGGCCAGATCCGGCCCACGATCTCGCGCACCTCGCCGGCGGCGAAGCGGACCCGGCCGGCGAGGCTGGTGTCCATCGCCGTCTCGGCGGCCTGGCCGGTGCGGATCTGCCAGACGAAGTCCTCGACGTAGCGTTCGAAGCGCAGGCGGTCGGTGAGCCAGCCGCCCAGCACGCCGACGGCGAGGCCCGCGGCGACGTAGAGCAGGGTGAGCTGCCAGCCCACGACCGTGGCGAGGACCACCACGGCGACCTCGTTGACCATGGGCGAGGTGACCAGGAACGCCATGGTCGCCCCAATGGGCACGCCCGACTTCACGAAGCCGATGAACAGCGGCACCGAGGAGCACGAGCAGAACGGCGTCACCGCGCCCAGGCCCACCGACATGCCGTAGGTCAGGCCGCGCGGCTTGTCCTGGAGATAGCCGCGCACGCGCTCGGGCGTGAGCAGGCTCCGGAACAGGCCCACGAGAAAGATCACGGCCACCAGCAGAACGAAGATCTTGGCCGTATCCGCGACGAAGAAATGAATCGATTCGGCCAGACGCGTCTCCGGGGTCAGCCCAAGCAGGCGGTAGGTGACCGCGTCGCCGAGTTCGGTGAAGATGGCGAACATTAAACGGCTTCCTCCGGTGTGCTCGTGTCACGCGCAACCCGGCGCACCCGTGGACCGTGGGCAGACAGCCGCTCCAGGTCCGCGGCGTGTTGCGGATCGGCCTGCGCGGCCCGGACGGCGGCCGTCACCGCCTCGTCCGGCCAGCCGTCCAGATCCGGCGCGATGCGGTAGTGCAGCCACTGCGCCTCGCGCCGGGCGACTGCGATGCCGGCGTCGCGCAGCACCGCCAGGTGGCGCGAAACCTTGGGCTGCGGCGCGTCGAGCGCGGCCACCACCTCGCAGACGCAGAGTTCGCCCCGCGCCGCCATAAGCGCCAGACAGCGCAGGCGCAGCGGGTCCGACAGCGCGAGAAAGATCCTCCGGGCATGTTCCATGGGACCGCATATACGGCGATTCGCATATGCGGTCAAGCGGATATGCGCCGGGGCGGATATGCGCGTTTGCTGACGCGCGCGCTTACGGGAAGAGCACCGGCAACGCCAGCTTCACCGCCACGGCGAGCAGGACCACGCCGAAGCCGGTCTTGATCCAGGGCGCGCGCAGGCGGTCGCGCATCAGCCGCGCACCGAACTGGGAGGCCACGACGGCCGCGGCGCCGGCGCCCGCGATCAGGGTCCAGGGAAGCTCGCCCAGCGCCGCGTGTCCGGCGAAGCCGGCGAACGACGAGAACAGCACCACGAACGCCGAGGTCGCGGCCGCGCGCTTGGTCGGATAGCCCAGGGCGAGCAGCAGCGGGACGATCAAGAAGCCGCCGCCGATCCCCAGCAGCCCCGCGATCAGCCCGATCCCGACGCCCGCGAGCGCGGTCAGCACGGCCCGCTTCGCCGGCGGCGCGCGGCGGTCGGGCTCGGACCGTCGGGCGGTGCCGAGCATGCGCCCTCCGGACACCGCCATGGCCAGGGCGAGCAGCGCCAGGATGGCGTCGGTCGGCAGGTGCCGGGTTCCCAGCGCGCCGACCGGGGCCGCGGCCAGCGAGGTCGCGGCCAGGGGCAGCCCGCCGCGCCAGTCGACCATGCCGCTGCGCCCGTACGCGATCGCGGCGGACAGCGTGGTCAGGCCGTTGAGCAGCAGGGATACGGGGATGGCCGTGCGCACCAGGTCGAAGCCGAGCCACTTGAGCACCGGCGTGTAGAGCATGCCGCCGCCCAGGCCGAGCGTGGCGAACGCGCCGGCAAGCAGAAACACGGCGGTGACGGCGGCAGCGATCATGCGCGTACGGGGCTCCGGGCGATGCGGGGAATCGGCGTTCCGGCCGCGCCGCCGTAACGCGCCCGCGCCGGCGCCGTCCCGCGACCGCGGGTGGGCCCGATCGTCGCGCCGGAACTCAAAAACGAGGGCCCGCGCACGCGGTGCGGGCCCCCGGCAGGTGGAGTTTTGGCCGGGTGTCAGCCGCCGAACTCCCAGAGCGTGACGGAGCCGGAGATTTCGTTGCCCACGGCGAGCATCGGCGTGTCCGGCAGCGGGCTGTCTTCGGCCGGAATGAACGCCAGTCCCTCGGGGCCGCTGTCCCCGGCGGCCGTGTTCGGTGTCCCGATCCGTTCCGGAACGGCGACCATACCGTTTCAAAATTGCGACAAATCCCGTTCGGGACGCGCCCTGCGGGGGCCGGTGAACCGCCGGGTTCACCCGAAAATGCCGGCCCTTATCCGATCGGGGGTCAGGCTGACCTGAAAATGCCCGCAGCCTCTTAACGAGATTTTAGAAGGCACGAGGCTTCGATATCTCAACACGGTCGCGAAGGGGGTGCATGGTATGGCCGTAAATGCGTCAGCGATTACCGCGATGGCGGGGGAGACGGCATGCGACGAAACGGCATCCGGCGAATCGAAGTGTGCTGAGCTGGGCCGGATCGCGTCCGACTTTCACGAGCTGATGGTTGCCCATTGCCCGCTGTGCAACGGCATGGGGCCGCAGTGCATCGTGGAAAGCATGGAAGAGGCCCTTGCGGGCGTGACGCCCGACGCCGAAACCGAGGAAACCGCGGCAAAAAGCGTCCTGCGGCAGTAATCCGGGCCCTTGCCCGTACGCAGGACGTGGTTGTGCGGCAGACGGGCCCAAGCCGCGCGGTGCCCGGCGCGGCGTCTGCGAAAAAACGGCCGCTCCCGTCCCGGGCGCGATCAGGCTACGTCGGCCGGCGGCGGCCTCTGTAGGACCCGTTTATACCTCGGCGCTAGCCGATCGACGACCGAGCCCTCATAAGCCGGTCGTGTGGTTAATCCCTGCCGCGTTCGGTTTATCCGCGCGGAACATCTTGTCCGCACGATCCGACAAACCGTGGCAAGAATGGGCGCCCTATGGCGCCTTTATTTTTTCGTGGCGTTCCGAAAAAGTGGGATGAGCGCGAACGCCCTATCCAGAAGTCGCAGCATTAATCGGGTTGTATCGCTGTTTTCTACGAAATAAAGAATTTCCGCATACTGTATTATGCTTATGAGTGACCTTTGTTTATTGGTTACCACCAATTCCGGTCTGTCGAAAAACGTAAAGTGACCGCATTGTCCCCCTGCAACGAGGCGGGGCGAGGCTCGTCGTCAAAGTATGGGGCGGCTGCGATGCCGGGACACGAGAGTCCGCTCGGATCCGGGCGCGCGCCGGGGCCGCAACACGGTCGGCGCGCGATCCCGCCGAGGCGGCGAGGTGCATCGACGCGGGCCGAGGTGGTGAAGCCCAATACCAGGAGGAGACACGCCGATGGCGTTCAATATCTTGTCGCAAACGCCGGCCGACCAGGTGTCGGTCATGTATCTCGCCTATCTGGGACGGGCACCGGATCCCGACGGCCGGGAGTTCTGGGAGAGTGAAATCGACCGCGGTGTCGACGATCTGGGCAAGACGGAAGAGCGGACACTCGACGACATTTCCGAATCGTTCCGGATCAGCGACGAGGCGCAGAGCAACCTTCCCGTTCCCGAGGATCCGCAGTCGGCTTCGGCCCAAGATATCGCGGACGTCGTACAACAGATTTCGTTGAACCTGTTCAATGAAGAACTTGCGGGAACGGCGGACGACCCGAGTACCGAATTAGGCGAGGTCGTCGCGGATCTCGAGCCGCGTTACGAGGAGGGGAGCCACATCGGCGACCTCGTGCTGGACTTCATCGGGCAGGTCGAGGGTGAGCGGCTGACGGTCATGCAAAACAAGCTGACCGTCGGGACTGCCTATGCCGATGCGTTCGTGGACCGGGCCGCATCGTGGAACGTGGACGACGACATTTCGTCCGCGCGGTCCGTCCTGGACGGCGTTACGGCGGATCAAAGTACGGTCGACGATGCGATCGCCCAGGCCCAGCAATTCGCCGAGGACAATGCCCCGGCCCAGGAGCCCGAGGACACCACAGATCCAACCGTCGGTTCCGGCCAGAGCTTTGAGGTCGACGAGAACAGCACGGTGGGAAGCCAGGTCGGCGAGGTTCAGGCAAACGACGACACGGGCGTCACGAGCTACGCCATTACCGCCGGCAACGATGATGTGGACGGCGACGGCAACGCCGCGTTCGCGATCGACGACAGCG
>Ga0207714_1001147_pt1 | contig 17430 bp, 22 predicted proteins | sample PonA232FremontCA_2_FD_187270 | JGI IMG/M metagenome (GOLD analysis project Ga0207714, IMG submission 187270) | Marine sediment microbial community from Fremont, CA, USA - Pond A23 Sediment 2 (SPAdes) | ecosystem: Environmental > Aquatic > Marine > Unclassified | place: USA: Fremont, California...
AGTCGGATCCGGGTAGCGTCACTGTCTCCGTCGTCGTGCCGCCCTCGCTCTCGATCGTGACGTCGATCGTGTCGTCGGCGTCGGTCGACCGGACGACGACCTCGCCTTCGCTGGCGGGCTGGTGGATGATGTGCGGGCGAGCCGTCGCCGACGGGAGCGTGAGCTCCTGCGGGATAGCCTCCGCCGCGCTCGGGTCGCCATCGAGCGTCGACGACGTCGGTCGCGCGCCGAGCACGACCAGGAACTCGCGGTAGCCCGCGCCGTCGGCGCCGCCTGTCTGGACGTCGCGTCGCGAGACGACCGTCAGCGACGGGTAATCGCCCTCGAGCAGCGTCATCGGGTAGCCGATCGGGTCGACGACGTTACCGCTCGGGTCCAGCGGGAAGTTGTACTGTGCGTATGACAGCGTCAGCTCGGACTCCTCGGGTCCGCGGTACATCTCGATGAAGTCGCGGACGCCGAGCGAGTCGGTCGCCTCTTTGCTGCCGTCGATGCTCGTGCTCAGTTCGTCGATCTCCCGGCTGAACGGCTGCCAGTCGGGGTCGGCGGGCGGTTCTCCGGGGGTGGACTCCTCCACCCACTCGATCCGCATGTCTTGGAGCGCGGATTCCGCTTCTGAACTGTTTGTGCTCATGAATGTGATTGGTGTCTGAAAGTGGTGGTTGGCGCTCGTTACGGCCGGCGCGTCCAGGAGTAGCTCACTTGGACGTCCGCGAGACGGACTGGCGGATCTTCGTCATAATCATCTGGAATATCGGGGCCGGGTTGGCTGCCGAGTGATCTAAACTGCGTATCGCCACCGGCGGCGTTGCGTTGGCAGATATTCTCAACAGCCGTAACCAACTCGGCGGCGATCTCATCCGCTTCGACCACAGGATATGCGGAACGATCGCCCGCGTAGTCGACGTCGCGGTCCTGAGCGCGAGCCGTGACAAGCAGCTCGCCCGTGCGGTTTTGCCCCGGACCGTCGCGAGTCATAAAGTCGTATGTGGACTCTCCGCCCGACACCTCATTACTATAAGTTATTGTGAGCGACGGGTACACAGCGCCGACGTCGTCGATCGACGTCGCGACCGGGAGGAACGCCTCGGCGCTCGGATCCGACAGCGTCGCGTCGAAGCCGCGAGCCTCTGACGGCCGCCAGCCCGGCAGCAGGACCTCGTCGATGAAGTACTGCGCCGGTCGCTGTGGGAGTGTTAGCGCCATGTATCAACCTCGTCGCATTTGAGCTTGAGCAGCCCGTCGTGCTGGGCCTCGATGTCGTCGACGACGTACTTCAGCTCGTCAATAACGAGTCCGGTGAGCGCCTCGTCGGTCTCGCCGGCTGTGTTGAACTCGACGCCCACATCAGCGCGGACGTAGACCGTCAGGTCGGCCGTCTCTGTCGTCCCGCCGGCGTCGACGTCCGAGGAGTCACTCGGCGTGTCGAGCGCGCCATCGAGCGTCGTCGTCGGCTCGTCGGGGTACGCGATGTCGAAGCCGTCGCCCGGCGTGTACGCTTCGCCCGGCTGGTAGACGGCGACGTTCGCGTCCCAGCCGAGTGCGTCAAGCGTGCGCCCCGCCGAGGCGGCGAAGCGGTCCCATTGGTCTGTCATTCTGAGTCGCCCCTGATGCGAAGCGCTTCGAGGTAGGCGAGCGCGACGTACAGGACGATGATCTCCTCGGCGGTCGCCATCTCGAGTGCGTACGTCGCGAGTGGCAGCATCGCCCACGCAGCGACGATCGTCTCTGCTTTCCAGTCTGTCACGGCGTTACTCCATTATCAGGTCGAATTCGACGTGGAACTGGTGGATTCCTTCGTCAGCGTCGAATTCGAACTCCGCCTCGGCGATTTGATAGCCGTTTTCGCCGAGGATCTCTTTGACTTCTTGTAGCCCGTCGATCACGTCTTTGTCTTCTGTCATTGGTGGTGTCGGGATTCGATCCGGCGGCGCTTGATCGCCCGGAGTTCTTCCTCAGACACTTGTACCGCTGCCGCAGCGGCAGGCGGTGGTCCGGGCGGGCTACCGCCGGTGATGTCAACCGCCGTTGGCGGTGTCTGTGCCATGGCCGCGCCCGGTGCTGGCGAGTTCACGCCACCAGGATCTGGTTCGAGCGGCGACCCGGTCATCAGGATTCGATGTCTCCTGTAGCCCGGTGTGGGGAGATCCCACCACTTCGGAAGCCAGTATGTGTTGTTTGCTGTCATACGTCGAGTGTGATGGTTTCGGTGACGGCCTTGCCGGCGTCCGGCGGCGCGGGGTTGTCGGCGTCGAAGCCAGAGAACTCGCCCTCGCCGGGCAGTGCCGACGCGCTGTCGCCGGGTACGGCGAGCACGCTGGCTCGCAACGTGCCGGTGTCGATCAGCCCCTTGCGGGTGATGATCTCCTTGATCCGCCGCTCCAGCGCGAGCCCGACGGCGTCGACGAGCGAGTCGAGGTCATCGATCTGCTCGACCGAGAGGTTTGTGTTGTTTTCGAGGAAGCGCTCAACGCCGTACGCCCGCAACTCGGCGAGTGCCGGTCGGAAGAACGGCTTTGGGTCCATGTCGCTAGAGCCGAACTCGAGGTAGATTCCGTAACTGACCCCGGTGCCGACCGTCACCGTCCCGGCGCCGCGGATGTCGTCTTCGATATCTTCGAGCGACTCCAACACGCGGCGGAAGCCCTCGAGTTCGAGCTCGAAGTCGGCCATCCTATCGCCGCCCGCCGCGTTTCACCGATGGTGAAGAGATCGAGGCGTTCGGCAGCCCCGCCGACGCGATCGTGTCCGTCGGGTCCAGCGCGATCGCGACCTGTTTGTGTGAGGCGTTCCCGTCGCCGTCGATGTCACGGTAGCTCACGCTTCGGGCGCCGCCGCTTTGCCGCTCGGCGCGGGGGTCGCTCGCGGTTGCGAGGTACGCCGCGTAGAAGCGCTCGATCCGTTCGAGTGTGTCGGCGTCGGTCTCGGGCGCTCGGTCGGCGATGTCGTCGACGACGTCGCCCGCCGCCGAGATGTATGCCGAGAGCGTCCCGTCGTCGAGCGACGTGTCGAGCACCTCGGAGACAGCGACGGTGTCGGTGCGTGGTGCCATCAGTTAGTCCTCCCGCGCGGCAGTGATCGCGTCAATCGCGGTCGTGCGGCCCTTCCCGTCGCGTTCGGCGGCCGCGAGACGATCCAACGCGTCGGCGCCGTACCCGGCGTCGTTGAGATGGTCTCGCAACTCGGACACTGAGAACGACGCAGGATCGGGGAGCGACTGTGGCTCAGCCACGGCGCCGGCGCCGTCGGCGTGCTCGACGTCCTGTGGGTGTGCCTCGGCGATGCGGTCGTTCTCGAAGATGCCGCCCGGTCCGATGACGCGGTCGTTGCGATGATCGCGGTACGGATGCGTGCCGACCCAACGGTACGGCATGATCAGAGCCCGTCGTAGTTGACCACACCAAGGATGTCCGAGTACGTCGAGCGGAAGAAGGGCACGCGACTCGATAGCGCCTTGTAGCGCGTCGCCATCGGCGAGGGCTCCCACGACATGTTGGTCGGCCCCTGCGCGTTCACGACGGACATAACGCGCGGGTCGCGGACGACCATAACGGCCTCGCCGTCGGGGATGAATGGCGTCTCCCGGAGCGTGACGTAGGGATGATCCTGCTGGAGCCGCTGGCGGACGGACATGTTGCCGTCGCCACGCGGGTCAGCCTTGTCCAGCACCGAGTTGTGGGTCTGGTTGTAGTACAGGTAGACGCCGCGGGAGCGGGGCATGAGGTTCTTGTCCCCGTTGGCACCGACGTTCTCCAGCCGCTCGACCATGTCTTCGACCGTGTCCTGGACGTTCGTCGGCGACGCGTCGTCCCAGGCACCCGTCGCCGAGCCCGTGATCCGGGCGTCGGTGTTGAGGAACCCGTCGACGGAGAAGGTGCCGCCGTTCGGGCCGGCGACCTCCAGCCCCCAGCCGTTGAGGACGAGGTCGTCTTCTTTCTCCCGGAGCGCGCGGCCGGCCTGCCGGGCGAGTCGCGCCTCCTTGTCCTGCCCCATGTTCGCGCTCTGCTGCTGGTCACGGGCGTCGATCTCGTAATCGACGTGAACGATCGGCTGGGCGACCCCGACCGGCAGGTTCGCCGTGTCGAGGTTGTTGCCCTTCGCCTGCCCGTCCATCGAGATCTCGGCTTCGCCGACCTCACTTTCTGCCTGCTCCGTGTAGATGGTCGTGGCGAGCGAGGAGCCGACCTCGTCGATGCCCATCGCGTCGTCCAGCACACCGACCTCGAGGCTGACCTCGTCGATGATCTCATCCGAGCGCTCGACGAACTCGTCGTAGTCGAACAGCTGCGCGTTGCCGCGGACGGACTGCCCGTCGTTCGGCCGGACGCCGAGGTAGCCCATCTGGAAGGCGCCGTCGAGCGTCTTCCAGAAGTCGGGGCTGTACGCCGAGTTCGCACGGATCTGCCGCCGGGCGTTGGCCCGCTGGTCCGCCGTGTTGGCGAACAGCGCCTGCCGGTGCAGTTCCGTCGGGGGCGTCAGATCGCTCTGTGCTGCTGCGTTCGCGTCCATGCCGTTCGTACTCATCTTAGAGAACCTCCACGTCGATCCGCTCGCGCTCACCGCTCGCTGCCCCGGAGTTGTCGATCGCTTCGCGGGCGACCGCCACACCCACGCCAGCCGTGCTCGTCGCCTTCAGCGACCCGTCGTCGTTACTCCCAAGCGTATCGCCCGGCGAGACGTCGGCGTTGCTCGCTGTAGTGAGGTCGCCGCCGGCCGCCAGCAGCGCGCCCTTGACCGTGTCGCCGGAGCGGAACACGCGCACTTCGACGAGCGTGCCCGACGCGATGGTCTGATCGACCGGGTCGGTGCCGGTGCCGTCGCGCTGGGGCGGCGTGCTCGGGACCTGTGCGAACTGCGCCTGCGGGTCGATTTTCCCGACCGTCGAGACGCTGTCGTAGATCGGTTCGCCCGCGGCGTTGGTCCCCGTCTGGACGAGGAGTTCACCCGGCGTGAGGTCGCTGCCGGCCTCGCCCTCCTTGTAGATCGGTTCGCCGTAGGTCTTGCCTTCGATCGTCGCGGTGGGGTCGCTCATTTACAGGTCACCTCCGATGGTGCCGTCGGGGTACTCGTCGGCGCTGTCGCCGCCCGTGTCGGGGCGGGCGTTCGCCGTCGCGCCCGCGCCGGGGACGGCCGCCGCCGTACTGGAGGGCTTGAGCCCACGGAGGACTTTGATCGGAGCCTCCAGTAGCGTCTCGCGGTCGTCGCTGTCGTAGTCCGCCGAGTTGGCGATGATCTCGCCGACGAGGTCGGCCTTCTGTTCGTCTTCGCGGTTCGCCTCGATGCGTTCGACGGCCTCGTCGACGAGCGCGTCTTGCGCGTCGTCACTCAGGTCGTCGAGTTCGATGGGGTCGTCAGTCATGTCTGAATCAGGGGTTTGTGTCTCGTCGCTCGATGCCTCGCCGTTGGCGGACGTGTTGACCGCCGCCATGACGTCGTCATGGATCGCCGCCAGCCCGTCGTTGCACCGCGCGTCGAGTGCGTTGCGGGTCAGGGCGCTGTGGGTCGTGATGTCCTCGATGAGCGCCTCGCGGTCGACCGCGTCACCGCCGTCGCCGTCGACGCCCTCGCTTGTCGCGTTCGCCGTCTCCGTTGCCGTTACCGTTGCCACCGCCGGGGCCTCGGGCGCGGTGCCGTCATCGGCCCCCATGATGGCCGCCCGGAGCGTGTTGAACGCCGACGCGAGGGCGTTCTCACTCATGTCGCCGTCGAGTTCGCCCATCTCCCGCAGGCGTTCGACGAGCGTCTCGTGGTCCGGCGCGGGCATGAAGATCGTCTCGCCGTCGGCCTCGTGGGTGTGGATCACCTCGTCGCCGGCCCCGTCGAAGCCCATCGCTTGCGCTTTCTCGACGGCCTCGCCGGGGTTGTCGAAGCGGTAATCACCGGGAACTGCCATGTTCGCCGACATCGCTTCGTCGGGCGCATCCTCCCACGCGCCGAGGATCTCCGACGCGGATTTGACGACGACGCCCTCGTCGAAGCCCGCCTCCGGGCCGACGTAGTTGTCGAGTTTGTAGGCCGGTTCCTCCGCGGTCGCCTCGCGAGTGACGTCCGCGCCCTCCGCCGAGACCGTTGCGCCCGGCTCGGTCACGACGTCGGCGACGCGCCCGGTCCCAGGTGAGTCACTTGTCGACCACCGGACGAGGTCGCCCGGCTCGAAGTCGGCTTCGGCGGCGGCATCCATGTCTGTGTCCTTATCGTCGTATTTGTTGGCGGTCATCGGAACAGACACATCGGCGTTCGCCGCGAGTTGCGGGTTGATGCCACATCCATCTTCGATCGAGCACACGCCCCGCTTGTTGGGGAGAATCGCCACCGAGTCGGGGCGGGTGATCCGTTCGACGTTACTGCGGTGGTCGCCGTCGTACTGCCCTGGCGGCAGTGACTCGGCGGCGTACTGGCTGGAGACGTCGATCGGGTCGCCCGATTCGAGCGCCCGCCGGATGTCGTCGGCCTCGCCGCCGACGGTATCGAGACGATCCTTTTCGAGGCGGATGTTCCCGCGGACGTGCGTCCCGTCGTAGGAGGTTGCCTCGGTCGTCCCGAGATGGGTCTCCGGTTGACGGTTCGCCGCGACCGGCTGGCCGCGGTCGTCGCGGGGGTGGTTGAGGGTCGCCGGGACGCCATCCCACTCGCCGGCCGTTTCGCGAACGGACTGCTCAGGGACGTAGCCGCCGGCGAGCTCCATATTCGTAACTATCGGTACATCTTCGATGACGTAGGCTTCGTCAGTCTCGCGGACCTGCGTCGGCCCGACGCTATTCGCCACTGGGTAGTAGGTCTGCTGTGTCATACGTCAGAAAACAACCGTGCCGGGTCTGGGTCTCGGCCCCGGCGGGCGTCATCGGGCGGTTTAGTCAGTCAGCTACGGTTTCAACCTTAGTTTAGCCACCCGCTTCACATTCGTCGGCAAGCTCTAACAAACGTTCAAACTCACTCTCGCTGGTAGACAACTTCAACGTTGATATAAGATCGGCTTTCTTGTGCAGGTTGTCATTCATAACGCATAGATTTTCAGGACGGTTATCAAAACCATGTTTGTTCTTATGATGGACATGGTTATCGACCACTTCATCAATGCCATACTCTGCGACCGCTACAAGCCTGTGTACTGGGACTCGGAATTCTTCACCTTTATGATGGTGTGATATGACCACATAACCGGCGTTGAAATAAACATTTACTGGGTGTGCTGCATATGAGGGTATATTTCTTAATTTTTCAGCGCCTTTGTAAATATATCTTCTTGAATCTGTGGGATCTTTTTCGATTGTGACCAAGCCCTCTGTAGCCATTTTTCGGAGAGTGTTTGATATGTGCTCCCGAGAGCATTCACCATCAATTAGCTGATGGATTCTTTTGCTTGTGAAACCGCGTTTATGCTCTTTGAGTAAATGGTGGATTTCACTTCTGACCGTTTTTTCGGGCGTCGGTGCGAGGTTTTCAACACTCATCCGACCAACACCGCCTCCATACCGGGTAGATCGCGTGTATGCGCCTCAACGGTGTTGTGGCACGCGGCGCACAGCGTCATATAGTTGTATTCTGCGTTAGTGCCGCCAGCCATCAACGGTACAATGTGGTGAAGTTCAAGTGGTGTGTCCGATTCACCGCACGATTCACATTCGTTGCCGAGGTGTCGTTCGCGTTGGATCGGCCAGCACGTCGGGCCGAGTTCAGAACGGACAGCGTGGTAAATTCTTTTCCCACCCCGCCAGTTCGGATTTTTGTGGCCGCGAGCTTGTGGATTGTCTACATCGGCACCTTGCTCGTGAAGTATCCTAAGGATGACTTTCGCAGTACAGTCATACCGGTCGGCGATTTGTTTGGCCGTGAGGTCTGATTCGGTGTATCTCTCAACAACTTCACCGGAGGGAATGTCATCTCGCGTCCACGGGTGTTTTCTCCCATCACCGCCCGGGTCGCGGATTTGGATGTCGTGTTTGTCCAGCCAGTAGCTGATTTGCCGGCGGCTGCAATCGTACCGGTCAGCGATTTCAGCCGTCGAAAGATACTCGCCCCAGTACAGTTCACGCAACTTCTCTGGATCGCGCAGTTCGCGGTCTGCTGCTGGGTGCCCCTCCGATCGTCGTTCGATATCGTGACGTTTCAACCACCGGGCGACTGTTTTGTGGTCACAGCCCAATTCATCGGCGATGTCGCGGATTGACATCCATTCATCCCAGTACAGCCGGTGGAGTAAGTCGCGATCGCGCCACGGCTTGTCGTCAGAATTATTCCCTGTCGCCTCTGATGTACTCATGCGTTTGGTCACTCCAAGCGCGTCGGCGGGCGTCCCCACGCCCGTCGGTTCTACGACCGGATTCGCGCTTGTAGTCACAACGGTCTCCGAGTACATAATATCACCGTTAGCAGGCGTCACGTGCTCAGAATCGTGATCGGGCGGCCGCCCGCGCTGTCAGGGATGCGCTCGTCCAGCGAGTCGAGGTCGTCGGCACTAAGGCCGATCTCCGGCATGGGCGAACACCGCCCGTTCGGATGGGCCGGAATACCGATCCGTCGCGGCTGGCCGCCCCACGAGACCGTGACGCTTTGAAACTCGGTGAGCGTGAACGGGATGCCATCTAACTTTCTGCAAAAGGCGCAAACATGAGTATCAGCAGCAGTCAGCCGCGACGTGTGCGTCACGACATCCGCGCCGTAGTCCTCGTAGGCGGCGACGGCTCCGTCGGCGTGGGAGTTCATAACCTCCGTCCGCGCGATCGTCGCCGCTCGCGAGCGTTCGAGGCTCGTCAGTTCCTCGGTGAGCGTCCGGGCGACATCGCGGGGGTTCTTCCCCTCGGCGATCGCGGTCGTCAGTCGCTCCCGAAGCTGTTGGGCGGCCGCTTCGGTAAAGCCCTGGAGGTTCTCGAAGGCCCGCCCATACAGTTCGGCGAGTTGCCGCTGGGCGATCGGCCGCCGGAGGACGTCTTCGGCGTCGGTGGGCGTGAGACTCGCGCCGACCTGAAGGAGTCGCCCCTCGCCGTTCGAGACGCCGACCTGATACGCTTCGCGAACGTACTCGGCGAGCCAAAACTCGCCGTTGCGGGCCTGTGGGTCGCCCGCCGCGTCGCCGACGACAGCCTCGCGGAGCCACGACCGGAGGTCCCGCAGAAACGCCTGGACGCGGGCCTCGCGGGTCGGGAAATCATACGCCTCGGTCGCTTCGACGTCCTCGGGCGCGTTCGCCGACAGTTCGAGCGCGTCGTGCTCGTAGCCGACCGTCCGGCGGATCGCCCCGCGGACACGGCGGAGGCGGCGCTGGAAGTCACGGAGCGCCGCCTTCTGGAGTTGGTGGGTGTTCGAGGGGTCGCGCCCTTTCGTCAGTTCGACGCCGCTGTGGCCGACCTCCTCGTTGGCGCTGTGGTCGTGGGTGCAGGGCATGGTTTAGTCCCCCGGCAAGATGCTATCCCCGCGCCACGTCTCGGTTTGAAGTACGTAATCGAGAAATGACGCGCAGAAGCGATCGGGGCTTGCCACCTCGCCGCGCATTTCCCGAACACAACCGTCGAAAGACTTGAACTCTGCAAAGGCTTTCAGGGCGATGATCCGGTTCGGCGTCGAGGACTGCCGCCACGACGGCGGCGGCGAGAAGTCGCTGTTCGACGTCGGCGAGAGCGCGTTCAACAGCCGTCCAAAGGCGTTGGCCGTTTCTTCCTCCTCGCTCATCGCGCCCGTCGCGTCGACGTCCGTCTCGATTGTCGTCGAGTGGATGTCGGACGCGGTGTAGGTCTCGTAGCCGACGCGGCCGTCCTCAACGACCACGACGTAGGTCGGCGAGGAGTCGCTCGCTTCGATCGTGTCCTCGTCGGTCTCGACCGTTTCGGTCAGTACGTCCGCGACGACGCCGACGCCCTGCGGCGTCGAAACCTCGTCGCCTTCCTCGTAGCGGGTGGCGTTCGCGGTTGAAACCTCGCCCGGAGAGACAAGTGCGTACCCGTTCGCCCGTGCGACGTTTCGGAGCGTCTGTCGCTTTCCATCCGCCGACGCCTCGTTGAACTGTTCCGCCGCGAGTTGGTCGGGGTTGACCGGCGGCGTGTCTGTGTCGACGTCCGTCACATCGGCGACGCCCTCAAACGCAGCGATCTCGTCGTTCGTCAGTCCGTCGGCGTCGGTAAGTTTGAACGGATCCGTCCGAACAGCGCCTACACGTTCGCCGTCGCTGTTGACTATGATCCGCTTCATAGTCGCACCTCCGCGTCGGTGCCCGCGAGGGCGCTGTTGATCTCGGTTTTCATCTCGTCGCTAATCTCGAAAGCGTGTCGGTACGATTCCAACAGCCGTGGGTGGTGTTTCACGAGTGCGACGGCCGTGTTCTGTCGCGTTGTGGGACTAACGTTCGCCTGCATATATTCGTGCAGTCGCGCCAGCGTCTCATGGGTGTTGGTCGCCGAGTAGTTGGTTCCGATAACCGCCTCCTCGGCGACCGACTCGCCCTCGTTCGCTTTGAGCAAATTCATCTTAAACCATGCCGCGTTCGCCTCGCGGCCGACGCGATGAATGCGTTCGGTCGCCGAGTCCGACGGGTCCTCGTTCCCGAGGACGTCGTCGAGGTTCGGCTGGTCGCGGCCCCATCCGTCGGGCGTCCCGTTCCGCTTTTTGTTCGCGTCGGGGAGGAACCCGCTCGTTTCGTGAATGTCCTCGCTTTTTATCTCGCCGCCGCGGCCGACGCCGACGCGGAACGACTCGCCGCCCGGTCCTTCTAGCTCAAACCCGCGGCGAGCGCCGACGGCGTCGACCTCGTCGGCGTCGAGTGTTTCGGCGATGCGGTAGTTTTGCGGCCCGTCCTCGTCGAACGTCTGGAGCGGATACTCTTCAAACCGGAGCATATCGCCGACCGACGCCTCCTCGGTCGCCCACGTCTCGAAGTCGTTAGGTTCGGAAAAGCGGTTCGCCGATAGGTCGGTGCTGACCTCGCTCCGAACCCGCGGCTCCCATTCGCCGCGGCCGAACGACCGCCCGACGTCGTCCGTTTCAAGCGGCGTTTCGTCCGGCGGCGACAGCGTTTGCCGGTCGATGTCGTCGGGTGCGCCAGGGTCCGGCGTAAGATCGAAGTCCGGAATATCGCCCTCGTAACTGTGGGCTGCGGAATTATTATGACCGCTTAGTTCAAATGATTTAAACAAACTGTGCGCGATCTCGTGTTTCGCCGTTGATTCGGCGGTCGTTGAGAGCTTGATCGCCTGGCGGTCGTCGCCCGCGATTCGTTTCGTGCCTGAAAAGTTGCGGCTGCTACCCTTAGCGCCTTCGCCGTGGTCGCCGAGTTGGCCCCAACGTTCGAGCGTCCGTTCGGCAACCTCCGCGTCACGCGCCGCCGCCAGCCCTTCGGCGAGTTGCGGCCGGACCTCGTTAAGCCACTCCTCGGCGCTGTCGACACCCTCGAAGCCTTCACCGTCCTCGGGGAGCGGCATCGTCCCGTAGTCAAGCGGTGCGTCATCGCCCGTCGGGACCGACTCCTCAATCGCGTCGAGGGTCGCGTCTGTTCTCGTATCGAGATCGTCGCCCCAGTCGAGGTCGAACTCGGGCGTCTCGACCCGGTTCGCTTCAACGACAGCTTTCCCGTCAGTCGGGGCCGTTACTTCGCTCCCGCTCGCGTCGGTGCCGCGGAGTATCGGGCTGTTGAGTGAGGTATCAACCTCCTCAACTTCGACATATTTCGACAGCCGTCCGGTGCCGACCTGAACGACGTCGCCCGGTTCAACGCTTTCGGGTGCGATTTCATCGCCCGTTTCGATCGTGTCGGCACCGCGCCGGAGGTCGGCAGCCGATCCATCCTCGTCGCCGTCCGGCACGTCATCGAGCGACGTCGCATCGTTCGGCACGCCGTCGACCGTGACCGGCGAATTAGGGTCGAAGATGTCCGAGAGGTCCGCACCGTTGTCATCGAGATATGAAAGCCGTTCTTTTTGACCCATGTCGACGAAGTCGGGTGCGTCGTCAGGGAGGTCAAACGGCCGCTCAATAAACTGTCCTGTTCGCGGGTCGCGGGGGTGGAGTTCGGGCGTCCAGTCGTTCGCCCGCGGCTTCTCGTTGCCGCGTTGTCGAACAGGAATGACGTCGGGGCGACCGGCGGCGACCCATTCAGCCCACCGAATGAGCCACGCCTCGGAGAGTTGTTTGACTCCGCTCGGGATCACCGGGATGTCAGCGAAAGGGTCAGCGTTACCGACCACCTCCTCGAATGTCTCCTGTACCGCCGGATCGGACTCGTCGACCGATAAGTTCGCTTCGAGCTCGTCGCCGTCGGAGGTCTCGGGGAGCGCGTCGGCCCCGTCTTTGAGGTACTCCATCGCGGTGTCGCCAGCCAGCCCCGGCACCGCCTGAATGACCTGTGCCCGCTTCGATTCGATGTCGGCCCGATCGCTCGCACTCAGTTGCACGAGGTCGGGCCACTCGACGCGGTACTCGCCCGCGGCCGGCGCGGGGAGGATGCCGATCCGCTGCAACTGATCGATGAGCGGCCGGACGATATGCGGCATCGCGTACTGGGTCCGCCGCTCGGCGATCATACCGAAATACGAGCGTTCGTCGGCTTCCGCGCCGGAAACCTCGCCCGACTCGTTCCCGCGGAACTCCTTTTTCGGGATGCCCGTCTGGCCGGCGATCGCGTCGAGGTTGTTCTCGACGATGCCCGAGGGGTCTTGAATGTCGCCGCCGAGGCGTTCGACGTCGACGCCGGTCGTCCGCAAGTATCGCTGCAACCCCTGTTCGTAGCGTTGCAGTTCGTCCGCGAGGTCGCCCATCCCGCCGCTCATGTCGACCTCCGTCGGGTCGGCGTTGAGATGAAGGCCGTAGTCCGCCGCCCGGTAGCCGGCTTCGGCGGCCGCCCCGAGGATCTTCTCGATGTCGAGGATGTTGTTCAAGCAGGGTTCGACGCGGGGCCGGGTGAGCGTCTCGTCGTCCAGCGGCCGCGTCGCCGGGACGTCGATCACGCGAGAGTGATGCACACGGATCGTCCCGTGGCTGTCGTCCTCGGTCTCGCTGTCGATGTCCTCGCCGAGGTCGACGGTGTACTCGACCGGCAGATCCCAGCGTTCGGTGCCGGGGTCGCCGTAGTCGATGTCCTCGATTTGTGCGCCGAGGACGGGCTTCAGCCCAGTCAGATCCCCGACGGCGTCGAAGCCCTGTTCGGTCGCGTCGTCGCGCCACGCCGCCAGGCCGCCGTCGGCGACGTCGGAGAACCCGAGGAGCAGTAGGCCGTGCTGGCCGATGCCGGCGGCCCGATCGACGCGCTCACAGTAACTCCAGATGTCGTGATTCGTAGCGAGTTTCGAGACCCGGCGCTCGAAGTCGGTCGGCTCCTCGGTATCGGCAGCGTCGATCACGTCGGGGTCGTCCCGCCAGGTCGTAAACGCCGGCTTCTCGATGACGATCCGGGCGTAGGCGTTGCGGAGGTACAGCGCGAGCCAGTTGTCCTCGTCCCAGCCGTCGAGGTCCGATCGCGGCCAGCCAAAAACCTCGTAGTGATTCCGCTCGTGGCCCTCGTCGTTGAACCCAGTTTGCCCGAGTTCGGTCGCGATGCCGAGGCGGACGCCCGACGCGAACGCCTCATTTGCCCGGAGCGGCGGCTCGTCTGCGTCAGTCTCGTCGGGTGTCTCGTCTGTCATGGATTAAAAGCCCCAGGTCGGGGATGCACGTTGCCCGGTATCGCGGTTCGTGGCGAATCGTTCGGCGACGCCAGTCCGTGCCGCGTTTGCCAGACAGAGCGCATCTGGATAGTCGTCATGTCCGCCCTGCGGGTGGCTGAGTTTTAGCAGCCCGGTCGGGGTGTATGAATACCGGAGATTCGTCAACTGCTGGATGAGCCGTCGGTGGCTGGGGAGTGCTAACTCAACGCCTTCGAGGTCAGATTTGAGCCGTTGATACATCTCTTGTTTACTTTTGTTCGACGTCGTGACCATCTGGACCACACGGCCGAGGCCGGCTTCAGCGAAATCCGCACCGAAGCCGCCGACAGCGTTCTCCTCAACGACGATCGTGTCATACCCATTCGAGGGCAGGCTGCCAGTGCCGGCGTCGGGCGTCTCGGCCGCCTCGCCGTTGTGGAGGGCTTTCAGCCGCCCGACAAATCCAGGGCCAGTTGTCGTCTCCTCGCTCCAGATGTTCCACGTCACGCCAGCCTCATCGATGTCGTAGAACACCGCCCGATCGTTGCCTTTACGCGCCGGGTCAACGCCGAGATACCGGGCGTGCTGTGGGCGGCGGTTGGGGTCGGGTGCGATGCACGGCTCGACGATCTCGTGCGGGAGATACGCGTCCTCGCTGGCGACGAACTCGCCGAGATACTCCTGCGCGAACGACTGACTGTCTTTTTCAGCCTGTTTGCGTTCAAGAAAATCCTCATCGGCAAAGGGGCTGATTTCCGTCGGCCAGTGCGGACTAAACCACCGCTCGCTGTTCTTCCCCTCAACGGCGTCGTAGAAGTATCCCGACTTCCCCAGTGGTGTACTGAACAGGTAAAACTCATACTCGGGGTGTGTGATAAAAAACGGCTCGATGACTTCCGAGAGGTGGTAGTCGTCGGCGTAAGCCGCCTCATCGACGATGACGAAACTCGGGTTTTTCGACCGTTGGCTCAGCTTGCCCTGCCCCAGCGTTCGGGCTAATACTCTCGCGCCGTGGCTAAACGTCCACTCGGTTTTGTTATCCTCAACGACGCCGAGCTGGGAGAGTGTGAAGTCACTCCGTTTGAAGTGTTCCGTGAACTTGTCGAATAGCTCATCGGCCGGCTCCTGCATCGGAGCCGTGATGAGCACATCTTCACCAGGATTCCACAGCGCGTAATCCGCCGCGAGGGCGCTGCCGACGAGTGACGCGCCGACCTGCCGGCCTTTCTTCGGGGCTGCTTGTGTTTTCGCTTGTCGCTCGTGATAGTCGAGGAGTTCCGCTTGGTACTCGGTCGGGTTGAAATTGAACAGAAAATCCACCCGCTCGCTGCGGGACATCCCGACACACTCCTCGACGATGTCGGCGAACTCATACTCTGCACCCATGACTCACCCAAGTTTTTCTTCAATCGCCGAGGCGAGGTCGCCCGTTGCGTCGGCCTGGGCCGAGTCGGGATCGTCCATGATGCCGAGGTCCTTCAGGATCTTCGCGTTCGTTCGCTTGATCCGATCCCGTGGCATATGCGCCGGGTTCTCGTCGACGGTTTTGATCGGGCGACCGTCCTCCGTCGTCCCGACGACCTGTTCGGTGAGAAAGTCGTCGAGTTCGTCGTTCGCTTCGCGGAGCCGGACCTGGTCGATGCACACCTCAGTTAGCTTATCGACCTTCGCCGTGTTCTCGAAGCCGAACGGCGCATCGTCGACGTAGGACTCAACGAGCGCCCGGACGATCGGTTCGACGTCGTCTCGATAGCGGTCGAACCACTTTTCGCGGTCGGCCGTCAGCCCGTGTGTCTCGGCGTTGCCGTTGTTCTCCGGTGCGCCGGTAGACTTGCCGCCGTGGAATTTGCACGGCCCTTCGTCGGTGTCCGTACCCCAGCCGCCCGGGTGGCCGCACCGCTCGCCGTTGCGGTTCGTCGCCGGGCATCGATCCTCGTCGTCCATGGACTTGTTTTTCGTTATCTCACGTAGTCGATCCGCACCGCCGATTCAGCGGCGACCCACGCCCCGGCGTCGCCATCCTCCTCCGCCAAGACCCAGCGCCCCTCGTGTTTGACGGCGTGAATCGTCGGGCCGTCGGTATCGGTGTCGGGGTGGGGCGTGCTCATCGTCGAGGCAGGATCGTTTGAGCCAGACGGCGTCCGTCGCTTCGATAACGCACAACGCCGCTCGGACGGCGTCACGAACATCCGTCTGTGCATCGCTATCGGTCATCTATCAGTCGTTTGAACGTTAACGGGCGCTCGTCGCCGATCCCGACCGTCCAGCCGAGGTGGTTAACCGTCGAGACGTCCGGCTGGCCGATCTGTTCGGCAAATTCGTCGCCCTTCTTGGGCGAGGGGGCGGAAATCACGGGGTACTGGTTGAGCACCCAGTCAAGGCCAGGGGTGTGAAAGTGCCCGCGCATCGCCATATCGAAATCGTGTTTCGTCTGCCACCCGCGCCAGTCCCGCGAGGAGGCCGCGGTCTTATCGACGTGTTGCTGGCTGTGTTGCCCGTGCCGAACGTGAACGCGGTGGCCCCGGACGGTCGTATTGAGGTGGTGTGTCGACTCGGCGATCTGGATCGAAATGTTCTCTCGGCCCGTCCGGCGGAGGGCGTCGTCAAGCCAGCGATAGACGATGAGGTCGGTATTCGACCCGCGGGCGGCCGACGCCCGGTCGAGGCCGTGGTTCCCGAGGACGCCGTGGATGTGCAGCGTCTCAAAAGCGTCGGCGAGCGTCTCGGCGAGGTCGAGCAACGCCTGGGCCGCACTCGTCACTTGATCGGCGAGGAACGCCTCGATGTCGTGGACCTGCCCGGAATAGATGTGCGTCCCCGTCGCCAGATCGCCAAGCAGGAACAAATGACAGTCGTCGAAGGACGTGTACTGTGATTCGAGGCGTTTGATTTCGAGGCACTTCTCGGCGAAGGTGCGGACCGCCTGTTCGGCAGCGTCCATATCGTAGACGATGTCGCCCGTGTCCGTCTCGACGACGTCGCCGAAATGCAGGTCGCCGAGGATCGCCGCAAACGATTCGTGGGTAGGATCCTCCTGCGGCGGCGCGGTGAGCGGCTCGCTTCGTTCAAGCCGCCGGAGGAGCACCGACTCCTCGGCTTCGATGAGTTCGTTTGCCTCCCGTGTCTTCGTCTGTTTGTGTTTCGTCGAGATGCGCCGGAGTTTCGGCGCACGGTCGTCCGCGAGATACCACCGATTCGCGTCCCGATCGTACTCGATGTCGGCGCCCTTGTCCTGGATCGCGTTCCGGTAGTTCTGGACTGTGGTCGGCTCAACGCCGAGGGCGTCCGCGAGGGCGGATGAAGACGCCGGGAGGTAACTGATCAGTTCACGCTGTCGCGGGGAGAGATCCGGCAGGTCACTCATTACTGTCGGAGGCTTCTTTGTATGCTTGTAAGAACGAGGCGAGCTCCGACATCTCGATCCCGTTGTACCCGGCGAGCACCGCCAGCGCGAACAGCGTGATCCAGGTCACGTTCCCGCCGAGTTGGAGGCCGTAGAACCCCAGGCCGATGATGCCGAGATTGACGATGATCGACCGGACGATCGTGAGCTGCCGTTTCATCGTAGGGTCGTCAGTGTTGTCTCCGGTCCGGATCGCCCGTTTGTACTCGTCGACCGCCTTGTCGCGGCAGTACCACGGCCGCGAGTCGGTCCGAGGTTGTCGGTGTGCCGTCATAAGTCATCCATCGTGACAGTCCGAACAGTAGTTCCCGCGGTACAACGCCTCGACCTCGCGCCGGCGGAACTGCGTCCCGCAGCCGATACAGGTGATGGTGTGATCACGCATCGGCCTCGGCCGTGCCGCCCCCGACAGCCAGCGCGTGA
>Ga0207714_1001148_pt1 | contig 17428 bp, 21 predicted proteins | sample PonA232FremontCA_2_FD_187270 | JGI IMG/M metagenome (GOLD analysis project Ga0207714, IMG submission 187270) | Marine sediment microbial community from Fremont, CA, USA - Pond A23 Sediment 2 (SPAdes) | ecosystem: Environmental > Aquatic > Marine > Unclassified | place: USA: Fremont, California...
CCCGAATAAAAATAATCAGTGATATAACTACTGCTGTCAGCCCCGTCATCGAGCGCTACAGGCCATAATGGAGCATGTTTCCCTGCCCCTTCAATATCTTTTTGATAATCAGAAATACCGTCAAACCCCGGTGCAATTCCTGAATCTATATAGTTTGTAGTAGTATCATCGCTAAAATTATCTGGATCATAAGTAAGCCAAACTCGTTGATTATCATCCGTATCAACATTTATGCCATCCAGCCACTGCCGAATATTACCAAATGGGTTTTCCACACCCCGGTAACTATTGGCAATATACAGATCAAAACTATCATCATATATACTACCACTAAAATCACCAAGTCCGACAGTCTCACCAGCTTGACTTGTATAGCTATAATCCCATGATCCACGTTCTGTGTGTCCGGGTAATACGTCTTGACTATTCCAAGTCTTATACTCAGTTAAAAACAAGATTCGCAATACTTCCTGCATCCCGTAAGACCATTGGGAAAATACACTCCCTGTATTTGAGCATTGTGACCTAAATGCTGATCTTGTTAAATTAGTAAATGGATTCGGATTGCTTATGCTATAGCCACTTGTATCAATAACAGCCGAATATACATCAGCACTAGTCGAATCTGTTGCAGCAACTCCTTGAAACGCTGCTATATAAAAACCATCCAAACCAAGGAAAGCTGGTGGAATCCAAGCCGAAACACTGTTAAAACTGAACGATTGCTCACTTATCAAAAAATATACATAATCTCCGTTGCGAGTAATGACTTGGTAGAAACGAGGGATTTGAACCATGACTTGCCCAGAACTGCCATCCAGATTAACAGAACTTCCGTCTTCATTGAGGCTGCTATTTTTTGAATGTAATTTTGTAGCCGCACCACTAGTTGTTAACAAATAACGTCCCATTTGCTCCTGCACCGGATAATTTTGATAGTCCATAGACACAAATGAACCATTAATCACTATCCCTGGTTGAATCTGATCGTTTACGCTATCCCAGCGTATACCGTAAACCATGCCTACAGACTCCAGTGGAACGGGGTTATATTCTCGAATAGTTCCCCTTTCGTCCTTTGTAGACATATTACCGTTAGTATTTGTGAATACGGCCGTTTTTCCGCTCGACGGCGTGTTGACATCACTATTGTTAGGTAAATTAAACTGACCCATTATAAGACCTCCCATACAGAGTTTTCAGAGATTGTTATCTCCGCGTTGATATTTAAAGGCCCCACGCTACTCCCATGGTAACCACTGGGGATTTCCCAATCTTGATCGACAGTATTTTTATTTAAAGAAATAGGATTCTCTACTTCTTTTAGTGTCCCACCATTTACAGCTAGCTTAGACTCATCCAATATGTTATTTCCGTTTTGCTGTTGAGTACCGCCAATAAAATTATTGATCCTGTTTAATTCAGGTATGGTTCCACCATTAACAGCTAGATTGGAAATATATAATGATTCACCGTTTTCCCCAAATATACCTCGCAATATCCAACGCTTATCCCCAGCATTTATATGTGGAGCTATAACATAAGGCGGATCTTCAGCAGCTCCGGATGTCGCATTTAACTGATACAGATAATAATAATTAGTAGTGCCCACCACAGCGCCATCTTTATCTCCTAAAATAGCGCCATCAATTCCATCTAAGTCGCCCTCCCCTCCTCCAGTTATATTATTCCAACGATAATACAATTTAGGCATCATTCTGCTCCTTATGTTGACTTAATTCATATTCTAAATCGTTTACGGTCTTTTGCAAACCATCATTTTCCATTTGTAATTGTTCAATTTGTAATCTTAAAGCGTAGTTGTCCAGTTCTTTTTGACCAATTAAATTTCTGATGTGTCCATTATTCAATTCCATAATTATTCTCCTATTGCTATATAGTTAACTGTTCCAGACGATACAACTGTAGTTGCATCAGTAGAATAAGTATATTTATTAAAATATCCAATATGATTTATAGGACCCGATTCAGCGACCAATTCCTGCCAACAGTAAAAATCTATACTTACAGTGCCAGATGCATTTGTACCAAAAGTTTCATCAAAACTTCTTTTTACTGTTTCCCCTGCAGTTATTGATGTTTCTTCTGTTGGACCCCATGTCCCAACATGATTACCTTCTATATAGAATTCTGCTTTAAGTTGTATATAATTTACATAATCGTCATTATTTACTATTTCTATATAACCTTGATACCGAATAGATGAAGTTGAACTTGGTACAGTACCTTGTGAAATAGAACAAAAATTTGACCAACCAGTAAACAGTCCATTATCAGAGCATTGCTCATTTACTACCGTATCAGTGGTAGCAGATCCAATTGATAACTCTATTATAGGTTTAAATGAAATAGTTGAATCACTATTTGTCCAAATTGAATCTATTCTACACTCTAACGATTGTGTAGAAGTTGAATAATCAGGATCATAAAAATCTACTATTCTTGGTGATAGCAATATTTTGGGATTGTTTTTCCAATAACCTAAGTTAATACTTTCTCCAGAATCAGCACTTCCACTTTCAGTTTTCTTTAACGATTTAGCTAATCTGTGACCACCATTGATATACCAATAAAAATTAATATCTCCATTATCTATCTCACAGTAATCACCCATTTCTGTATCCCCTATCTTTAACCCTATATCAGCACCATTCCAACTCAACTTAGGATTATTCTCCCCTCCAAATTTAATGATTTCATTGTTTAAATCAATTTTTGTCCCTTCGGACCCATCGGAACTGACCCAATTCTTAGAATTAATAACACCTGCAGTCAACGTACCTACATCTGCTGAAATTGCAGAAAGCTGGGACACACTGATATGATTGGCAATAACAGATCTATAGGCAATATCTGTTTCCGCCTCGCCTACTTTTTTAGTGGTAGCCGATTTAATATTAGACCAGCCAGAAGCATTCCCGGAAGTATCTACTGCCCGCACCCGGTAATAATAAGCGGTATTAACCGAAAGTTCTGAATCAGTAGTAAAATTTCCGTCTTTATCACCTAAATCAACCTGTCCTCCGGTAAAATCCCCAGTATTCGATCTTTGGGCCTCGTAATGAGATAAATCCACCTCCGTGTTTTTATTCCAACGAAGTCCTATAATCTTAAATCCAGGAATCAAGCCCGGGTCTTGCCAAGTGGGAATAGCTGGTGGATTGTCATCTTTTGCCGAAGTTATAACAACCTCAGAACTATACGAAGTTTCATTTCCACTCACGTCCTCGGCCTGAACCGCAATCCCGTACTGTATATTTGGATAAACCTCAAATTGATAACTCGTTTCCTTAGTACTTACCTCTTGTTTGTTTCCGTTACTCTTATTTTCCAATAGTAAATTATACCTATGAAACTCGGGATCAGCCTCTGCATTCGTATCCCAAGTAGCCAAAATTCCTACACGATTAGTGCCGTCAGTGGCTATATCAGAGGAAGTAATTAAATCCAACCCTGTAGGAGTGCTAAGTGGAGTTTCCGCCGTGTTTATGGGTATATCAGTAGAAGTATAATTTTGTGAGTATATACCAGATGTATCAACTGCTTTTATTAAATAAGTTCGAGTTTCGCTTACTCCCTCCTCCACGAAAAAACTGGTTGATCCCTTTTTGGCTTCCTTTTCTACAATTACAGCATCATCCCAATTTGTCCCTTGTCTAATTTCATAATGAGATAAATCGATATTGCGCACTTCATCCCAATTAAGAGTTATCGTGCGTTTTACAGAATTCCATTTTCCCGCAAAGCTACCAACATCATTGGGGGGCGCAAGTTTTCCTAATACTTGATATTCTGTACTAACCATTATGCCGGACCTCCTTCACCCGCCGGAAGGACATAAATTTTATATTTATGTCCTTGAGTTAAATAACTTGGACCAATCACCATATTATTCTTGGCACTTTCGCCAACTTTGATCGGTCCGGTTAAACTAAAAGTTTCAGCTATGGAATCTTCCTCAAATGTACCATCCTCAAATTCCCCGTCCAATGTCTTATCCTCAATCCATATCGCCCAATTACTTTGTACGTTTAAAGTAGCTGGTTGCCAAGAGACGGATAAATTACTTTGATAATCCCCACCTTTGCCATAGGTTAAAAATTCTCTTACTTGCATATTGGTTGCTTCCTGTTTTACTTCCTCGCTCCAACCTGGATTTTCAATCACTTGAGAAGTATCGTTATATATTTCATCCCGATATTCCATGCAAGTGATTTTGCGGGTTAAATTCTGTGCTCGTGTAATATTAGTAATTCGATACATCTTTTTATAGGTGGTGGCAATTCCAAAATCATACAAATCATACTGTTGTGGAACTTGACTCCAATCACTTTGTAATAGAAAAGTATCGGTGGTATGGGTTATGTCCACTGTTTGTAAGGATTTCTCAACCAAACTATCGTCGGAAAGGCGCACTATAATACCATAACTGGTTCCAGACTGCAGTTTAATTTCCTGATCTATTTGGATATAGGGATTTCCGTTGCCGTCGTCGTTGCCCGCGTCTATGACCCTACCTCCCCATGCCTCGTTATAATGGGGAATGAAATGTTGGAAATACACTAAATCACCAACTACACAGGCGAACGAATCTACCGTCGCTTCAAATTCGATTGTACGAATTAAATACTTGTTAGAATTCAATAAAAATGCCGCTTCGCGTATGGCTTGGGAACGTCGAATAGCCGCATTATACTTTATTGATGATTTTTTGGATTTTGTATCAGCAGATGTATAATTATCACTATAAACTGCCACAACTTGATTTGTATAATCACGATCCGGATCGTTATAAGTAATTTCAGCAGCGTTTGCCCGTTCCTCCTGTGGAAGATATTGCATTACAAACGATTCCTCAATAATATTGCCTATTGTGAATAAATGGGAAATTGTGCTTTCTGGTTTGTCTACAAATACTCCGTATTTCGTGCCCCTCCGCAATACCGTTCCTCGGGCAATCCGAGCTAACTTTTGAATATTTTCCCAAGCATTTGTTTGATTATCCAGATATACCTGTGAACGAAAACGTGCTTCACCTTCTACTGTTTCATCACAATACAAAGCCCATGCTTCAAATTCATCGTATAATATTCGGGAGTGATGTATTTCATGATGAGTATTAAGCATCCAATAAGCCTGCCAAGCAGGATTGTTAGCATCCCTATACTCCCAAGCATCCGTATCTGGATTATACACCTGTACTTGATCCCTAGTAGCCAAACAAGAAAATCTTGGCCGTTGTCCAGATAATTGATCAGTGGCAAGTGCTTTAATAGCATATTTTGCTACACCGGGATATATTAATTGCTCGTCAATTGTTTCGTTGAACTGACTCCACTGCGTGTACTTTTCTTCACGGCTACTGCTAGTTGATGAAGATGTTCTAGTAACCCTTACTTCCCATTGATCCGGGGATAATCCCGTTATTGATACTTGTTTACGGATTTGCTCTGTAGTGCTACCAAAAATCTTTACTTCCCCATAATTAATCCACGTGGAGGAACCAACAGTTCGATAATCTATTTCAAAAGTTACGCTTCTTTCATCCAATCCTCCATCATCATTAGAATAATATAAACCCCGTGGTGCTGAAAGTATAATTAATAAATCGGTAACCGCGTTGCCATCAGTTTGATAAGTAAATAAGTCCGAATGATTAACCAAACCAACTTGAATATTATGCTGAGTAGTAAGTTGTGCAAATCCGAAAATAGGATCATCATTTAGCGTACCTAATCGAGTATAAGTGGTAACATTAGAATAAGAACTTACAGGTTGATCATTAATTCTTATATCCGTAATCGAATCCACTACATGATCTGCTACAGCCAATAAAACATATAAATATTCCTTATCATCTTCTTCAACTGTGGTAAATTGATTAATAACCTGCCCAGCTACCTTATGAGATCCAAACAAAACTGAAATCGGATTCCCTTGCGTTTCTACTTGTCGCAAAGGTCCCCAGCCATAAGTAGGGGATTGTGCTTCCCCACCCCCCATATCTGGTTTTTCAGGCCCTAATCCCAAAGCACTCACTAATTGATTTATCCCATATCCAACAGCAAAACTAATTGCTGCATAAGTTATTCCCGCCGTTATAGCCCACGCAGCGGCTGTCACTCCCGCAGTAGCAGCCCAAGTTGATCCCACTACAAAAGTAGCAACTGCGGCAGATACCGTACCTTGAACTTTAAATGATACAGATAAAACATCCCCATCCTGAATAGATTGCGTATAGGGAGGATTCAATACAATTCCATTTTTAGCAACAGCCAATTTCAAATTGTCTGAAGGATCTATTTGTGGTAAATAATCTTCAACCACATACTCTGAATCAAATGAATATATTTGACGATCTACTAAACCCGGCTCAAAGGGATTTCTAATTATATTAACTTTAACCGACATATGTATAATATCCAATTATTTTGTTTTTCCAATCCCGTACTTTATCCACAGTAACATTACGGTTGATTGTTATATGAATCATTTTATTTTCGCCTATATACGCGCCTATATGTGCCGCATAATCTGGATGTGTACTAGTTATCACTATCCCACATGGCTCCTGCAAAGATTGAATTTTTTGCCAATACTTTGTTGCGTGCTCCTCTATAGTTTGATTGGACGTTTGCTTACAAGCAGTCACGGATATATTGATCTTTGGAATATGAATATCATAACGACGAAAAACTTCCCAAATCAACCCATAACAAGAATAATAATCTGGACCAAATGCATATTCAGGTTCACTAGCAAATGGTTTTCCAATTAAATCATTAAAATCCATAATTTATCTCCAATACCCCAGTTTTCCTATTCCGGGAAATCCACCAAATCGTTTTTGATTTCCTAATTCTCTACACCGCTCAAATGTCCGACTGCATTCAGTAGCAGTACCCGAATATCCACAAAGATTTCCTTTAAATTCCTTGTATCGGCAATGCCCTTTCAAAAATCGATTAACTGGACTACGCTCATTAGATAGATTTTCTGCACCTAACTTAAACTTAATTGTATTTTGCCAATCCAATGACGTATCTATTACCGTAAAATCCTGTTCAAATTCAGGAGTTGTATTATCCAAATGAGCTGCATGGACTACCCTAACCCAAACATCTGCTCCAACTGCTCCATTGTACTGATCTAATAAAGGCGTTGTACGTCTTTCTATATCTATTATACTCAATTCCACTTCAGGCACTTCTGCTTGATTAGATTCTTCAATATCCCCTAACTGAAAAGGCATTGCATACCAAGTTTCGCCATCCCAAGTAATGTTTTCTGTATTCCAAACCACTCGCACTGGAGTTTCATTCGGATAGATAACTTCTAAAAGAATCAACCAAGGATCTTCATTAGATAACTTATTTTTCTCGGCTGTAGCGTCCGTACTAATTGATAATGGCATTTACTTTTCCTCCAAAGTAAGTTCACTTATAATCCAAGCACCCGGCACTTGTAAATAATCTGCCTCAATTTCATCTTGCCCAAACCGTACTGTATAAGATTGTCCATTAATGGGATTTGTCCAATTTATCTCGGCCCCAACATTATCAAAAAGAAACTGTTTAAGTGTTTGATAATCAGCATTTGGTAAATAGTTCCAACTTAAAACAAATACCATTCTACCTCGCGTCCATTTCGATCTCTCTTGAGAATAACCAGCTTCAAATGGACTGGAAATCTTAGCTTTCTTAGAACGTTCTTTTACATCTGATGGTGTTCTTATATTTGGCCAATTTACTGCCATAATTTATTACCCCTGTTTATTTAATGCACCCTTTAAATTTTTCCCAAAACCATTTTTATTTCTATTTACAGCATCTAATACTACACCCATTACCCACTTTTCACCATCCCAACTTGGTTCAGATTTGGATGCTTGAGTTTCTTCACCAGTTTTATTAATTACGTTTACCTGTAAATTTGGACTTGAATTTTCAGATTTTACTCCAAGATCCCCACCAGACGTTCTGGTTAATGGCATGACGGCTTCCGGACCTTTTTCACCCATCAATCCTGTTCCATTGGCCATCGGAAATATTGTGGGTTGACTTACCACTCCGCCATTTGCATACGCTTGAACTTTCCCACCACTAAATACATTTCCTTGAGCATTATCCATAGATGGCCCGCCACTCTTACCACCGCCTCCAAATGCTGTCGCTGCACCTTTTATAGCTTGCAATATCATCATTTTAGTAGCAATTTTAGTAATAGTGTTTATTACTGATTTTCCAAAATCGTCCCATTCCATCTTTCCAGTAGTTACAAAATTAGCTATAGTCTGGGACATACTATCTACAGCTGTAGACATAATTTTCTTTGTATTCTTTGCCCAATTATTTGCAGATTCTTCTAATTCTTTAAATGCAGCTTCTCCACCTAGTTTCATTTCCTCCCACATACCATCAGTATTTTCTTTTACATCCTTATATGCCAAGGAAATTCGGTCAGCCTCATCTTTACCCTTATTTTCTTCCTTGGCATCTTTTAACCTATGATATTTATCAATCAATTCTTTTAATTGTTTTGCTTCCTTTTCATTTAAATCACCAGAAATCTTTTGCTTGGCATTATAAAGGTCTTGTGCCTTCTCACTCATCTGAACAGTTTTAACTTTTTCTTCATATTTTTCAATCAAATCATCAGGAGTAGTAGCGTCTTGAGCATCCCGCAAATCATATAACTTATCAACTAATTGGCGAACAGATTCTTTTTGCTGATCTGTAGCGTTTTTGGCAAGTTTTTGTACTGCCTGATATTTAGCCCATTCCTCCTCGGACATCTTTACTTGTTTAATCTGATCCCGAATTTCAGATTTAGTATTTTCAAATTTAGTTGCGGCTTCACTCTGCCTTTTATTTGATATTTCCATTATTGAATTTAATGATTTTGCCCTTTGTACATAAAGTTTTAACTCCGTTTCTGTATTAGCAACCGTCTGTTTTGCTTTTTCAAATGCATCTTGCCATTTCTCCGACATGGCATCAATTCCGGTTCGCTGATCTCGAAATTGCGGTGGCCTAACTCCTGAAGTTTCATCATACGCCCCCGCTCGCATTTTATCTAGGTCTTGCGCCTTTTCCAATATTTCTAATTCATTTTGAAGAGACTTTATATCTTTATTAATACTTTCTCTATCAATAAATCTTTCCTGACGAGTTTCCTTGAGTTCTTGTAACTGTTTTATTTTATCTTTAAGTTGTTCTATTTTCTGTGCTCTAGCATCTATAGTATTGTTATATTCAATAGAAGCATCTGTAGCATCAGCAATAGCATTTCCAATAGACAACCCGGCAAACGCCGCTGCTCCATACGGACCAAATAGAATATAACCTACCAGACCTGCAGTGCCCGGTCCAGTAACCCCTGATGGCAAACTATTGTATATACTCAAAACACCTTGTAATGCAGACGTAACTCCTTTAATTGCTGGAAGTGCCGCATTTTTAATTTCATTTGCCTTTTGGACTACAGAATCAAATGTTTCCACAATTTCCTGTCTATGACTTCCCAGCCATTTTGCCGCATCTTCAGTTGTTGTTTTAATTGTTTCCTTATATTCCTCCCATACTGCGATTCCAACAGACTCAAGCCTAGATGTCAACTTGTCTATTGCACCTTGCATATCGTTACGGATAGTTTCTGCTGCACTTTTAGCTATCCCATCCATATCCCGGATTTCTTGATTGTAATCTTCAATAGCATCACTGCCTTGGTTCATGATTAACGTTAAATTACTGGCACGCGCACCTAACATTTCCGCCATTTCCGTAGTATCAATCCCAGCGTCCGCCATGTCTTTCAAGATATCAACAAAATTACGCATTGTGCCATCAGCTTTTTTAACGCTGATGTTATATTTATCCATTATCTCAGCAGTTTCCCCGGTAGGTGCGAGAAGTTTCTGCATACCTTGTCGAAGTGTAGTTCCTGCCTTGCTTGCCTTAATGCCGTTATTAGCCAATAATCCAATCAATGAAGTGGTATCTTCAATATCCATATTGAAAGATTTGGCCTTCGCGCCCGCATATGTGAGCGCGTTGGCCGCCTCTTCAATATTAGTATTTGCAGTGGATTGAACAGCTACAAGCGCATCATTGACATCTGTCAATTCCTTCACTTCCATATTGAACTGGGACATAACATTGGTAGATATATCAGCAGCATTGGCCAAATCTAATTGTCCAGCAGTAGCAAGATCCAACATTTTAGGCAATGTGTCTAATGTTTGCTGGACATCCAAACCAGCCATAGCCAGATATTTTTCTGCATCTGCTGCTTGGGAAGCCGCAAATTCCGTGGTTGCGCCCATCTTCTTTGCAGATTTACGGAGTTGATTCATCTGTTTTTCAGTAGCTTGGGACACTACCTCAACAGTGGACAACGAACGCTCAAAATCCGCCATCTTCTTAATAAATCCAACTGCCGCAAATGCTCCTCCCGCTCCCGCTATTGCTGGACCTAATGATCCCATGCGATTACGGAACGTACTTAATGGACCGTTTACTCTGGCCATTGTGGACTTAACTTCACCAGCGAACTTAGTAAACCGCGCTTCAGCTTGCTTCAATTCTGTACGAACAGTTTTATCATACTCTTTAATCTTGGATTGCGCGCGTTCCAAAGACTGGCGCATATCTGACCAATCAAGACCTAAACTTGCCTTTACCTCACCAATATTCATTGTATTCCCAGCTCCTTTTTAAGCTGTTCGTGTTTTTGGGGATCACGTTGTTTTACTTCCCCACCCCGGCTTTTTACCATACCTTTCATGATAAATTTCATCTGTTCCGGGGATTGCTTTTCAGTTTCTTTTGACCGATCCTTAGTCATGTCCCAGTCAAGCAAGAAATCACTGACTCCAAACGTTTTCTTATCCTTACTTCCTGATAATCCTTTAGCAGTATTAACCATAACTGCACAAAGCTGGGCAGTCCGATAATCAGACCGCCAATCATGTCCTATTGGTTCAATTTTATTGTATTCTTCCCATTCCATCATTTGTTTTGCCGACAAATCCTCCAACAATTCATCCGGATGTTTATACCCTAACTCTTTGCAGAGTCGGAAGTGGAACCGTCGGGGTTGTCGGCGTTGGAGTTTTTTGTCATTTCCTCGCGATCTTTCTTGGAGATCCGATTTAAACTATTAGCTACATTGGCCAGCTTTTCCAATTTGGACGCGCCTTTGTTTTGGGATAGAGTTGGAATGTCGTCGGGATCTAGCAATAAATTGCCCTGCTCGTCACAAATAGTATTAGAAAGCAATTTAGCCTTATAATCTTCGGGATTGCTTTTGTATTCAATCGTTCCATCTTCGTTTTGTACTTCAGTCATCAACGATTGCTCAAATCTGTCTTTTTCTCGTGCAGTCATTTCCCGCACATAAACGAAATCTTCGCCGTCCAGATGCACCTTTTCCATCTGGAGTTCATCTGCTTTGAGTAATTGATCTTTAGTTAAAAGTCCCATGATTAGAGACCTCCTTTAATTTGGTTATAGGTTTACGATCCACTACCGGATTCGAGTTGCGGAGCACCACTAACCTTAATGGTTACCTCGGATGTGATTTTGTCATCCATTGGAATTTCCCACGGACAATTTGTAACCAGTCCGGCAAATACCATTGTAGTTACGTCATCGTCGGGTAAAAGAATTTCATAGTTTTTTCTGTCATCAGACATGAAATCGTTAAACATAGTTTCATATGTATCCCGAGTGAAATTCATAGACAATGTTACTTCACCACCATCACGAAAAGAAGTGATGAACTCCCTCCAACCATCCTCGCTATCGAGATTGGTTACGTCAATCGTTTCCCTGCTCATACCGGGACCGGATATGGAATTAATTTCCGCAATCGGTTCCCAGCTGCTTGTTGCGGGATTATAGCGCCGAAACTTGGTTCCAACACCACTAATTGCATTACTAGCCATATAATTTACCTCCTTTGTATTTCAAAATTAATTGAAAATAAATTTCGTTCGTTTTCATCTTGACCTATCGGTTCGACATCTGTGGACATCCAGATGCCAGTATAATAAACGTTCTCAAATACATGACCATAATCGGTATGTAAATAGAGTCCGATATCATTCGCTAATTTCCATCCATCTAGGTAACGTATGGATCTTACTTGCGCATTAACTCCATTATATCTGTACCCATGCAGGTCTGGAGCAGTGCTTGGAGAATCGTATATTGCTACAACTTCTTGCGGCGATTCAGGAAATCTACTAACAAACAAATTGGATTGTAATGCTAATCCCAATGCCGCATTTTCTAACAATTTTGCTATATCTAAACTGGGAGGATTCATTTAATTCTAGCCTCCTCTGCTATAATTTTCAAGACATCATTACGATTATTTTTAACTGCCTTTTCCAGAAATTTCCATTCCCCAACTTCGGAGTATTTCAGCTTCCCGCTTTTAGTCCTTTCCCCGGATTTAGGATGATTTCTACCAGCTCGGGGATTTTCGTGAACCATAGCTGCATACAATGCAGTAAAACCGATCTGAACAACTGGATATTTATGTGCTTTAACTGATCCAGATGCCTTATTTGTTTTTGATTGATGATTAGATTTCATTTGAGATGCATTTTCACCCTCGAAACTAGGATTTTCACCAAATACAACTCCACTCCAAGACGTGATTACGTATGCAGAGGATTTCAAATTCGCCGTAATCACCGGACAATTTTTCTGGGCTTCCCTGCGGATAGGGATAGATGCTCGATACAACCCCTTGGCAGTACGGCCTTCGATTTTCTCAACTTCGTCATTGAGATTTTTAAGTACCTTATTAAGTCCTTCAGTTTTCATACGTAAGCAACCTTGACGAACTCACTTGTAGATTGAAAAAGAGGAGTTTCCTGTATGCTTTTTACTCGACGTGCCTTTTCAGCTTTTAGTGGATCATTTACTTGATCAGTTTCCAAACTGCCTTCGTCGCCTAACAACAGATAATCTCCGGTTTGTACTACAGCTTGACTATCCAATAAAATTTCAGCTGTACTAACAATCTCATCACCGTTTTCATCTACAATCTGCTGTTGTTTTCCATCCCACCGACAATACACTTCTACTGCATCTTCAAATTCGTATTCTCCGAACTCATTGGGATCACCTTTTTTCCAATGCACTGCCGTTTGCACGCATACTGAATCAACAAAATCAATCAACGGATCATTCATAACTTCTCCCTACAATGCAGTTATAGAAAACGGTTGAGCAGATGGATCATTTAAATTTCGCAATGTTCCAGTTTTGTCCATGTGGAGAACTGTTTGTCCAAATGTGGAACTATTCAGACCCATACCTGATTTACCAAAAAATGTTGCGCCTGCTGAACCTGCACTAGCTTTTTCTAATTGACGCTGACTAGTAGTAACAAGCAAATGTGCTGCAAGCCACCGCTCAATCTCCTTTAGCAGTGTATCATTCAACCCTTTACCTACTATTTGGGAATCAACCAAAGCGGATGCACCATCTATATATGCCTGAATTCGCTCTGTATCCAAATTAGTAGCAACTATTTCCTGCACTTCAGCAGGAGTGTTTCTTGTAGCCATTATTTATCTCCTTGCCTTCCAAAGCCGGGGTTCAATAAATTGATGGACATCCTCTTGCGCCCACTCTAAACCCAACCAATTAATAACGTCCATGATTTCAGAGTAATCACCATGCACCATGCGTTCTGGCCAAATCATGCGTACATTTAATCCCTGTTCAACCATTTCAAAAAATCGTTTCTTATGTACATCTACCCAATATTGCCAACCCTCACGTTCACTCTGCACTCCAATTTCCCTCAAAACACCGCTTCTGGAATATGCATTCATAAAACCAGTATTTATACAAGAATTTATGATTTCTTCATCTTGGCGTCTAACAATCAACCACTTGGCATGGGGAAACGCATAATTAAGTGCTGGCCAACAATGTGTTATTTTCGGCTCCTTGATCATCCAGCGCCCACCTTGGTATCCCTGCCGGAGCATTACCCGCAAAACATCATTTTTCATGTGAGCTGGAATAACTTGTTTTTTCGGAGATAGTGGATATTGTGCTTTAGTATCAATATTCATATCCCGAAGTAAAGGTTTGATAACTTCATTACGAAGTTCCAAGTTTTCAAACATCCCCTTGGCATTGTTTTTGTGCTGACGGCTTCCAGTATCACCTTTAAACGCCCCGCACATATGCACCACTCCGGCCACCATAGAAGTGCCAGACCGAGCAGCTCCAGTTATGATTATCGGATCAGGGACATTCATTACTCATTCTCCTGCAATGTATTACCATCCGCAAATTCAATCCGTTTAATATACTTAACATCGCCATCTGTTGGATCTTGTGCCCACATTTTATTAATGAATGGCTGCACCTTAAATTCTGAATTTAAATTAACAAATGCATCAAAATACGCTCTAATTGCATCATCAGGAACTATTTCAATATTGACCTTGGTAATTCCATCAATCCGTTCTCCAGATTGATTATGAATTCTAGTTCCAAATCCCGGCATAACTCCATGACTTCCCGCTTCTTCAGGCGGGATTATACTTAAAATATCGCGTTGATTACTCATTACAAATACTCCTCAATGTTTACTTGCGGGATTTCATTGATTGTTGTTGTATATGACGCATTTACAATTTCTACCCCGTATCTTTTAGCATTATGGAATAATGCCCGCCAAGGTTTTGCGTGTCGTTTATGTGGCATTTTCTTTTTATATACACGACCTTTATTTCTAGCATCTTGTGCTTCAGCTTGTTGTTTTTCCTTGTATCCGCCGTGCCAATGTGTTTCATTGTTTGAACCATTACACATATCAAAAGCAACCAGCACAATTTCCTTGGCTCCTAGTTTAATGGCAAGATCAACTGCCGCTCCACCAGAACTATAATTGAAAAATACCTGATCTGATTTTGGAGAAATCCCGGTTTTGCCATCCCAGTCACGCGGTATATATCTAACTCCGCGTGATTTATTACCTGCAAACCGGGAACAAGTAGAAAATTTCAACCCACCGAATTGATCCATTAATGTTTTATGGTGGTTATAAAATGAACAATCATAAAAATATACTGCGTCTACCCATTCTCCAAGTTGATAAGCGCGATTTATCCCAATTACCCGTTTATCCCATAAATCACTTAAATATGGAACCAGTGATTTTACTGGCACATTTCCCTGATCAATTTCACGATACAACTCATAAGGCACATTGAACTGCTCGATCAGGGAAAACCCTCCACCAAGTAGAAAAACGCGTTCGCCGTTCCACAGCCCGCTAGGTAAATCACTGTTATTCCTCATCTTCTTCCTGCTCGTCCTCGTTATCATCAACTTGCAAAGATACCAACGCTTCTGCCTGTTCCTTGGATAGATAACTTTCATGGTATTGCTGTCCAGTGGACATATTGTAAACCACATATCTACCGCCGCCTTTATGGAACTTCTGCAGGTTGTTGGTTGCTGGTTCCTCTTGTGCTTCACTACCTTCCTCAAGTTTCTCGAGTTTATTGCCCTTGAACGCATCTGGAACTTCAGAATCACTTGCGCGGAACCGCTCATCTTTTGCTACTACAGTTCCATCAGCAAGATAATGATCCGACCCATTGTTACGCCACAACGGTTTTTTATTATGATTAGTGCGTTTCATACCTTTTCTCCCGTTCAAATTTTAGATCACGGCGGCTGATTACCGCCCATGATTATTTATGTGCTTGCGTGAACAATTCCAGTCCGGCCATTATAATCTGTCCGAATCTGGGGTACACGAATAGCCAGTATCTTGAAATTCAGCTGAAATCCGCCTTGGGATTCCCACTGAACGGAACTAGGAGTCATGCCGTCAACAAGCCGGATAACGTCGCTGGTCATCTGAACCATAACGATATTACCATCTGCCATGTGCTCAGCTACCTTTATGTCGTCAACCCCAGATATTTCCAGAATCCTCTGGCGAATGGTCTTGGGATAGCCGCTTACATAATCCTCATCCAGCACAGTTTCATAAGTGGCAGGGATGTACAGCATAAACGGACCATAAAACAGGTTGTTCAGCATTTTCTGCTTCAGACCAAGCACGTCATTGACGATATCTTCACCAGTTTTGCTACTTGCAGTCCAAGCATTAGCAATGGTAGAAGTCAACCTGTTGGGATGGTTCAAATAGGAATATACTGTCCCAGCTCCAAACGTATAGGTAGTATCAGTAAACAGCAGGTCTTCCTGTGTTTCAGCTACCCTGCGGGTGGAGTTTTCTGCTTGAGTGGTATCCAACGGATCACCTTTCGTCCTACTGGCTTCCAGTACACGGCTATTGAAATGGAAATCACTATGGATTATGGGGATCGGCAAGTAGTCGATCTCGTATTGAGGACGATCACTCTGGCCACGGTTAATTCCGTCCATATCCATCTGTGCTTTGCCAGAATCAGACATCCGCTCAAATTCCAACACGGTACTGGCCATAGGATTAGTCAGGTTATAGGTCAATCCACGACTAACCAGATCATCAATACCAGTCAAACGTTCGCGCCTGACTTTCATTACGGCTTCATCAATTTGTTTCCACTCGTCCTTGCGCAATACCGCATTAGCGATAGGTGCAGGGACTGCCTGCGGCTTGCCATTAACCATTTTGGTTATGCACGGTTCGCCATTGGAATTAAGAAAAGGCCTCATGCGACTCGGATCATTCCTATTAGCCAATATCTCTTGACCAACAGGACCATTTGCCTGCATCTGTCCATTATTAATCTGCATTGTTTCAAACATTATTTATACCTCCATTGTGTTTTATCAGTTATATATTACAGTGCTTCCACTTGGATTCGTTTGTCATATCCCAGTGCCCCGGATTCCTCTTCACCGCTAGAAGCGGACAAGTCCATAGCTTCCTGTGCAACCGCAATAGGATTGGAAGTACCTTGCTTCAAAGTACCATCACCATTGGATTCCAAGAAACTGCCGGGATTTACGCTTTCGCCATCTGTCAGCACCGCTTGTACTTCGTCGCCACGACCGGGGTATACAATCTGACCCGGATTGCCACTAAGTACAACTTCATCAATACCCTTGCCTTGCAGTTCATCTTCAAAAAGAAATGCAAGCTGGGCAGTTGCGCCCTGACCAGAATGTTTCTGTGCCTTGCCATCAGAGTTCAACTCCACCAAATGACCCGGAACAGCATCTTCAGCCATGATCCGTTCTTTTTGTACGGAATTGTAGTTTGTCAACCTTATAGTGTTAAGATTACTCATTTCTATTACCTCCTGAATTTTATCGTTTGTTAATTATTTTTGTTTTACTGTAAACCTTACTGCTGAGTCTGGGGTTGTTCAGCCTGCAACCAAGGCATATCCAACCCTTCCTCGTAC
>Ga0207714_1001150_pt1 | contig 17408 bp, 15 predicted proteins | sample PonA232FremontCA_2_FD_187270 | JGI IMG/M metagenome (GOLD analysis project Ga0207714, IMG submission 187270) | Marine sediment microbial community from Fremont, CA, USA - Pond A23 Sediment 2 (SPAdes) | ecosystem: Environmental > Aquatic > Marine > Unclassified | place: USA: Fremont, California...
TTGCTCCCCTACGAGGCCTGCAATCTGGGCTCGGTGAACCTGGCCCGCTTTGTCTCAGGCGAGCACGCAGACGGAGTGGATTGGGACCGCCTGCGGGAAGTCGTGGATATGAGCGTGCGATTTCTGGACAATGTCATCGACGCCTCGGTCTACCCCCTGGAGCAGATAGCGGAAAGGGTGCGGCAGAACCGCAAGATCGGCCTGGGCCTCATGGGATGGGCCGATATGCTCTACCAGTTGCGCATTCCCTACAACAGCCACGAGGCCCTGGATTTGGCCGAGCGGATCATGCAGTTTTTGCAGGACGAGTCCAAGGCGGCCTCGAGGCGGCTGGCCCAGGAGCGCGGTCCCTTTCCGGCCTATACGGATTCCGTGTTGGCCGAGCGGGGGGAGGCGCCCATCCGGAACGCCACGACCACGACCATCGCCCCGACCGGGAGCCTGTCCATCCTGGCCGGATGCACTTCCGGAATCGAGCCCTTGTTCGCCCTGAGCTTTTCCCGCAATGTGATGGACGGGGAGAGCCTGCAGGAGATCAACCCCCATTTCGAATGCGCCCTGCGGGATTCGGGATGCGACAGCCCCGAGCTCAAACGGGAGATCGCCGAGTGCGGAACCGTGCAGGACATGACCCGGCTGCCCCAGGAGCTCCGGCGCGTCTTCGTCACCGCCATGGACATCGATCCGGAATGGCATCTCCGAATGCAGGCCGCTTTCCAGCGGCACACGGACAACGCGGTGTCCAAGACGGTGAATCTGCCCAATCAGGCCACCCAGCAGGATATCTTCGACATCTACTGGATGGCCTATGAGATGGGGTGCAAAGGCGTCACCGTATACAGGGACGGCTGTCGCGAGGAACAGGTGCTGCGCACCGGCGCCACAGAAACCTCCTCGGCCGAGGGGGGCGCAGCTGTGCAAGACCGGCCGGAAGTTGTCTACGGCTTCACCCAGAAGGTCGGCACCGGCCTGGGCACCCTCTACCTTACGGTGAACGAGGTGGATGGAAGACCCTTTGAGGTCTTCGCCACTATCGGCCGCTCCGGACGTTCCATTACCGCCAAGGCGGAGGCCATCGGCCGCCTGGTCTCCCTGGCCCTGCGCTCGGGCATTCCGGTCCGGGACGTTGTGCGCCAGCTCAAGGGCATCGGCGGAGAGCACCCCGTTTTCCAGAAAAAGGGGCTGCTCCTGTCCATCCCGGACGCCGTGGCCTGGGTCCTGGAAAGCAAATACCTGCACGGGGAGAGCACCACCCCGGACAATCACAATAGCCTGAGCAAGTCCGTTTGCCCGGAATGCGGCATGGACCTGGTCTTTCAGGAGGGATGCTTTATCTGTCATTCCTGCGGATACACCAAGTGCGGCTGAGAAGTCCCGCGGAGAAGATGGCGTGGACAGGCTTCGGGCTTGACGCGCTGCATTGTACACGGCAAAATGCATTGAGTTGCGTCCGTGGATGCGGACTGTTCCTGCGGACGCACTCCCGTTCCTTGTCATACAGGATGTTTGGGCGCGCCCGATTTCCGGCACTCAAATCCATGGGAATTGAGTGCCGGGCCGCGAGGGAAGCCGGTGCAAATCCGGCACGGACCCACCGCTGTGAGCGGGGACGAAAGCCGCACAAGGCCACTGTCCGGCACTCACTCCTGACAAGGCGTGTCTCCCTTGTTCAGCTGATGGCTTAAGCGTCAACTGGTTGGGCGGAGACGATACGCTTTACGGGGTGAGTGCCGGATGGGAAGGCGCGGTAAGCCCCCTCACTCACTTGATCCATGCCGACTCTTAGAATCATTGGGGTCTTTTCTGGACCGCCTGTTCACACAAACAGCCAGCGGCTCAGGATCAAGTGAGTGAGGGGGGCAAGTAGGACGATCCGCGAGTCAGAAGACCTGTCGGGCTGCGCTGGTTTGACGGAGATGGCAAATCCCCAAACCGATTGATTCAATCGGTTTGGGGATTTTTTTTGATCCCGCGAATGAAGCGAAGGAACAACGAGGAGGTACTGTCATGGAGCAAAGCGAGCTCGATCTGGTGCAGATGACGGCCGGTATCCGCGAGGTGGACGAATCCGCCCGCCTGGAGGCGGTGGCCCATACTTCCAACCTGGTTATGCCGCCGCGGGCCATGGGAATGCTGCACGACACGGGAGAGCGCCTGTGGGCCATCTCCGGGGGGCCGTCTTCCGGATTCACGGAGCGGGCCGTCATTGTTTTCGCAGGGGATCACGGTGTTGTCGAAGAGGGGGTAACCGCTTTTCCCCAAGTGGTGACCCAGGAGATGATCCGGTGCTTCCTCAGTGGCGGTGCGGGGATCAATGTCATGGCGGACAGGGCGGGAGCGGATGTCTTTGTCGTGGATATCGGCACCGCCGCGGACCAGCCCAAGGAGGACACTGAATCTGGGCGCTTCTTTTCCCGAAGAGTGGGCCGGGGAACGGCGAATCTGGCTCGCGGCCCGGCCATGAGCCGGGACCAGGCCGCAAGGTCGGTGCTGTACGGCTACGAGATCGCCACGGAGCGCATCCGGTCAGGCGTGCAGCTCTTGGGGACGGGAGATATGGGGATCGGGAATACGACCCCCTCATCCGCGGTGGGTACTGTGCTCACGGGATATTCCATTCAGGAGATGGTGGGCAGGGGAACAGGGATCGACGACGAAAGGCTGCGCATCAAGCGTGAGGCGGTGTCCGCGAGCCTTGAGCGGAACAATCCGGATTCCCGGGACGGACTCGATGTGCTGGCCAAGGTGGGGGGATTCGAGCTGGGAGGCATCGCTGGCTGCATACTGGCAGCCGCCGGGCACGGCATTCCCGTTGTTCTGGACGGCTTGATCTCCACGGCCGGCGCCCTGATCGCGGATCGTCTCGCCCCTGCCAGCCGAGGATACATGTTCGCAGGCCACGTCTCCGAGGAGCCGGGCCATACAAATATGCTCCGCCATTTGGGTCTGGATCCCCTTCTCGATCTGGGCATGCGCCTGGGTGAGGGAACCGGCGCAGCCCTGGCCATGAACCTGTTGGATGCTGCAGCCGCTCTGGGCAGCGAGGTCATGACCTTCGATCAGGCAGGCGTTAGCGTGGAATAGGCACTGAAACGGGTTGCGCGGCGGGGCTTTCCGCCGCGCGCTATTCGTCCTCGGACTCCTCGATCCAGCGGGACAGGGTCTCCACAATCTGTCGGGCCTGTTTTTTGTTGGTGATGTTGAATTTGCTCTGGGGTCGAAAAGTTCCGCCCACCTTCTTGTAGCGGCGGATAAGGTACTTTTCCGGACCGAAGTCGTCCTGTTGGGGATCGAACTGGCGATAGCGGAAAAGGATGGTGGTCCAGGCTCCCTTGGTCAGGATTTCCTTGTCCAGCTCCTCCACAATGATCTGGCCGTTCTCCTCGTAGGAGATGGTGATGTCGTCGATATGCTCTGCCATGGATTCTCCTTGATGCCGGATTTGCCGTGAATTATTCAAGGGAACGAGGTGAAAGAGGACTCTCAGTTGCGCCATCACTCCCGGTCTGACAGAATAGTGGAGGAGAATATGAATGCCGTCAAATTCACCTTGATCCAGAAGGAGGAAACATGCCCATGCAGACGGAACAGGGCACGGTCCTGGAGCTTTTGGGCGGAGGCTGGGCCAAGATCAAGGTCAGTCGAGGCACCACGTGCCAGACCTGCAGCGGAAACGGGTCCTGTTGCGAGCCCTACGGCCATGACAGCATGATTATGGTGGCGCAGAACACAATCGCTGCGCAAATCGGCCAGGACGTCGAGATCGAGTTCGCCTCCGTGGGCCGGGGCAAGGCCATGGGAGTACTCTATATCATTCCGCTTGCGGCTCTGCTTGTGGGGGCCATTCTGGGATACAACATCGAGCTCTTCGGGAGCCGGGACGGCTCGACCGCGCTGTTCAGCATCCTGTTCCTGGTGGCCAGCTTCTTCGGGATCTACTGGTACAATACCGCCAACTGGGCCAAGGACACAAAGCTCGAGCCCCATATCGTGCGCGTTCTCTCCTCCGGAGCTTCCAAGGCCTCCCCGGAATCGCCTGGTGCTGCCTGAATCCGACACTCTTTCTGCCTTGCAAGCTCGAATGTTCCTCTTCTGATACTGCCCCGGCTCACTCCTCCTCGGCCACAGGCCACACCGCGAATCCGGCATGGGACTTGTGCCCCACGCCCACGGCGCCCTTGTGCATATACAGGGCAAAGGCCCAGTCCGTTTCAAAGCCGCTGGTTGTTGAGGACCAATAGACCTCTTCCGTATCCCGCACGGGAAAATCCGCGGGCAGGGCAGGAGAGTGGCGCGATGCGTCCACCAGGGACTCCAGCTCGTTGATATTGGGCGGGTGCCAGTTGAGCCGCGAGTCCCGGTTCAGGGCCTCCACGATTTCGAGCCCCTCTTCCCAGTCCGCAGGTAGGGCCACTATGTCCGGTTCCGCATACCAGATGAGTCCTGTGAGCCGGTCGCGGATCCCCTCATTCACCCCTTCGAAGCGCGGACCGGGCCAGACCGCCCCGGCAAGCGCCTCGGCGTCCTGTCCGCTGTTGCGGCATTCCATCGATGCGCCACGTTTGTCGAAGCACTCCATTTGTCCGGTCCGGGGAAGGACAGCGCTCCGGGAGCACACCGGCCAGAGCATGAAGAACTGATCCTTGCGGCCCCAGAACATGCGCCCGCCCTCGAGGTGGATGTACCAGGCGTACCTTGGATGCATGGCCGAGGAGGTGGACGTCCAGTACCAGGTGAGCTGCAGGCCCCTGAAGGGATGGTCCGGCGGAAGGGCCGGATTCCGTGCGGAGTGCCAGATCAGGCTGCGCAGCTCGCGGCGGTTGGGCATGCGCCAGTCATTGCGGCCCAGGAATCCGTCCCTGTTGAGCTCGTCCACGATCTGCAGGCCTTCGGACCAGCTCACGGGATAGGGGAATGCGGAAAGATCCAGGGGCCAGCAAAGGCTGGTCAGGCGATCCCGGACCAGATCGTCCCCGAGCGGGGCGAAGCGCGGCTCTGGAACAGAGGTTCCCATCCCGAGCGCTGCGTCCTGGAGTGAGCTCCGGCAGGATATGGGAAGACCCTTACCGTCGTAACAGGTCTTGGCGCCGGTTTTCAGGATATGCGTGCTCATGTCCGGCTAAATTCTCGGAGAATGGCTCTAGCCGCCCAGATAGGGATTGAAATACCCGAACTCGAGCCAGGGGAAGAGCTTCCTGAGGCGCTTTCGGAAGTTGGCCAGTCCCATTGCCGGGGTCTTCGGGGCGGGAATGATCCGGAAATAGAGCTCCGGATCCAGGTTGAGATTGCGCAGCTGGATGAAGTCGAGGCCGGTTGACTCCACGAGATCGGCGAGGGCCTCGAATTCCTCCTCGGTGTCGTTGACTCCGGGGAAATAGAGGTAGTTCAGCGAAACGAAGAGGCCCTGTTCCTTGGCTGCACGGATCGTTGCCCTCACGTCGCCGAAGGAGTACCCCGAGGGCCGGAAATAGGGCGTATACAGCTCGCTGCGCACGCTGTTCAGACTGACACGGATGGAACTGACGCCGGCACGGGCCAAAGGAGCCATGGTATCGGGAAGGCTGGCATTGGTGTTGATGTTGACGGTACCCCGCCCGCCCTTGTCCCGATAGTCCGCCACTGCCCGCCGGATGGTCTCCGCTTCCGTCAGGGGCTCGCCCTCGCAGCCCTGCCCAAAGGAGAAGATAGGCTTGGCCTCGGAGCGGGCGTGGGCATGCATGATCTGCGTGATTTCCTCAGGAGCAGGTCTGAACCGGATCCGTTCCTGGGTTGGCGGAAATTGCGAGTCCTGGGGCTGTCGGGAGATGCATCCCACACAGTTCGCATTGCAGCCGGCGGCAGTGGGCAAGGGGGCTTCGTAGCGCCCCAGGGCGAGGTTCTTGGCTGCCGGGCAGCAGTATTCCAGGGCACAGTGGGCCAGATGCTGGACCAGCCTGTTTTCGGGATATTGCTTGAGGAGGGTCCGTGCGCCGCGCTCGATGGCCTGGTCCGGGATGTCCCCGAACTGCTGCCTGGGATCGGAGTCCGTGCGATTGGCGCAGACCCAGAAGGTCCCGTCCGCATAACCCACGGCCCCATAGGCGAACAAGGGGAGCGGGCCGGCGTCCTCATCGCTGAGATAGGCGGCCGATCCGGTGAGGGTGTATCCCGGGCTGACGAAGGCGGCGACCGCATTGGCCTCCAGGTACTCGAATTCGCCGCTCTCCGGGTTCAGGCCCAATGCCATGCGGTCGGGAAGGAGAAAGATATCGCTTCCCTCGGGCAAGGGGACGATGTCCTTGGGCCCCGGGGGCAGCACGTGTTCCCCCTTGCGACAGAGCAGCCGCAGCTCGGGATGGTCGAAGATGTTGCCATCCTCTTCCGCGTAGAGTATTCGCGGCTGTACGTTTTTTTTCATGGAGAATCAGTCGGCGGGAAACAGGGGCTGGGCAGTGCCGGAGGTGAGCACTCCGGCACCGCGCCTGAACGGATAATTAGCGCTTGGAATACTGGGGCTTGGCCCGGGCGCCGGGCTGACCGTATTTCTTGCGCTCCTTGCGCCTGGCGTCGCGGGTCAGGAAGCCGGCGTCCTTGAGGCTCTTCTTCAGATCGGGGTCATACTCCACAAGTGCCCGGCTGATGCCGTGGCTGACAGCCTGTGCCTGGCCGGATACGCCGCCGCCGTCAATGGTGACCCGGATGTCGAACTTGCCCTGCAGATTGACGTGGCGCAGGGGCTGCTGGATGATCATCCGCAGGGTTTCCCTGGGGAAGTAGTCTTCCAGGGATCGGTTGTTGACCACGATCGTGCCCTGGCCCTGTTGCAGTCTTGTTCTGGCCACGGCTGTCTTGCGTCTGCCGGTGCCGTAGTAGCAATCCTTCATAGTGATCCTTCTCCGTATGGCCTCGCCTTGGCAGGATGTTGGCAATCTTGAGCGATCTGAGTCGCTTTCGGGGTTCAAGCGTGCAAGCGGAGTTTACGTGCCTCGGGGGAAGGCGTCGTTCTTCCATTCGAGCTTGGGCTTGAAAGCCTCGTCCATAAGAAGTGTTCCAAACAGGCGCCCTAGGTCTCGAGCGGCTGGGGCTGCTGGGCCTCGTGCGGATGCTCCGAACCGGCATAGACCTTGAGCTTCTTGATCTGGGCCCTGCCGAGCCTGTTCTTGGGGAGCATCCCCTTCACCGCATAATAGATGGCGCGTTCCGGCTTATACTGAAGCAGCGTCCGGAGGCTGGTTTCCTTCAGACCGCCCGGATGGCCCGTGTGCCGGTAATAAATCTTTTTGTCCAGCTTTCTGCCGGTGGTCTTGATCTTGTCCGCGTTGATCACGACCACAAAATCCCCGCAGTCCACGTGGGGGGTAAATTCCGGCTTGTCCTTGCCGCGAAGGATTGAGGCGATGCGGGTTGCCAGTCGGCCCAGGATCTCGCCTTCGGCGTCAACGACGTGCCAGTTCCGCTGTCGCGTTTGGGGAGTGAGATTGTATGTGCTGAAGGTTTTCATCCCGCAGACTCCTTGCTAAAAAGTAAAAAAAGAATGTATCTGCATGAGTGACTTCTGTCAAGAATCAGCCCCGGCTGAACTTGCATAATCCATCGTATTTTGGTCTCCTTGTCAAGGATTCTTCCCGAGGTCTTCGGCCGGAAGCGCTCGCCGATCTTTTGCCAACGCAAGCCAATCAAAGGGGTGAATGTGTCCTTTATCCGCAAGAGCCTTTTGCAGCTCATTTTTTCCGGTTCCTTCATGAAGCGTTGGAACGACAAGCTGCGGCCCGTCGAGTTCTGGGAGGTGGACAAGCAGGCGCACAAGATGATGATTGCCTGGCTCCTGTATTACCAGAACAACCAGGACATGTCCGTTGAGGAGAGCCAGAAGCTGGGGCGGGAGATCATCGAGGGCGGAATCTTCGAGTACCTTTATCGGCTGATCATTACCGACATCAAGCCGCCCATCTTTTATCGGATCAAGTCCAACCCCATGCATTACAGACAGTTGACGGAGTGGGTCCTGGAGCAGCTGGAGCCTCGAGTTCAGCCTCTGGGCGAGGACTTCTGGCGACGTCTGAGGGATTATTTCCTGACCGATTCCGAGCGGACCCTGGGCCAAAGGATTCTGAGCGCCTCGCATCTCTATGCCAGTCAGTGGGAATTCAGTCTCATCGAAACGATCAACCCCTGGGATGAAGAGCTGGATGATATTCGTTACAACTTTGAAGCGTCCCTGAAGGAGCACAGTGATATTCACGGGGTGACGGAGCTGATCGGGGATGCGCACAACGAGCTTACCCGATTCGTGCGCCAGTGTGGCCAGCTCCGCTTTCAGAAGCGCTGGTCGCAAACGCCCCGCATCCCGGAAACGTCCGTTCTGGGGCATCTGTTCATCGTGGCCTGCTACGCCTACTTTTTCAGTCTCACTGCCGGAGCCTGTCCGGTTCAATGCCGGAACAACTTTTTCGCCGGCCTGTTCCACGATTTGCCCGAGCTGCTTACCAGAGACATTATTTCTCCGGTGAAGCGCTCGGTGCAAAAGATCGGGACACTGATCAAGGAATACGAGGACAAGGAGTTGAGCAGCCGAGTCTTTGCTCTTCTGGAGCGGGGTGGGTACACGACTGTCGCCGCCAGGCTCGCCTATTTCCTGGGCACGGATGTGGGCTCTGAGTTCGTGGGCACTGTGCGCCTTGGGGGCGAGGTGAAGGAGGTCAGCCGAGACCTGTTGCAGGAGGAATACAATCTGGACGAATTCGACCCCAAGGACGGGGAGCTGCTCAAGGTCTGCGACAGCCTGGCCGCGTTCATCGAGGCCTACACCGCCATGCGCAACGGAATCAACACGGATCAGCTGCAACAGGCTGTCTGGCGTATCCGCAACGACTACAGCCAGACCGTCCTCGCCCCGAGCCTGCATGTGGGGAGCCTCCTCGCGGATTTCGACTGATCCGCGAGGAGACTGCAGTTCTGTCCTCAGCGACAAGCTTCGGTTCTTTTCCATCAAGGAACCGGTGACTTGCAGCCGGTTGTTCGTGATCCCTGGACCATTGTTCCACCATAGAGGTGGGACAGGATGATGATCCGGATATTTCGAGCTGACTTTCCAGTGCTTCTCCTGGAATGCATGTTCCCGACTTCTGGTTCCCACCACCCAATTGCCTCTCGCCCATCTCCCATAGCCCAAAGCCGATCGCCCATGCCCCGTCGTCTTTCACTGTGACCCCTCCCACTGCTTCCGCTTTGCACTGTGTTTGCCCTGGAGACTCACCTGCGTGGGAATCCCTTCAAAACTACGGATACAGCCCGAAAAGCGTGGCTTTTTTCTGTCCTTCAATCCTGTATTCATGGGGGTGGAGGTGAATTTTGCTTGACTTTTTCGGCGCTGGGTGTTGCGTTGTTGTGGTAACAAGTGGTAACTAGTGGGACATGAGGAGTATGTTCAGGGGTCACACATTCCGCAGCCTGGATGCCAAGGGACGCCTTATGCTTCCCCCGGAGTTCAGGAGCATTGTGCTCGAGCAGGATGTTGAGGGGCGCGTCATGCTCACCAACTTCGACGGTTGCGTGGCCGCCTACCCCATACCGGAATGGCAGGAGATCGAGACAAGCTTCAGCAAGGCCAATCTGGTAAACAGGAGCATCAGGAATTTCCAGCGCTTTTTCATTGCCGGGGCCATGGAGGTGACCCTGGACAAGCAGGGACGTGTTCTTATTCCTCCCCACCTTCGCGATTACGCCAAGCTCGACCGTGATGTGGTTCTGGCCGGGGTGGGGCGTAAGTTCGAGGTCTGGGACCAAGAGCGTTTTAATGGTCAGATGGAGGAAACCGAGCAGCAGTTCGACCAGATCATGGACGAGCTCTCCGGTACCGGATTCGAGCTCTATATCTAGTGCTCTTGGTAAAACGTTTTTCCGTCCGGACGCCACCCCTGATTGCTTATTTGTGGAAAAGCGCCGGCTCGTTTTGGAGGGACAGGGACCGATCGGTGCCGTTCTTTGCGGGCAGTGGCGCAGAACAGGCATACATCCAAGCGAATTGGAGACGCCGTGCCGGAACACGAATCCGTTCTCTCCCGCGAAGTGGTGCGGGAGCTGCAAGTACGGGCCGGAGGGCGCTATCTGGACGGCACGCTCGGGCTGGGCGGACACACTCTGGAGATTCTCGGGGCTGCCTCACCGCCGCCGTGTGTGCTCGGACTGGACAGGGATGAACGGAGTCTCCGTCAGGCGGAACAACGAATAGAGGACCAAGGGCTCTCCCAACAGGTAACACTGGTCCAGAGCCGATTCAGCCGTTTTTCAGAGATCATGCGCCAGCTGGGCTGGAAGGATCTTCACGGCGCGGTGCTGGACCTGGGCGTTTCCTCCAGACAGCTGGACAGCTCCGAGCGCGGCTTCGGCCTGCACGAGGACGGGCCGCTGGATATGCGCCTGGATCCAGACTCCGAGGGGAGAACTGCCGCGGATCTGGTGAACCGCGCGGATGCATCGAGCCTGGAAGGAATTATCCGGGAGTTCGGCGAGGAGCCCATGGCCGGCAGGATTGCCCGGACCATCAAGGAGCGGCGGGCAAAGGCCCCTTTTCGAACCACGCTGGAGCTGGCGGAAGCGGTCAAGAGCGCCTATCCGGCCAAGTGGCGGCGCACTTCGCGGAGGCATCCGGCCACCCGAACCTTCCAGGCTCTGCGCATAGCCGTCAATGAGGAGCTCGAGGAACTAGGCGCGTTCCTGGACCGAATTCCTCGCTTTTTGCGGCCGGGGGCCCGAGTTGCTGTGATCTCCTTTCACTCCCTGGAGGACAGGAGGGTCAAGTGGGCCTTCCGCAGGGCGGCCAGCGGATGTGAGTGCCCAGAGGACCATATGGTCTGCACCTGTGAGGGGCGCCCCAGTTTGTACCCGGTATACAAAAAGCCCATCACCCCATCGGATGAGGAAATCGCACGCAACAGGCGCAGCAGGAGCGCGAAAATGCGCGTTGCAGAGGCCCCGGAGGAACAGTGAGCCAAACTTCCGATTCAAAAACAGGCAGGTGGGCCAGATGGAGCCCGATTCTGGCGGGACTGGCCGCCTTGGGGCTCAGTGTGGGGCTGGTCTGGCTCAAGGTGCAGACAGTCAATTTGTCCTACGACATTAAACAGCTCAAGAGCGAGCTGCAGTCGGAAAAGACCCTTAATGCGAAGCTCGAGGTGGAACGGATGCATCTCGTTTCCGACTATAGGCTTCAGGAGATCGCCTCTCGCATGGGCCTGAGGGCCCCGAAAAAGGAACAGATCCGTAGACTTCGCTAGAGAGGCGGCCAGGATCCGGAAAAGGTCTCCAGAGAAAGCTCTGTCGTATCAGGGAGCCGGTCTGCACGGTAACGCTTCTGCGACCTGCGGCAAGAACGGACGGATTTGATGGGTCCAGCCAAGACACATACACGAAGGGACTGGTCCGGGATGCGGATCCTCCTCCTGACCGGAGTGCTCGTTCTGGTTTTGGCCGGGCTGTGGCTCAGGACCTATTTTATCCAGGTCGTTCACGGTCTGGAGCTGTCCGGAAGCTCCGAGACGCAGTACTGGACCCGGGAATCCGTGCAGGGCCTCAGGGGGGAGATTTATTCCAGCCGAGGCTCTCTGCTGGCCAAGAGTGTGACTGTAAACTCTGTTTTCGTTCGCCCCGAGAAGATCGAGGAACCGGACAGAGTCAGCCGTGTTCTCTCCGGGATTCTGGAGGCGGAGCAAAATGATCTGCTTGGGCGGGTCAAGAAAGACAGCCGATTCGTTTGGATCGCGCGCAAGATCGGGGACAAGAAAGCCGAGCAGATCCGGGCCGAAGAGCTGAGCGGCGTCTATCTCACTCAGGAGTCCAGACGCGTCTATCCCCAGGGGAGACTGGCGGGGCAGCTTCTGGGCTTTGTGGGCATGGACAACCGCGGCCTGGAGGGGCTCGAGCTCAGCTTTGACTCCAGGCTCAGAGGGGATAAGCGAGAGCTTTTGGTCCAGCGCGACGCCTTCGGCCGTGTCCTTTACGCACCTGGAGAGCTGACCGGAGAGCTTTCCGGCAAGGATGTGGTCCTGACCCTGGACACCAGGATCCAATACGCCGCGGAAAAGGCGATTGCCCGGGCGGTTCGCGAATATGGCGGGGACCACGGCATGTTTCTGGTGGTTGGTGCGGATAAGGGAAAGGTTCTCGCTTCGGCCCAGTATCCTTTCTTCGACCCCAATCGCTTCAGCAGTTATTCCCCGCACAGATGGCGGAACCGCGCCGCGCTGGATCCCTTTGAGCCGGGCTCCTCCATGAAGCCCTTCCTGGTGGCTTCCGCTCTGGAGGAGGCATTGTGCGAGCCTCGGACGATCTATTATTGCGAGAACGGAACGTGGCGTTTCCAGGGGCAGTCCATCAAGGACACCCACAAATACGGATGGCTCCCGGTCCGCAAGATCATTCGCTATTCCAGCAACATCGGCGCGGCCAAGATCGGCATGGATGTGGGGGCTCGTCCCTACTTTGATTACTTGCGCGAGCTGGGAGTTGGGGCTGCGACCAGTCTGCCCCTGCCTTCGGAGAATACAGGCATTCTCAGAAGCAGTGGGCAATGGAACAAGGTCGATCTGGCCATGGCCAGCTTTGGACAGGGGTTTTCCCTGAACATGTATCAGATGGCCCGGGCCTATCTCAGCCTGGCCAACAAGGGGGTACGCAAGCCTCTGAGCCTTGTGCAAAAGCCCTCTTTGGACAAGCCGGAGCCAAAGCGCGTTTATTCCGGACGTACCGCGGAAGATGTTCTGGCCATGCTCGAGGGCGTGGTCGAGAAAAACGGCACCGGAACCAGAGCCGATATCGAGGGCATCAAGGTGGGGGGAAAGACGGGAACGGCCCAAAAGGCTCAGCCGGACGGCGGATATGGAGAGGAGTACATCGCCGTTTTTGCGGGGTTCCTCCCCGCGCTGGATCCGGAGTATCTCCTCCTCGCAGTCGTGGACAACCCGACAGAGAACCATTATGGGGGAGTTGTGGCCGCGCCTGCGGTCAGCGAGGTGGGTCAGGCCCTTTTGCGGCACACCAAGGCTTTCCGGGAATGGCGGCCCGCCTTGAATCGGGGAGCCGCGAGTGCTTCCGAAGGGAAGGCAGAGAAGAATGATGCCCGGAGTTTCCGCATCATCACCCGGAACAACCGGCGGGTGAAGCAAGACGAAAACGGGATGCCCGACTTGCGGGAAATGCCCCTGCGACTGGCCATGGAGCTTTTGGCCCGTCGCGGAATTGTTCCCGCGGTGAAGGGCTCGGGTGTGGTTGTGACCAAGCAGAGCCCGGAGCCCGGTGCGGAACGGGAAGATGGCGACGTGGTGCTCTGGTTGAGCAAGAGGGACCGGGAAGGATAAGCGGACATGCAGCTGTGGATGGACGTGAAGCAAACGGTCGCCTCCGGGGCCAATGTACGCACGCACTCCGGCTCTGTGGAGCAGGGAGATGTTTTTGTGGCCATGCCGGGATTGCAAAGGCACGGAGTGGAGTTTGTCCCGGACGCCCTGGACAGGGGAGCCGGATATGTGGTCACAGACCGTGAAGTCCCTTCCCGGGCACGTGACTTTTCCGGGTGTCTTCGGGTTGAGGATGTGCGGGACGCGCTCGCCGAGCTTGCCGGAATCCGATTCGGCACGGCTGATCTGGATTTGTCCCTGATCGGGGTGACCGGGACCAACGGCAAGACCACGATCTGCTATCTCCTGGAGCATCTCTTGAGCCATGCCGGGCGGAATGTGGGCCTTTTGGGCACAATCAGCTATCGCTGGCCCGGCCACGAGGAGAATGCCGGATTGACCACGCCGGACTGCCTCCGGATGCATGAGCTGCTGGCCCGAATGAGCCGGGACGGAGCGGATACGGTTTGCATGGAGGTCTCCTCCCACGGTCTGGAGCAAAAGCGAGTTGCCGGCTTGCGGTTCAATGTGGCCCTGTTCACCAACATCAGCCCGGAACATCTCGACTATCACGGAGACATGGAACATTATTTCAACAGCAAGAGCCTGCTTTTTACCGAATATCTCGATCCCCAGGGAACGGCTGTGCTCAATCTGGACGATCCCCATGGAAGACAGCTCGCGGGGAACTGTTCTCATGGGCTTGGATACAGCCTGGAGGGGAATACGGAGGATCAGGATACCGTTTTGAGAGCTGAGCTGCAGCGCGCGGACCGGCAAGGGCTGGTCCTGCGCATGCGCTACGCTGGCCGCAGCTGGAGTCTTCGTTCTCCGCTCATTGGGCGGCACAACGCCTCCAATCTTCTGGCCGTCCAGGCCGTGGGGCTTGCCCTGGGCCTGTCCGAGGAAGTGTTTTCCTGTCTGGAACATTTCAACGGAGTCCCGGGACGCCTGGAATGGGTAGAGAACGAGCCCGGGCTCCACATCTTTGTGGACTACGCCCATTCTCCGGATGCCCTGGAGAATATCCTCGCCGCCCTTACCGATCTGGACTACTCGCGAATGCTTGTGGTCTTCGGGTGCGGCGGGGACAGGGACCGCAGCAAAAGGGCCGAGATGGGGCGCGTGGTGTCCAAATATGCTGACGTGGCCTTTTTGACCTCGGATAATCCCCGAAGCGAGGACCCGGAACGGATCATGGACCAGGTCGAGCCAGGCCTGGATGAAGCTGTGGAGCTTGTCCGCGACGGAGACAGGGAACGTGCCATTCACAGGGCGGTGGATAGCCTGGGGCCGAAGGATGTCCTCTTGATCGCCGGCAAGGGACACGAGAGCTTCCAGGAGGTTCATGGCCAAAGGCTTCCCTTCAACGATCGCCGGGTCGTTCTGGACTATTTGAACAGCGGGATCGGGGCGGAGCAGTGACTGGGCTCATGTTTGGGCCTCGGGAAAAAACAGGACAACGAAGCGGTAAAACCCTTATAGGTCCGGTCTGATGCGCATGCACCTGGAAGAAGTCATACAGGCCACCGGGGCCGCGGCAAATGGGTCCGCCGGCAAGGAGATCCATATAAGCGGCGTGCGCACAGACAGCAGGCAAGTTCGCGCCGGAGACCTCTTTGTCTGCCTCCCTGGAGAGCACGCGGACGGACACGCATTTGCCGAAGACGCCCTGCAGCGTGGTGCTTCTGCGATCATGGCCCGGAAGCCCCTGCCCGAAATAGGAGAGCGGGTGCCGGTGCTGCGCGTCGAGGACTGCCTTATCGCTCTGGGCGATCTGGGAGCCAGATGGCGGGACCGGTTTGGGGGAACGGTTGTCGGCATCACCGGATCGGCGGGCAAGACGAGCCTCAAGGAGATTCTGGCCGCTATTCTGGCGCAGCGCGCCCAGACGGCGAAGAACTACAAGAACTGGAACAATCGTCTCGGAGTGCCGCTCTCTCTGCTCGGCTTCAGCGGCGGGGAAGACTGCTGGGTGTTGGAGGCAGGAGTGAATCAGGCCGGAGAGATGGACGAGCTGGCTCGAATTCTTCGGCCCGATGTGGGGCTCATCCACAATATCGGACCGGCTCATCTGGAAGGGCTGGGCGGAGAGGAAGGCGTGGCCCGGGAAAAGAGCAAGCTGACCGCGTCTGTTCCGGATGGTGGATTGGTGCTGGTCAGCGCGGACTATTCCCTCTTGAACGAGGCCCTGCCCGACCGGGCGGAGGTGCGGATAGTGCGCTTCTCCTGCGCGAGAGGACAGGCGCGCTATACAGGCGAGTATATGGGGCGCACCGCAGGACTGGCAAAATACCGGCTCGATCTGGACGGGACCGTGCTCGAGGTGACTCCCGGCCTCCAGGCCAGATATCAGCTGGAAAACGTCCTGGCTGCCGCAGCTGCGGCATGGGAGCTGGGATGCACAGTGGGTGACATCGAGGCGGGACTGGCCAGTGCCGAGATGCCGGAGCACCGCAGTCAGATTTTCCGTGCGGGGGGATGGACACTCATCGACGACTGCTACAACGCCAATCCCCTTTCCGTGCGCCTGGCTCTTGAGAGCGCCGGGGAGATAAGCGAATCAGGCGTCTTTGTGGCTTTTCTGGGGGATATGCTCGAGCTCGGCGAGGCGTCCGGAGCGGCCCACTACGAAATGGGTCGCGAGGCGGCTCTTATGGGCGTCGATCATCTGCTCTACAGCGGAATATATCTCAAGGACGTGGAGCGCGGATACCGTGAAGCCGGGGGACGTGATGGCCCGCGCCCAATGGAGACGAGTGAGGAGTTGGAGGCATTCTTCCGAGGACTTGAGGCCTCCGGAGGGACGGTGCTCCTCAAGGCATCCAGGGGATGCCGCCTGGAGCGGTTTCTGCAGGTGCTGCACAAGGAGCTCGGGGAATGATCTACCATCTGCTCTATCCGTTGAGCGACACCATTACGCTGTTCAACGTCTTCCAGTATATCACCTTCAGGTCCATTTACGCCCTGCTCACCGCCCTGCTTTTGAGCCTTTTGCTGGGGCCCCGGATGCTGTCCTGGTTGAGCCGGTTGAGATGGGGACAGAGGATCCAGGACGACGTGGAGAATCATGTCCAGAAGGAAGGCACTCCCACCATGGGTGGCTTGCTTATCGCCGCGGCGCACGTCGGGGCGGTGGCGCTCTGGGGCAACTGGAGCAATCCCTACCTTTGGGTGGCCATGTTCGTTTTCCTCGGATTCGGTCTGGTCGGGTTCCTGGATGACTACATCAAGGTGGTCAAGCGCCGCAACAAAGGCTTGAGCAAGAGCGGCAAGTTTTCCTATCAGCTGCTCATCGCCGGATTGGCGGTCGCGGCCCTGATCCTTCTGCCCGGATACTCCAGCAAGCTCTATTTTCCCTTTTTCAAGTGGCTGCATCCGGATCTGGGGTGGTTTTACCTCCCTTTTGCCCTTTTTGTGATCGTTGGGTCCTCCAATGCGGTGAACATCACCGACGGACTGGATGGCCTGGCCATCGGGCCGACGGTGGTGGTTTTCGCCTGTCTGGCCCTGTTCATCTACGTAGCCGGACACGTCCACCTAGCGGATTATCTGCAGGTGGCGCACGTTTCCGGCGTGGGTGAGGTGACCGTCTTCTGTGGCAGCCTGTTGGGGGCCGGATTGGGTTTCCTCTGGTTCAACGCCTATCCGGCCCAGATATTCATGGGCGATGTAGGCAGCCTGAGCTTGGGGGCGAGCATCGGCTTTCTGGGGATTCTCTCCAAGCAGGAGCTCGTTCTGGTCATACTCGGCGGGCTCTTTGTCCTGGAAACCCTGTCCGTGGTGCTCCAGGTGAGCTATTTCAAGATGACCGGGGGCAGGCGTCTCTTCCGCATGGCCCCAATCCATCACCATTTTGAGCTCAAAGGGGTCCCCGAGGCCAAGATCATCGTCCGCTTCTGGATCCTCTCCATTCTGTTGGCCATGATCGCCTTGAGCACCCTGAAACTCCGCTAGGAATCGGAGGTCGGAGATCGGAAGTCGGAGGTCACCCATTAAAAGGCCCTAGGTCACCCATTAAAAGGCCCTAGGTCA
>Ga0207714_1001152_pt1 | contig 17399 bp, 20 predicted proteins | sample PonA232FremontCA_2_FD_187270 | JGI IMG/M metagenome (GOLD analysis project Ga0207714, IMG submission 187270) | Marine sediment microbial community from Fremont, CA, USA - Pond A23 Sediment 2 (SPAdes) | ecosystem: Environmental > Aquatic > Marine > Unclassified | place: USA: Fremont, California...
GAACACGAATGACCACACGAGGGCGGGCATCTGTGTTTTCCTGTCGCGTTCGAGCACGCCGAGGAGACCGAGAACAGTGTCGGAAATTTCAAGCGTAGGCATCATTGAACTCGCGTTCACGACGCATCAGTTCCGCAACACCGTACTCAAGAATACCGCGACCCATCGCTGTTGGCCGGTAGTATGTGTAGAAGCCCTGACTATCAGCGGTTCGTCGCTGGCGTTTGTCGACGAGTCCGACGTCAACCAGTTCGTCAAGGTGGTAGTGAAAATTGTGGGACTCAACATCGACCGCACTTTTGAGATCAGCGGCACTCAGTTCGTCGTTGGCGACGACTGTGCGAAGGATACGAAACCGCGTCGGGTGGCCGATCGCCTGTTGCATCGAGAGATATTCCTCTAGCGTCAGCCCGCTGTCCTCTGGGAGCGGTGGCTCCGGCTGGCGAACCTCGTCTGTTGACTGACGATCGGTTTCAGACATCTTTGGGTGCCTCTATTCAAAAGGTAGCTCGCTATCTACTTAGTTGTTCTCTACTAGGATAGTCCTGAAAGTACGGATATTTATATACTATCGTTCCGAATCATGACGTGAATGCGGCAACGGATTATCGACAACCTCCCACATGAAATCGGCACCTCGGATGCACTCTCTCCAGTCAATCGAGAACAGCTTCTCGTCTATCTCATGGGCCCGTACCGAACATTTGATATCGACGCACTGTTGCCAGCGGACGCTGATGTCGAAACCGAAGCTCCGTCATTTGCGACATGGGACGACAACAGTGGTGAGTACGCTGAAGAGGAGGTTTTACGCCTTCTTCAAGAGACGCGGGACTACCTCCGTAACCGTGGCTTCAATGTCTTCCTCGCAATCGACGTCGGAATCCCACTCGATGAGATGGACGCTGCCACACAGAGTATCGCCTTTGCGCAGGCGAGTAATGTGACGATTTTTGTCGCCCCACAAGTTGGCGACAATCTTGGTGTTGGCATCGAGATCGGGAGCGTCCTCGAGGATATCCTGTCGACAGACGGGATGCAGGGACCTGCAGACGAGGCGACGCCACCAGAGCGGACGCGTCGGGTTATGGTCGCAACCGAACCGTCAGTTCGAACTGCGATGCTCGGAGCGGTCCATGCCCGATGGGATACCAGTGTCCGGACCTTCACGAATGTCGACGATTGCTGCCGACTCTGCGCGCAATTTTGCACCCACATTCAGAACGAAGAACTCTATGGCTCGCTTGATCAGTTATAATGAAACGTATCAGCCTCTGCTTTTGCCCTCGGCCGAGGCCTGATCTTAATTACTCTGAAACCGGCCCGTGGTATTCCCAATCAAGACTGGCGCCTTGACGATGGACAAGGTACTTGTAGGGGTCGTGCAGTTCCCGATATTGGCTTCGATGGTTACGTGGCAACGGTGATTCAACTAAAGAATGAATCAGTGATCGGCTCCTGACCAACAGAACCTCGCTATCCCGGCTGGTTGCCTCGCAATGCTGCTTGTTGACGAATTAGATGGCAAAGAATACTCTCAAATCAATAACAAGGCATCTACAAGCGGAATTAGCTGAATTACGTGACGGATTTTGATGGTATGCATGGCTCCAGACACGGGTGTGACCAGAGACTGATTTTCAGACCCCCACTATTATATTTCTCTACTGTCAATCAAATGTTGACGAATCGCATGACACCGGCGACCCCCATCACGAAACGTGATGAAATCAAATCGGCCAACAGGGGTTCCTTTTATAAACGTCGTACTGCCGTCTGCCAAATGTTGCCCGTCACGCAGAATGATGGGCGCTGCAGGCGCTCGTTCGACTGTCGAGCGAATCGACCTTTCAGGCGTGAGGCGGCCGAATTCGAGGGGCTGAAAACGGACAATTTCGGCCTCCTTTATCAGTCTGGTCCATAGCAAAACCTACAGTTGTCCGGCATCGACATAGGATTGAATGGCTGACTCGTTGTGGTATCCGTCCGTCGAGCATGTCATTGCTATCCACGACGACATCGTTTCGGAGTACGCTGATACGCCATCGGGTGTCCAGAACCAGGGGGATATCGAGTTCGCGCTGGACTATATCGAAATGGGGAGCTTCGGGTCGGCACCGAAGACGATCCACGAGAAGTCGTATCATCTCCTCCGGCTCCTCGTCGCCAACCACCCGTTCGTCGATGCGAACAAGCGTACTGCTCTCAACACGACGGTTGTCTTCTATTTCCTCAACGGCTATCGGTTCGAATACGATGACGAAATCAGGATGATGTTGAAACGGTTTGGGACCGACGAGGCGGCTATCGATGAAGAGGAAGTTATCGAGTATCTCCGAGGACATACTGAAGAGATGGATCTGGCCGGTGAAATCGAAGCGTTGCGAGGCGATCTGATTGAGTACGGCATCGAGCAGCTGACCGACGATTCGCCGGACCCGAACGACTAACATCGTTCAGAGCATTAGTTCAGGTATGGCTACCGAAGAAGGAGCGGAAACGGTCTCTCCACTTGACGAGGTGATGGAGGATATCCGTCGAGAGTTGGTCAGACGGGTCGCGGCTGAGGACCGGGATGCGAACCGGGACATTTACGACGCCCTCGAAGACGAATAACACGCCAGCGTTGCAATCGGCGATTGATTTTCTCAGTTGGCACGAGTGCTGCAGACACGAACTCTCGGGAGGACCACCCGTTCACCTGCTGAACGAAAGCAAACACATTGCGTTCGGAAAAACTAAACGCTCGATTCAGGAGCTGAAAGCCGCTATTTCGGAGGGCAAAACTGCGATGGGCGCTGCAGGATTTGAGACCCGATGCAAACGCTCACATCCGTTTGCGTTTGCGTGGTTCAAATCCTTCGCGGTGAACTTTTTACTGCTCACAGTCGTTCGCAGGAAAAGTGGGCGCTGCAGGATTTGAACCCGCGACATCTTGGTCCGAAGCCAAGTGCTCTGTCCAAGCTGAGCTAAGCGCCCGCACCTGCAACATATCGGTGTTGGGGTAAAAACCCCCCGGTTCGGTACCGACGCCGTGGTCTGTCGATAACGAAAAACCATATATATATGTTGACCGAGATATAACATACGGATAGCGGATTTGATCCCTTCGATCGGATCAATCTCACACAAAGATCTACTGCAATGTACGAACTTGGACCGGCGTTCGATAATAACACCGTCGAAGAAGGAACGAATATCCTTATCTCTGGTCCACCGCTGAGCGGGAAACGCCATCTCATGATGGAGGGTCTCGCACACGGTGCAAACGGTGGTGAGGGAAGCGTCATCGTCACGACCCGCGACAGTTCAGACCGTGTCCTCACTGATTTCGAGTCGTTACTGGACAACCCCGAGGACGCCGACATAGGCATCGTCGACTGTGTCACCCAGCATCAGGGACGGTCGACCGAGGATACGAGTCGTGTCAAGTATACGTCCTCACCGGTAGACATGACCGGGATCGGTATCAAATTCTCCGAGTTTGTCGAGGAGTTCTACACCGAACGGAATATCACACAGAACAGGGTCGCGATGGACTCGCTCTCAACCTTGCTGATGTACTCGGATCTCCAGACAGTGTTCCGGTTCATGCACGTCCTGACGAGTCGGATCGAAGACGCGGACGCCATCGGGATACACGTCGTCGAATCGACGGCCCACGACGCGGAAACGATGAACACGCTCAAGCAATTGTTCGACGGGATGGTCTCTATCGACGAGAAACAGAGTCTCACGCTCCAGTTGCCCGGTACCGCGTGAGTTCCTGTGGAATCGCGTCTTCTCACTCGAAGAGGAGAATACTGGTCTCGAGTCTTCCCCGTCGCATATGGATGGTCTCGCTGACTTCGAGCGGAACCAGATCCTCGCGGGCAGTGTGAACGACAGCCCGGTCCCACTCGCCGTCCCGGAGAGTTGCGAAGAACGCACCGTACAGTTCGGCGAGATCACCGCTGGTCCGGACCCCAAACGGCATGTCTGTCACGACGACGTCTGTCTCGATATCCACAGCGGTTGCATCTGCAGTCGTGACGGTGAGCGCACCACGCACATCCGCCTCCCGGGCATTCGTACGCGTTGCCTCGGTCGCAGCCTCGTCGGTATCGGAGGCAGTGACTGGTGGGTCGGGTCCGGAGCCAGGCTCCCGTAGCATCCGGTGGTATCGTCCGGGATCGAGGAACTGGAACCGGGTCAGCGCGGGGTCGTGGTTGCGTGTCGGTGGCAGATTCATCGCGGCCAGCGTGGCTTCGATCGGGATCGTCCCGCACCCGCACATCGGATCGAGTAACCGTTCCCCGGGCTCGTAGTCGGCGTACCGACAGAGCGCGTACGCGATCGTCGGCCGCAGTGCCGCTTCGTGTTCTTCGACCCGGTACCACCGCCTGTGTAACGATCGCTGTCCGGTCGCATCTATCGCGATGGCCGCCCGCGCGTCTCTGACGAACACCCGGAAGATGAGGTCGGGATCGTCGAGATCGACCGGTGGACGGCTCCGTTCGCGCCGACGGTAGCAGTCGACGACCGCCTGGCCGACCTCACGTTCGACGTCCGGGCTGCCGAAGGAGTGGTCACCGTGTCGTTGCGCTCTGACTGCGAAGGACTGGTCGGGACCGAGATAGGTCGGTAACTCCAGTCGACCGACAATCCCGGAGATGTCTCCGATCGACTCGATCGGCTCCCGGGCCAGTTCGAGCATGATCCGGTGGAGCGATCTGGCTCGTGCGTGCAGTGTGTCCACTGCGGAGAGATCCGCACTGAATCGCACCATTCCGGGGTGATCGATCGATGCATCCGCCCCGATCAGTTCGGCGATTTCCTGGATCGCGACGGCCTCGATATCACGGTTCGTGGTCGCGAGAAACACCCACTCTCCGGATATCGGGTCCGGGCCAGATTCGACGGACACGCTACGAGTCGTCCGTTTCAGTGTCTGTGGCGGACGGACGGCTCGTCGCCAACTCTGCAGTGGTACCGTCCGCTGTCTCCGCTTCCTCGTCGAGCAATCTTGCGGGGTACTCCACGTCAGCGAGAATATCCGCCGTGTCGAGCCCTTGCTTTTCGGCCAGTGCTTCGATGAGTGCGCGCTGTTCGGCGAGTTCCACCTCGATGTGGTCGACCTGCTCGCTCGTGGTCTCGAGGTCCTGTTGCAGCCGTTCGATCTTTTCGATCACTTCGTTGATCTTCTTGTAGCTCTCCTCTGCGACCTTGATAGCCCGCTGAATCTTGTTTTTGGTCCCGGTGATATCCATACGGAGCGGTACGACACCTGGCTTTGTGGGTGTTTCGGAGCAGAGCGAAAGAGACTACGCCCAGGCGATCAATGACCGAATATGGATGGACCTGCCTTCGTCGAGCGGATCGAATCGGACCAGCAGACGGAACTCTCACGCCTCGGCTCGTCGAAATCACTGTACGCGGACACAGTCGGCGAGATGGAGCCCGAAGCCGTGCTGACAGCTGCAGCCGACGCGGCGGCCCACGCCCAGGAGACGTTCGATCAGTGGGCCGAGGAAAGTGACCTGGAGCTGTTCGCCGACGCCAGTTCCCGTGTCGCCGACCAGTACGACGCGATCCTTTCGGAACTCGGCGATCGCGAACAGGGCGAACCGCCGGCAGTCACAGAACAACTCCGGGCTGCCGAGGGCACCCCAGAACGCCTCGGTTCGACCGTCGGCTGGTCGCTCGTGACCGAGCGAAAGAGTACACAGTCGAGTGGTTTCTTCACTGGCCAGGCGAAACCGCAGACGGCGAGTACTTTCCGGGGGTTCGGTGACGACTACGACGCGATCCGCGCGGATGCGCTCGACGCGCTCGAGGCGGTCTGTGACTCCGACGAGGCGTGGGAGCGTGCCACGACCGCTGGGACAGCCGTCGTTCAGGCGTCCTACGACGAGTACTTCGAGACACTCGAAGAGCTCGGAATGAACCCCAAACCAGTCTGCTGATCAGGGGGCGAACCCGACCCGCTCTGCGTCTTCCAGCGCTCGGTCGGCTGCCTGGTCGATGTCGAACTCGCGAACGGTATCACCGCTTTCTATCAGCGGGTCGAGCAGCGGTTCGCCGTCTTCTGGGCCGTCATGGGCTGCGAGTCCGATGTGGTGTCCACCGTCGGGTGTCCGGTACACCTGCTTTCTCCCGTCCAGTTTGCCACGCTTGGCGGCGTGTTCGCCTTCAATCTCGACGATATCCAGCGCGAAATCGAGTGGGTCGGCGTTGCTGATGTAACTGCCGACTCCGAACCCCTCGACGGTGTGTCGAAGTTCGCGGATCGTGTCCGGGTCGACGCCACCGCTGGCGAAGATACCGACCTCCTCGTGGCCCCGGATGTCGAGTTTCCAGCGTAACTCCTCGAGAATGTGCTGGAAATCACCACGCCGCGAAGAGGTGGTGTCGATCCGGACACTGTCGAGGTCCTCGACCGCCTCGGCCGCACGGATCGACTCCTCGACTTCGTCCGAGTAGGTGTCACAGAGCGCGACCCTGGGGACGTCCTCGGCGACAGCCTCGTCGAAGGCCTGCCAGGCCGCCTCCTGGTTCCCCCGGCCGAAGCAGATGACGAGCGCGTGGGGCATCGTCCCGCCGGCCTCGCGGCCGAGAACCTCCCCCGCAGCGACGTTCGAGAAGCCGTCGAGACCGCCGACAACTGCCGCGCGTTCGAGCATCGCGGCGATCGAGGGGTGGACGTGCCGGCTGCCGAAGCTCAACACGAGCGAGTCCGGCGCCGCGACGCGGGTTTCCAGGGCCGCAGTCGCCATCCCGGTCGCGTGCGAGAGAAAACCAAGCAGGGGCGTTTCGAGCCGACAGAACTCCAGATACGGCCCTTCGATGCGCATCACGGGCCCGCCGTCGAACAGTTGTCCCTCGCGGAGGGCGTAGACGTCGACGTCCCGGTCCGCGAGCAACGTCGCCGCGTCCTCGATGCCGGCGAAGAGGTTCCACTCCCCCGTCGGAAACTGCGACGCGGTCACGTCGGCGACGACGTGTGGGTTTCGCTGCGCGTGTTCCAGCGTCTCGACAGTGCGGTCGAAGTACGCGTCCGTCGCGCGCCCAGACGCGATCATCTCGGGTGAGACGGTATCGAAATCGGCCATGGACACGTCTTCTCCCGGTTCGATTGAAAAGATTGCGCCACGTTTCCGGGCGGTATCGACGCTCGTTCCGGAGCGTTACGGCGGGTGTATCTCGGAGAGTGAGCCACGGGACGGCCCGTTGACGATCTGGACGGTGTCGCCGTACCGGGTCAGCCGGTAGGCCCCGGCGTACGGCCCCTCGTCGATGACGTAGGTGTCGAGACCCCGTTCCAGACCGCCGTTTTTCTCGAGGAGGCCACGGTAGGCCTCTGCAAACCGTTCGGCGTCCTCACCCGACTCCCAGGCAATCTCCCAGACGTAGCCGAAGGCAGTGCCGTTCCGGTAGGGGACGAACTGGTCGCCGTCCCAGCCGTTCGACACCGGATGGGAGTACGACGCCGGCCGGTCGGGCTGGATGACGTCGTTGGCGGCGAACATCGAGAAAATCGATGCGGCGCCGAGTGTGTCAGCTTCAGGCTCCTGGTCGAACCGTTCCCAGCCGGGATCCGAGCGGTCCGGTACCGTCACGTCCCGTGGCGTGTCTACCGGGTACCGCCCCGGAGTGATCGTCTGTGCCGTGCTTGCCGGTGGGTTCCTGTGGGCTTCGTTGACGGCCTCCCAGCCGCCCTCGTCTCTGAGCCGCTCGACGAACTGCCTGCCCTGGGTGTACGGCTGGAGGAGAACCTGTGCGACACCCGGTTCGAGCCGGCCGCCGCTGCTGAACCCCGGATCCGGACAGGACCAATCGCCACACCGTTCGAAGTACAGTTCTGAGACGAGTTCGGCCTCGCCCTCGACGAGCGTATCGTAGGCGGCCTGTTCGTCGCGTGTCTCACCGCCGACAAGGAGACCGAACTGCTGGTCCTGCAGTGCGTGGGTCAGTTCGTGGACCAGCGTCACCGGCCTGACCGTCGGGGTCCCCGAGTCGCTGACGATCACGATACTGTCCTGCCCGGGTTGGTAAAACCCCTGTACTGCGCCGCCGAGTGCCTCGTCGAGTTCGTCGGCAGCGTTCCGGTCGGCGCCGATGATGAACAGCCCACGCCAGATCTGGTTCTCCCACTCGGGACGCGTCGGCCCGGTGACACGGTCCAGATACTGCGCCTGGTACTCCGATCTGTTGATTACAGTGACGTCGACGGGGCGCTCGAACTCGAGTTCCCGGACCACTTCGATGCGAGCCATCGACCGGTTGACGAACTGGTCGAGTTCCGTCTCGGTGAGCCCCGCCGATGGGTCGACGTCGAGTTCGGCGTCGTAGGAGACGTTCCCGACCTCACCGAGTCCGTCCGGTGGGCCCGAATCAGCGCCGGGAATGACGCCCGAACAACCGGCGAGTGCCACAACGAACACGACCAGGAGGAGACGTCTCATGTTGGGGGGCGAGTTACTGAACCTTTCGGGCTCGGGAGTCAAAAACGTCGTGATCACCCAGCTCGGACGTAAATTTTCTGTGACGGGAGCCCCAAGGTGTCAGTATGACATTCGATCCGGAGTCGACCGCTGTCGTCGTTGTCGACATGCAAAACGGCTTCTGTCACCCCGACGGGAGTCTCTACGCGCCCGGCAGCGAGGAGGCGATCGAGCCCTGTGCCGACCTCGTCGAGACCGCACGCGACGCCGGCGCGCCGGTGGTGTACACACGGGACGTCCACCCACCGGACCAGTTCGACGACGCCCACTACTACGACGAGTTCGACCGCTGGGGTGAACACGTCCTCGAAGGAAGCTGGGAGGCGGAGATCGTCGACGGCCTCGACGTCTCGGAGGATGATCTCGTCGTCGTCAAACACACCTACGACGCCTTCTACCGGACCGAACTGGACGGGTGGCTGAACGCCCACAACATCGACACGCTCGTTTTCGGTGGAACGCTGGCGAACGTCTGTGTCCTCCATACGGCCGGCAGCGCCGGTCTCCGTGACTACCGGCCGGTACTCGTGGAGGACGCTATCGGGTTCATCGAGGCTGATGACCGGGAGTACGCGCTCGATCACGCCGGCTGGCTGTTCGGCGAGGTGAGCCAGCTGGCGGACATCGAATTTGCCTGACTAGCTACCGGAGTCACCGGCCGAGCTGTTCGTGCGCACTCGAGAGATGACGCGAACAGAACGCGGCTACGAGCGAGAGTTCCCCCGCAAGGGCACCCACGGCGACGAGTTCGGCTAGAGCGTCGGCGTTCGCACCCGGCGGCTCGCCACCCCCGGCGACGCCCAGCATCCGGAGTGCCTCCCGTTGCGTGTCGAGTCGCGTGCCGCCGCCGACCGTACCGAGCTCGAGCGAGGCAAACGAGATGCTCGCGTACAGCCCGTCCGCGCGCGCTTCCATGGTCGTGATCGCGTTCGCGCCCTCGACGACCTGTGCGGCGTCCTGTCCAGTCGCCAGGAACACTGCCGCGACCGTGTTCGCCGCGTGGGCGTTGAAACCGAGGCTGGCAGCTTTGGCGCTCCCGATCAGATTCTTCCGCGTGTTACCCTCTGCCATCGCTTCCGGCGTGGTGTTCAGGCGTTCCTCGACGAGTTCTCTCGGAAGGGTCACGTCGGCTGTCACCGACCGTCCACGCCCTTCGATCGCGTTGATCGCCGCCGGTTTCTTGTCGCTACAGAGGTTGCCCGAGAGTGCGACCAGCCGGGCCGGTGTCTCCGCTTCGACGACTGTCGTCGCCTCCCGTGTCGCGATCGTCGCCATGTTCATCCCCATCGCGTCTTTCGTGTCGTAGACGAAACGCAGGAAGACGTTGTCACCGACGACGTAGGGATCGACAGCGAGCAACTCCCCGTGACTCGTCGTCGACTCGGCGGCTTCGCGGAGACGATCCAGGTTCTCGTCGATCCACTCGACGACCGCCTCGGCCTCTCCGATCCCGGAGACCTGGAACACGGGCGCGCGGGTCATCCCGGTGTCGGTGACCCGCGCCGTCGATCCGCCGCTGTCCGCGATCGCCGACAGTCCACGGTTGACACTCGCGACGAGTGCTCCCTCGGTCGTGGCCAGCGGCAGGTAGTACTCCCCCTCGGCCGAACCGCCGTCGACCGGGACAGGGCCGGCGATCCCCATTGGGATCTGGGCCCCACCGACCATGTTCTCGATGTTGGCGTCGACGTCCGCGGCGTCGAAGCTGTAGCTCCCGACTGCCTCAAGCGTCGTACCGGTCTCCCGGTCGACGAGGATCCGCCGCGCCTCGGCGGCGGTTTCGGCGTCGGTGTGTTCTTCCAGTTCGTAGAGGCGCAACTCGTCGGCCTGGATCCTGTCGGCGAGTGCGGCAGGGTCGGTCATGGCTGCACGATAGCGGCCGACCCCTGTAAGCCCAGCGGAGACCAGCGACGAATCGGGCGCTGCCAGGCGTCAGTTGATTACGACGACCGGGACCGGGGACCGACGGACGACTGTTTCAGCGACGCCGCCGAGTAGATTCCTCTGTCATTTGTCAAATCGTACGGCGTAGAGGCTCATGTCTCCGTTTCCGACCCATCTGTGTTGCACTTAATACACAACATTGGTGTGGTTCGGTACACTGATCCTCCCGACTGAAGGCGCCGATACGTGGTTTTTTGAAATTAAAAGGATTAGAAGAGGTTATCTCACCCGTCAAATCTGGACAACCCGGTTCTACTCGAAGTTCTGTATTGGATTATCCAAACAATATTATACAGTGAGCACGAAAGGCAGGTATGAAGGCGGTCCTGGCGACAGATCTCTCGGCGGCCAGCGAGGTAGCGATCAAGACGGAGACAAGTCTCGGCTGTCTCGCGGAGATCGGCGTCGAGGAGATCCATCTCGTCACTGTCGTCCCCTCGAACGTCCACTCGGGGATGCCGGGGATCGATTTCGAGAGCCGGCGACAGCGGGGGCTGGGGCGGTACCAGGCGACCATCGAGTCCGCAGGCTTCAGAGTCGAGACACACGTCGTCAGGGGCACTCCACAGCGGCGGATCAACGGTGTGGCTGGCGCTGTGGGTGCTGACCTGATCATGATCGGCTCCCGCGGCAAGAGCCCGCTGGAAAACCGGGTGATCGGCTCCACGGCCAGGAACCTGGCCCGGACGACGGTCCGGCCGCTGCTGGTCAACCGGATCGAGCGCGCGACGGAGTCACCGGAGGTGGTCAGAACTTACCTCTTCCAGCGGATGCTGTTCGCGACGGATTTCTCCGAGAACGCGAACCGCGCCTTCGAGGCGTTCCGGTATCTCCGCCACTCCGCCGAGGAGGTAACGCTCGTCCACGTCCGGACGCCGAAAGACCCCGGCCCGGAGGGGGCCACGCCGGCGGAACGACTCGGAGAGCTCGCCGATAGACTCAATTCTTGGGGACTCGAAACACGGACCGACATCCGGTCGGGTGACCCCACAGCGGAGATCCTCGCGGCGGAAGCCGAACACGAACCGACGACGACACTGATCGGCTCCCGGGGTCACAGCCGGCTCCGCCGGCTCTTGCTCGGGAGCGTCTCCGAGGATGTCGTCGCACGGGCGACCGGCAACGTCTTTCTGGTCCCGCCGCCGCGGACGGCCTGATCCGTCCCTGATTACTTCTTTCAGTTGTGCCCACGTAGTCGGTGTATGTACCGGAACATCCTCCTCGGAACAGACGGCAGCGACCACGCCCGGACCGCGGCTGGCCACGCGATCGCAGCAGCGGACTGTTTCGACTGTACACTCCACGCGCTGTACGTTATCGAGACCAGGACGGCCTACGACAACGCCATCGTCGACCGTGAAACGGTGACGGCGAACCTCCGCGAGGAGGGCACTGCCGCGCTCGAAGCGGTCGCACAACGCGCCGAGAGCGAGGGGGTCGAGACGGTGACGGCGATCGAAGAGGGTGTTCCGGCCGAACAGATCTGTTCGTACATCGAGCGCGAGGGGATCGACATGGTCTATCTCGGTGAACGCGGACAGTCAGAGTTCAAGACGGTGTTGCTCGGCAGTACGTCGGAGACGGTCATCCACGAGACCGAGATTCCGGTCGTCGTCCTGTAACGTGGCTGTTTGGACACGCACTTGTACACCGAATCCGTATCCGGAGGTATGCTTCGAGGAGTCTTCGACGCCGCAGGCGAGTACACGCCCGGGGAACTTCACTCGCAGTACGAGGCGCTGTTACGCGAGACGATCGGGACCGTCGGCCAGTCAGCCGTCGCCGACGAGTCCGGCGTCGACGAGCAGCGAGTAAAAGCAGTCGCAGACGGCGACTCGCCCGAACTCACGCTCGAAGAGGCGGCCGCGATTCTCGCCACGGATCCGGCACGGCCGGACACCGAGTCGATCGTGGCCGAGGCACGCGATATTCTGTTGCTCGGGATGTCCACTGCCGTGCTGGACGTCGAGGCGATAGCGGCCGGCATCGACGACGAGATGGATCCAAAGGAGATCCAGCAGAAAGTCGAGGGGCGGTACCCGATGACACTGGCGGAGTACGCCGTGCTCCACCAGTACATAGAGCGTGAGAAGCCATGACTGTCGCCATCCTCGGCTGTGGCTACGTCGGGACCGAACTCGGCAGACAGCTGACAGCGGCCGGCCACGACGTCGTCGGCGTCCGCCGATCTGCGGACGGTATTGCGTCGATCGAGACGGCCGGCTTCCGGGGGATCCAGGCCGACCTCACGGAACCGGAGACGCTGGAGGCGGTCCCGGACGCGGACACCGTGGTGTTCGCTGCCAGCTCCGGCGGGCGCGGCGCGGAGGCCGCACGGGAGATCTACGTCGACGCCCAGCAGACGGTGCTGGCGGAGTTCGCCGGCCGCCCGGAGCCACCGGATCGGTACGTCTACACCTCAAGTACTGGCGTCTACGGTGACCACGACGGCGAGTGGGTCGACGAGGAGACACCGATCGAACCGACGACAGCCAAGACGGAGGTGCTCGCCGAGGCCGAACGGGTCGCGGTCGAGGAGGCCCGAAGCCACGGCATCGACGGCACTGTAGCCCGGTACGGCGGCCTCTACGGGCCCGACAGATACCGGCTCCACCGCTACATCGACGGCCCGGTCACCGAGGGGTACCTGAACATGGTCCACCGCGACGACGCGGCCGGGTCGGTCGCCTACCTGCTCTCCGAGGATCTGGCCCGTGGTGAGGTGGTGCTCGTCGTCGACGACGAACCGGTCTCGAAGTGGGCCTTCGCCGACTGGCTCGCCGGCGAGTGTGGTGTCGAGGAACCGCCCAAACGGACCAAAGAACAGCGACTCGACGACGGGAGTCTCTCGGCGACCGCACGACGCCGGATCCAGACGAGCAAACGCTGTGACAACGGGAAACTCCGGGAACTGGGCTACGAGTTCTCGTACCCGACCTTCCGGGAGGGGTACCGCGAACGCATCGACGAATATCTGGGATCGGGCGAGTAATTCGCTCTACAGGCCCGTTGGTATCTTTTCTATGGCTATATATGAAAGCAATAGTACTTAGTAGCCAGCCAAACCGAGTTTGGATATGCCAGTCACCGGGACGATCGTCGGGATCGGCCTCCCCTCGGTGATGGGGGAGACGCCGAATCTCGTACTCGGTGTGTTACTCGTGGCGGTACTCGTCGCCGGGGGAGCCTGGCTGCTGTTCACTTTCGTGTTTCGCTCGCCAGGCAAGCGGTTCAAACACCTCATCGACGACCTGGACGCGGTTGCGGTCCTGATGCATCCCGATCCGGATCCCGACGCGATGTCCTGTGCGCTCGCTGTCCAGACGATCGCCGAAAACTGTGACACCGAGACATCGATCTACTACTCCGGGCAGATCAGACACCACGAGAACCGTGCGTTCGAGACGGTGCTGGATACTGACTTCGAGTGTATCGAGGAAATAAACGAGATCGCGGAAAACGACATCGTTCTCGTCGATCACAACGAAGTGCGCGGTGTCGACGGGGCCGCGACGGTCGAACCGGTCGCGGTCGTCGATCACCACCCCGGAGAGGGAACTGGCGAGCAGTTTACCGACGTTCGGACGGATGTGGGGGCCTGTGCGACACTGTTGAGTGAGTACTTTCAGAGCCTCGGGTGGGAACCGGTCGAGCCCGACACCATCGGTCATCTCGAGGAGGCCGGCGAGGTGATCCCGCCGCGGGTCTCGACGGGACTGCTGTACGGGATCCAGTCGGATACGAAACAGCTCACGAACGGCTGTTCGGGCGGGGATTTCGCGGCTGCGTCGTACCTCTACGAAGGGATCGACGAGGACAAACTCGACCGGATCGCGAACCCGGACGTGGACGTGGAGACACTCGAGGTGAAAGCAGCCGCGATCAGGGACCGCGACGTCCGGGGACCGTTCGCGATCAGCGACGTGGGATCTGTCTCGAACATCGACGCGATCCCGCAGGCAGCCGACGAACTCCGCCGCCTCGAGGGAGTCAACGCGGTGATCGTGCTCGGTGACGTCGACAACAGGATCAAACTCTCCGGCCGCTCGAAGGACGACCGCGTCCATATGGGGAAGGTCCTCGAAACGGCGGTCGAATCGGTTCCGATGGCAGACGGCGGCGGTCACGCCCGGATGGGTGGCGGGCAGGTCCCGATCGACCACATGGCGGGGCTCGGGCCGGGCGAAGGAGTAACCCGCGACGAACTCAAAGAACGGCTGTTCGACGCGATGAACGGGGAACTGTAACCGTTCCCCGTCAGGTTTCGAAAAGCGATTTGACGAGTTTCGTCTCGGCCGCTCCGAGTCGCTGTGAGACCGCCGAATCCGTGATCCCGAGTTCATCGGCCAGGTCACTCAGGCTCGCTCCGCGGGGGTCGTCGTAGTACCCCTTCTCGAGTGCCGTCTCGATTGCCTCCCGCTGTTTGTCCGTTATCTGGGTCACGTCTACCTCGACCGGTCTGGCTTCCTGATCGCCGTTCAGTAGCCACTTGACCGAGACACTCTCCGCTCGCTCGTTGAGCCGGCTGATTATGCGCTTGAACGCTGCCTTCCGGGGGACGACCAGACGAACCGTGAGCACACCGTCGGAGACGGACTGTGGGTCGGCGAGACAGTTTTCGGTCGCGAACACTTGCGAAACGCTGTGTCCGTTCGCTCTCGTGACGATGTACTCCTGGCGGTCGTCTTCCGGGTAGTAGACCACCGAGTGACACTCGCTGGGTCCGCGTGACCGCGAGCCGTCCAGCGACAACTCCCCTTCGGGTGTCGTGATTTTCGGCTGATGTTTGACGACCTCGGCCTCGCCCGACCCGTTAACGACACCAAAGTGTGACTCCGGGTGTACATCTATCGCAAGCCGGGCACGGAGGAGCTCCTCGCTCCGCGCCTCCGGTTCCCCCCTTTCTGCCGAGATCTTTTTCGGTGCCATCTCAGTTCATCCTTCTCTCCCCACTCATGAGGAACCGGCGATAGTTACCGAACTCTGGGAGTCTCCCCTACAGTTATAAGGTTTCAGAATTTTTTAATATAGAAATATATAATTAAAGATAATAATGAATCAGTGAGCAAAACAAAACGGGTGTCGGTCCGCCACTCGGCCCGTGGTAGCCGGTGGCGCGGTGCTCATTAAAAAAGATGAATAAATATAACAACAAGAGTAACGTAGTAAACAACAAGCGTTACAAAGAAATACAGTAAACAGGGGTGTACTAACGATATTCGTAACATGAGCTGTCTGTCACAGCGTGGGTCTGTGTCAACTGGATGCACGCATCCAGTGAGATCAGGGCTCGCAGGAGCACTCGTGGATCACTGTTCGGGAGAGGGATCATGAAACAGATTATCACGGCTTCGGCCGGAGGTGTCGACCTCGAGAAGTACTACGACGAGTCAGAACTCCCCGTTCCGGCAGTCGTCTACGAGATCCGCTCCGAGCGCCAGGATACGGTCGAGATCCGTATCGTCGAATCTGTACCGGACGGGCTCGAGAAGGACCAGATCGGGTTCCACGGCGAGTTTACGAGAGACGTCTGGACCGTCGAGAACGAACGGCTGATATTCGACCACCTGATCGAGGGGGAGTCGGCGTACAGGACGGTGTACGCGCTCAAACCGAACTCCCCGTTCGAAACGGAGGAACTGGTCACCGAGCCGGTCGAACTCGACATCGAGCCGGCTGGCCACGCCAAGGAGTTCGTCTCCGGGGATCCCACCTGGTCAGTCGAGTCGGCGGTTATCGATGACGAGCCTTCGCCGTCCGAGGCCGACGCCACCGGGGAGCCGTCGACGGGGGAGACAGACGCTGACAGCACCGGGAGCGAACAGACGGCGGACCCCTCGGGCGGTCAGCAGACACGAACGGACGATGGCACCGACGGTTTCGCCGACATCTTCGCGGAGCAAGGGGACGAGAGAAGCAGTGAGCCGACGACCGACGGGACACCTTCCAAAGCCGACGGCGGTGCCGGGAGCTCGGACGGCATCCTGGATGTCCAGTCACCGAGCGACAGCGAACCGACCGCCGGGGAGTCGCCGGCCCCTCACGATGCGGCCGTCAGCGGCGAGACCAACGCGGACAGTGACTCCGTCGTCGAGCAACTCGTTTCCGAGATCAGATCCGGGTCGGTCCCGGAGGAAGATATCGAGTATCTACGTCGGGAACTGGGGGCGACGACGGAGGTTCCGAAAAGCGTCGAGGCCCGCATCAACAAGTTACAGAGCGACGTCGCTGACCTCCAGGCGTACACCGACGCCCTCGAACGGTTCATCGATACGCACGGGCAGGCCGAAGACGCCGTCGACAGCTTCGAGCGCCGGCTCGACGACATCGACGAGAAAGTCGAGGAGCTATCGGCGGTCACCGGGGAACTCGAGGAGCAGATGCCGGCCGACGACATCGAACAGCGGTTCGAGGAACTCGAAGACGAGATCGAGGACCTCTCCGAGTTCACGTCGTCGCTGAAAAACGCTTTCGGCAGGTAATTCGAGGCGGAGGCCCCACCCCCAGGACGCGTTTCTGTCGACGCATGTGTGTACAGTTTAGGGGCTCGCTCCTGTAGCCGTGGTATGGATCAGCGCATCCACCAGCATGCAGAGACACTCGTGGAGTGGAGTGCCCGGATCGAGCGCGGGGACGACGTCGTCGTCTCCGTCGGCGAAGGGGCACACGACCTGGCTGTCGCCGTGGCCGAGCAACTCGGTGAACGCGGCGCGAATATCCACGTCACCTACGACTCGGCGGAGCTGGACCGGGCGTACAAACTGGCATACGACGGCTCGTTCGAGACCGACCCCGAGTTCGAACTGGCACTGTACGAACGCGCCGACAGCGTCCTCTCGCTCAGTGGAACCAGAAATACGGCCGAGTCAGCGGGTCTCCCCGACCAGCGCCAGCGGTCCTACGCACAGGCCCGGGAGGGGATCCGCGAGGCACGGCTCGGGACCGACTGGGTCTCGACGGTCCACCCGACCC
>Ga0207714_1001153_pt1 | contig 17390 bp, 19 predicted proteins | sample PonA232FremontCA_2_FD_187270 | JGI IMG/M metagenome (GOLD analysis project Ga0207714, IMG submission 187270) | Marine sediment microbial community from Fremont, CA, USA - Pond A23 Sediment 2 (SPAdes) | ecosystem: Environmental > Aquatic > Marine > Unclassified | place: USA: Fremont, California...
GCTGTGTTAGGAGGCTCTTAAAATGGACTCCATTATCGATGATGCCATCGAGGAGGCCGAGGAGGAGCGGGAGGAGGCGACGAACAGCGCCCCGGAGACCGACGGGACGACCCCCGCCGGGTCGTCCTCGACCGGCGAGCCGTCGACCAGCGGCCAGATGACCGACGAGGAGCTGGCCGACGTCGTCGAGGACCTGGAGACGAAGATCACGGTCGTCGGCTGTGGCGGGGCCGGCGGCAACACCGTCACCCGGATGATGGAGGAGGGGATCCACGGGGCGAAGCTCGTGGCCGCGAACACCGACGCCCAGCACCTCGCCGACGAGGTCGACGCCGACACCAAAATTCTGATCGGGAAGAAACGGACCGGCGGCCGCGGGGCAGGGTCGGTCCCCAAGATCGGCGAGGAGGCCGCCCAGGAGAACATCGAGGACATCCAGCAGTCCATCGACGGCTCCGACATGGTGTTCGTCACGGCGGGGCTGGGCGGGGGGACCGGCACCGGCGCCGCGCCCGTCGTCGCCCAGGCCGCCCAGGAGGCCGGCGCGCTCACCATCTCCATCGTCACCATCCCCTTCACCGCGGAGGGCGAGCGCCGCCGCGCGAACGCCGACGCCGGGCTCGAACGCCTGCGCGCCGTGAGCGACACTGTCATTGTCGTCCCCAACGACCGCCTGCTGGATTACGCTCCCTCGATGCCCCTGCAGGACGCCTTCAAGATCTGTGACCGCGTGCTGATGCGCTCGGTGAAGGGGATGACAGAACTGATCACCAAGCCCGGCCTGGTCAACGTCGACTTCGCCGACGTCCGCACGATCATGGAAAATGGCGGCGTCGCGATGATCGGGCTCGGGGAGTCCGATTCGGAGAACAAGGCCCAGGACTCGATCCGCTCGGCGCTGCGCTCGCCGCTTTTGGACGTGGAGTTCGACGGCGCCTCCTCCGCGCTGGTCAACGTCGTCGGCGGCCCCGACATGTCCATCGAGGAGGCCGAGGGGGTCGTCGAGGAGATCTACGACCGGATCGACCCCGACGCCCGGATCATCTGGGGCGCCAGCGTCAACAACCAGTTCGAGGGCAAGATGGAGACGATGATCGTCGTCACCGGCGTCGAGAGCCCCCAGATCTACGGGAAAAGCGAGGCCGAGCAGGAACGCGCCGCCAAGGAGATCGGCGAGGACATCGACTACGTCGAGTAATCGCCGTCACCTGGAGTCCAGTCACGCCCCGCCCGCTCACCGCTTTCCCCTCCCACCCGCGTTCCCGTTTGACGTACCCGCTCCCGCCGGCCACCAGCCATCAATAGATAGAAAAGCGAGCACGGATTACGGTCGGATATGAACACGCCGAAGGACCTGAGCTCCTACATCAGGGTGCTCAAGCTGGCGAGCACGCCCTCCTGGACGGAGTTCTCCCAGGTGGCAAAGATCGCCGGCGCGGGGATCCTGCTGGTGGGGCTGGTCGGGTTCCTGATCTACGTCTTCATGTACATCATGCCGGGTGGTCCCTGATGGGTATCTACGCCGTCAAGACCACCGCGAGCCAGGAGCGGACCGTCGCGGATATGATCATGAACCGCGAGGAGGAGTCGGTCCACGCCGCGCTGGCGCCGGATTCGGTCACCTCATACGTGATGGTCGAGGCCGACGACCCCGCGGTCTTCGACCGCATCCTCGACGAGATCCCACACGCCAACGGCGTCGTGCCGGGCGAGACCTCCATGTCCGAGGTCGAGCACTTTCTCTCGCCGACCCCCGACGTCGAGGGGATCGCCGAGGGCGACATCGTCGAACTCATCGCCGGCCCCTTCAAGGGCGAGAAGGCCCAGGTCCAGCGCATCGACGAGGGCAAAGACCAGGTGACCGTCGAACTCTACGAGGCGACCGTTCCCATCCCCGTCACCGTGCGCGGCGACCAGATCCGCGTGTTAGATTCCGAAGAGCGATAGGTCCAAGAGCAGCCAAGCGGCGACAAGTCTCTGGCTCTGCAGACACAACGAATACCAACCGTTAGGCCGGGCGCGCGGTTCATCGCGCGCCCACGGGGAAGGGCAGGCTGACCACGAGCATCCGCGCGAACGGAGTGAGCGCGGTTCACTCGGCGCGACTACAAGGAGCGCCGAGGTCGTTTTTGTACTAAATTTTTGCGAGCGGGGGTACCGCAGCGCCTCCGGCGCGAGGATACCCCCCGAAGTAAAAATTTAGTTGTTCTCGAGCCGGTCGACGACCTCGCGGATGTCGGCCTCGGCCTCGATGGCCTCCTTGACGCTCTCGCGGCGCCGGACATCGCCGGCGTCGGCGTCGTAGGCTCGGACGTACTCGGCGCGGGAGTGCTCGTCGAAGGCGTGACGGATCGCGAAGTAGCCGTCGGGGACGACCGCGCCACAGACCTTGCACTCGATGCGGTCGTGGGCCGTGGCCTGGTGGACGATGAGGTCCTCGACGCGGTCGAAGACTTCCTCGTCGCCCTCGATCGCACATTCCCAGCGCGCCATGTGCGGTGGGTGGCGAGCCCGGGATAAAACCGTTCCGACGCCGGCGGCCTGTTCCCGGGTGCCGGACCGGTGTTACCGCCGGGAAATCTCGTGGCGGCCGAACCACGTCCACTTTTTACGCCCTCGCGTGGCAGCTTCGCCGCCACGGCATGCGGTTGCGGGCCGTCGGCCCACAACCCGCTCGGGCGCAAGAACGTGGCCAAAAAGGCCGCTAGCGCCGGGCAACCTCGTGGCGGCCAAATCCGTACCGCAGGCGGTTCGCCAGCCGCCGGGAGAACTGCCCCTCGCCGGGCTCGTCCGCGGCGTCGCCGGTCGTCCGGGAGCGGAAGCGTTCGGACAGCGCCGCGTAGATCAGAGGGAGGGGAACCTCCTGTTCGAGGGCCTCCTGGACGGTCCAGGTGCCCGTCGAGCCGCCGGCGACGTGGTCGGCGACGTCCCCGAGGTCCGACCCCTCCTCGCGGAAGGCCTCCTCGCAGAGTTCGAGCAGCCACGACCGGATGACGGCGCCGTTGTTCCAGGTCCGCGCGACCGCCTCCAGGTCCAGGTCGTAGCGCCCCTCGTGGAGGAGTTCGAACCCCTCGCCGTAGGCCTGCATCAGCGCGTACTCGACGCCATTGTGAACCATCTTCACGTAGTGGCCCGCCCCCGAGGGGCCCATCCGGGCGTGCCCGTCGGGGCCGGTGGCGACGGCGTCGAAGACCGGCTCCAGCTCCTCGTACGCCCACGCGGGACCGCCGACCATCAGCGAGAAGCCCAGCTCGGCGCCGGCGGGCCCGCCGGAGGTGCCACAGTCGAGGTAGGCGGCGTCGGTGGCTTCGGCCCGGCGGACCGAGTCCTCGAAGTGGGAGTTGCCCCCGTCGACGACGATGTCCTCGCCGTCGAGGTGTCCTTCGAGTTCCTCCAGCGCGGCGTCGACGGGCTCGCCGGCGGGGACCATCAGCCAGACCCGCGTGTCGGGACCGAGCTTGTCGACGAGGTCGGGGATCGATTCCGCGGGCTCGGCGCCGTCGTTGGCGACCGCGCCGACGGCCTCGTAGTCGACGTCGTAGGCGACGACGTCGTGGCCCGCCTCGATGGTCCGGCGGGCGACGATCCGGCCCATCCGCCCGAGTCCGATGATGCCCAGTTCCATACGGAGGGGTCGACCGGCGGGCAGGTAGGGGTTGTGGTCGCCGGCGCGGGCGCCGCCTGCGGGATTCAGCCTCCCTCGGCCGACGTTCGCCGGACCCCGGCGATGTAGGCGGGGTTGGTGCTGTACCGGCGCTCGAAGACCGTCTCGTGGATGAACTCGACGGACCACCCCGGCCGGTCGAAGCGGGCGCGCAACTCCGCGGGCGAGAGTCCGTAGATGCTCCGGTCCCGGCGGGCGTCCCCGAGCACGCAGTACAGCCCGCCGGCCCGGAGCACCGTCTCCAGCCCGTCGACGAAGCGCTCGCGCTCGGCCCCGCCGAGGACGTGAAACATCGCACAATCCAGCACCGTCCGGAACGCGAACCCGAGGTCGGCCAGCCGGTCAAGCGCCAGCACGTCCCAGACCAGAAACCGGGCGTCCAGCCCCCGCCGGCGGGCCTTCGCGCGGGCCCGGGCGACCGCGCGCCGCGAGAGGTCGACCCCCAGCACCGCCAGCCCGCGGTTGGCGAGATACAGGGAGAGTTCGCCCGTGCCACAGCCCACTTCGAGGACCGGTCCCTCGACGTAGCCGGCCTCCGCGAGCGCGAGAAAGGCCCGCTGGGGGCGGCCGATGTCCCAGTTGGGCACCCCGGCGTAGGCGGCGTCGTAGACGTCGACCAGCGGGCCGGCCGGCCGCGGGGGGACGGCGGTCATCCCGCGTCACCGCCGGTCGCGGCCCTGGTCGAGTGGTCCATGCCCGACGGTTGGGTCGGGGGAGTCCTATAGCTACGGCCCGCGAGCCCCTCGCGTTCCCGGCTGTGGCGGTGTCGTAAGCGAAAATTTATATCCGCGACCTCCCAGCCGACACACATGGACGTGGTTGCGTCGGTAGTACGTGCGCCGGCACGGTAGCCACCGTTTTCGGGCCGCCTGGCAACTCTCGAACGGGCCCAGCCGCGACAGACGCCGACAGCTACGGACACACGTGCGCACCTGACAAACTATGACTGACCTACCGGACAGCTACGAGGCCGACAGCGTCGAGGCGAAGTGGCGCGAGGAGTGGCAGGCGATGGACGTCTACGAGTACGAAGAGACGGGCAGTCCCGACTACGTCGTCGACACCCCGCCACCCTATCCGACGGGCAACCTCCACATCGGGAACGCCCTGGGCTGGTGTTACATGGACTTCGCCGCCCGGTACAGGCGCCTGCAGGGCTACGACGTGAAGTTCCCGCAGGGGTGGGACTGTCATGGCCTCCCCACCGAAGTCAAGGTCGAGGAAAACAACGACATCCACCGGACGGACGTCCCCCGGGACGAGTTCCGGCAGATGTGCATCGACCACACCGAAGAACAGATCGACGCGATGAAGGAAACGATGCACACGCTGGGGTTCTCCCAGGACTGGTCGACGGAGTACAAGACCATGGACCCCGACTACTGGGGGGAGACACAGCGCTCGTTCGTCCGGATGGCAGACAGCGACTACGTCTACCGCGACGAACACCCCGTCAACTGGTGTCCCCGGTGTGAGACTGCTATCGCCGACGCCGAGGTCGAGACCGAGGAGGGCGTCGACGGGACGCTGTACTACATTACCTTCCCCGCCGTCGGTGACGGGGAGGAAAGCGAGGAGCAAAGCTCCTCGGGCCCTGCGGCGGGGCCGCAGGACATCGAGATCGCGACGACGCGGCCGGAACTTTTGGCCGCCTGCGTCTCGATGGCCGTCCACCCCGACGACGACCGCTACGCCGACCGGGTGGGCGAGACCTTCGAGGTCCCCCTCTTCGGCCAGGAGGTCGAACTCATCGCCGACGAGGACGCCGACGCCGACTTCGGGACCGGTGCGGTCATGATCTGCACCTTCGGGGACAAGCAAGACGTCGACTGGTGGGCCGAGCACGACCTGGACCTGCGCCCGGTCGTCACCGAGGACGGCCACCTCGGCGAGGCGGCCGGCGAGTACGCCGGGATGGGGATCGACGAGGCCAAGCAGGCTGTCGCCGACGACCTGGAGGCCGAGGGCTACCTGAACGACACCGAGCCGACCGAGCAGAACGTCGGCCAGTGCTGGCGGTGTGACACCCCCATCGAGATCCTCTCGAAAGAGCAGTGGTTCGTCGAGGTCGACCAGGCGGAGATCCTCGAACACGCCCAGGAGGTCGAGTGGATCCCCGAGCACATGTACGACCGCCTGGAGGACTGGACCGAGGGGATGGAGTGGGACTGGGTCATCTCCCGCCAGCGCGTGTTCGCGACCCCGATCCCGGCGTGGTTCTGTGGCGACTGCGGACACACCTACATCGCCGGCGAGGACGAACTGCCCGTCGAACCGACCGACGAGGACCCCGCCGTCGACGCCTGCCCCGAGTGCAGTTCCGACCACTGGCACGGCGAGACCGACGTGATGGACACGTGGATGGACTCCTCCATCTCGGCGCTGTACGTCGGCGGCTGGCCCGACGAGGAGTTCACGCCGGTCCAGCTGCGCGAACAGGGCCACGACATCATCCGGACGTGGGCCTTCTACACCATCCTCCGGACTGCGGCGCTGGAAGGGGAGATCCCCTGGGAGGAGGCACTCATCAACGGGATGGTCTTCGGTGAGGACGGCAACAAGATGTCCAAATCCAGGGGGAATTTCGTCCAGCCCGAGGAGGCCGTCGAGGAGTACTCCGCGGACGCCTTCCGGCAGGCGATGGCGCTGGGCGGCCAGCCCGGCTCGGACATCCAGTTCCAGTGGAAGGAGGTCAAGTCGGCGAGCAGGTTCGGGACGAAGGTCTGGAACATCACCCGCTTCGCGGCCGGGCACCTGGACGACGAGCGCGAGCCGCTCGCCGACCCCGCCTACCGCGACGTCGACCGGTGGGTGCTCTCGCGGTGTGCCGACGTTGCCGACACCGTCCGGACACACATGGACGAGTACCGCTTCGACGCCGCCCTCCAGGAGCTGCGCGATTTCGTCTGGCACGACCTGGCCGACGACTACCTCGAACTGATCAAGGGGCGGCTCTACGAGGGTCGCCCCGGGGAACGGGACGCCGCCCGGCAGGCCCTCTTTACGGCGCTGTCGGCATCGCTACGGATGCTCTCGCCCTTTGCTCCGTTCCTGACCGAGGAGGCCTGGCAGGCTCTGCCCGGCACCGACGGCAGCGTCCACGCCGGCGCCTGGCCCGACCTGGAGTTCGACGACGCCGGGGCCGAGGTGGCTGGGGAGCTCATCGCCGACGTCGCCTCGACGGTCCGCTCCTGGAAGTCCGACCAGGGAATGGCGCTGAACGCCGAACTCGAGAAGGTGGAGGTCTACCCCGACGAGACCCCCGAGGCGGCGGTCGACACCTACGACCTCTCGGAGGCGGTCAACGGCCCCGTCCACGTCCGCGAGGGCGAGCCGACCGTCGAACTCGTCCCCGTCGGGGTCGAACCCGACCACGCGACCATCGGCCCGGAGTTCCGCGACCAGGCCGGCCAGGTCATCGCCGCCCTGGAGGCGATGGACCCCACCGAGGTCCGCGACCAGCAGCGCTACGAGGAGGAGGTCGAGGTCGACCTGGGCGAGGAGATAGCTGTCGTCCCCGGCGAGGCCGTCACCGTCCGCGAGGAACACCGCGCCGAATCCGGGGAGGAAGTGACCGTGCTCGAGGGCGAGCACGCGACGGTTCTGGTCTACGCCTGACCGCCCCGGCCGCCGGCGGCGCTTCTCCCGTTCCGTCCGGTCCCGCATCCAGTAACGTTTAGAGACTCGAACCGGTACGTGTCGATGATGACAGAGGAACCGGCGGGTAGCCAGCACGGCGACAGCCCGCCAGGGCCGGCGGAGCGCAGCGAGGGGGGCGGACCCGGAGGGCGCTCCGGCAGCCCCGGTGACGACGGTTCCAGCGACGACTGCGCCGGTCACGACGGTCCCGGTGGCGAGGAACCGGCCGTCCGTACCGACGGCGGCTCGTTCGGCACCGCGCCGGAGACGCCCGTCGGCGGCCGGCTGTTCGACCACCTGTCGCTCCGGCCGGGTCTGCTGCTCGGGATGGTCGCGTTCGTCGGCACCTACGCGGTGATGTACTCGCTTCGGGCCGAGCGGGTCGCCAGCGCGGTCGCGGGCCTCCCGCTCGCGCTCTCGGCGTCGACCCCGGAGATCCCGCAGGTCGTCGGCTGGCTCGTCTACCGTGCCCACTTCGTTCCGATCGAGTACTCCGTCACTGGCGCCGGAAGCGACTCCGGCGAGCTGAGCTTCGGCGCCTTCCCGGGGGCCGGCGACCTCGTCGCGGCGCTCGAGCCGGGGTTGCTCCTCTTTGTCCCCCTCTTCATGCTCTTCATCTGTGGCTTCTACACCGCCATCGAGTGTGACGTCACGACGCCGAAGACGGGCGCCGTGGCAGGCGCGAGCGTCGTCGTCGGCTACCTCCTGCTCGTGGTCGTCGCCGTCGCCGCGCTCACCTGGAGTCTCTCGCTGGCGGTGTTCAACCTCACCGTCACCGCCTCCGTCGGCCCGGGAGAGGTCCAGGCGGTGTTCATCGCGGGCGTGGTCTACCCCCTGATGGGGGGCGCGCTCGGCGGCGCCGCGGCCGGCGCAGTGGCCGACTGGTCCCCGACGGGGTGACCCGCCCGGGGCGATGTCCCCGTCGCCACGCATATGTAGCCACGCGCCGTAGCCGTCGGCGTGACGACGGTCGCGCCCGACGGCGACGCGCCCCGCGTCCGGCAGGCCGAGCGCGCGGACCTGCTCGCGGTTCACCGGATCGAGCAGGCCGCGTTCCCCCAGCCGTGGCCCTTCGACGCCTTCGAGCGGTATCTCGGCGAGCCCGGCTTCCTGGTCGCCACCCCGCCCGCCGACGAGCGCGTCGTCGGCTACGTGGTGGCTGACTCGGTCCCCAACCACGGCCGGCCGCTGGGCCACATCAAGGACATCGCGGTCCGGGAGAGCCACCGCGAACGCGGGGTCGGCACGACCCTCCTGGAGCGGTCGATGGGCGTGCTCCGGACCGCGGGGGCCTCCTCGGTGAAACTCGAGGTCCGGGAGGGCAACGACACCGCGCGCCGCCTCTACCGCGAGCACGGGTTCGAGCACCGCCGAACCATCCCCCGCTACTACAGCGACGGCGAGCACGCGCTGGTGCTGGTCCGCCCGCTCTGAAACGCCTTTGTGGCTCGGCCGCCTTGACCGGGTATGGGCTACGCCTGCCCGGTCTGTGAGGACCCCCAGTCCGACGCGACCCACCTCGCGAACCACCTCGCGTTCACCGCCATGCTCCGGGGTGGCGAGCACGGCGAGTGGCTCGACGACCACGTCCCCGAGTGGGGCGAGCTGGACGAGACGGAACTCGGCGAGCGGGTCGCCGACCACGCCGAGGAGACGGAGTTCCCGCAGGTCTTCGAGGACACGACCGACCGCGGCCCCGGCAGTCACGGCCACGAGCACAGTGAGGGGGGCTACGGCACGGGCGGCAGCGGGGGACACACCGACCCCGGCGACCTGCCGGACGGGGCCGACGCGATCGCGGGCGAGGCGCTCGACGAGGAGGCCCGGGAGGCCATCGCCGAGGCGCGCGAGATGACCCGAAAGCGCCGGGAGAACGCCGACGCGGCCGGGGCTGACGGCGAGGGAGACACAGACGAGGGCGAAATCGAGGGCGGAACGGGAGAAGACGGGGACAGTTCCGGAACGGAAACGGAATAGGGCTGCCGGCCGAAAGGGAGGTATGGAGACGGAGGGGCTGTTCGCACCGGAGACGGCCGCCGCGGCCCGCGAGCGCTACGAGTCGCTCGGGCCGACGGCACAGACGACGGTCAAGCAGGTCGCGAAGGCCATGGAGTTCGACCCCAAAGAGTACGACGACCGGGTCACCGGCGAGGTGGTCGAGACGGCCCGGGAGGTGCTTTTCGCCTCGATGCTCGAGGTTCACGTCGGGGACCGCGAGTCCTTCGAGGATTGGCAGGCCGATCACGACGAGTGGAACGTCGTCGAGTTCGGCAGCGAGCACGTCGACCGAGTAGTCTGGCACGCCGCGCCCTTCGCGGAGACGGTCGTCGCCGCCACCTTCCACGAGCAGCGCCGGGCGGCGGTCGAGACGCTGCGCCGGCAGGCCTTCGGCCGGGTCTACAGCGAGGTGGTCCCGTGCGCCCGATAACGAAGAAAGCCATCTACGTCATCTTTGCAGTCGTGGTCGTGCTCCTCGCGCTGGGCGCGCTACCCGGCCTGCTGAAAAGCGGCGACCCCTACTACCTGACCGCTACCGCCGCCACCCCGGCCGGCAACGCCACCCCCTTCAACGCGAGCGAGGTCACGGGCAACCGGTTCCCCTACACCACTGCGGCCCTGGAGCGGGCGAGCGCCGGCGAGCCGGGCCGTTCTGACCCCTACTGGCGTGGCCCCGTCGGGTTCAAGGGCGCGTTCACCCACTCGCCGTTCGACGAGGAGAACGCCCTGAACCGGCAGTACCCCAACGCCAGCACCGACGGCGGCGTCTACGCCCGTCACGACGGGACGGTCTACCGGCTGACGGTCGTCCGGGAGGCCGAGGGATGACCGGTGACCGGAGTGACGCCGATGGACCCGCCGGCGACGACGCGGTGCCCGACGAGTGGCCGGTCGTCGAGTCCGTGACGGAGTACGACACGCCCTGGTACACCGGCGGGTACGACCTGGTCGAACAGCCCGACGGCTCGCGCAAGCGGTACTACTGGGCCGAGTTCCCGCCGGCGGTGGTGGTGCTCCCGGTCGCGGACGGGCAGGTGGTCTTCGTCGAGCAGTACCGCCCGACGGTCCGGGAGCGCCACCTCGAACTCCCGGCGGGGGTCGTCGAGGACGGCGAGTCCTACACCGCGGCCGGCGCACGGGAGCTGCGGGAGGAGACCGGCTTCGACCCGGCGAGGGTCTCGCTTCTGGAGGACTTTTGGGTCGCGACGGGCGTGCTTCGCCACCGGCGGGGGATCGTCTTCGCGGAGGGGCTGGAACCCGTCGGGACCGACCGCGGCGACAGCGAGTTCCTCTCCGTGCGGGCGGTTCCCGTCGAGGAGGCGCTGGCGGCGGCCCGGCGCCAGCCCGCCCACGACGCCACCATCGAGGCCGTCCTGCTGGCCCGCGAGGAAGGGGTGCTGTAGGGGACGGGGAGCGTCAGGGCTTTGGACCGCGCACCCGCAGTGGCGGGCATGGACGGACAACTCACGGCGCGGGAAGTGGAGGACCTGCTAGTCGAGTCGGACCCACTCGTCGTCGACGTCCGCGACGAGCAGTCCTACCGGGCACGCCACATCCCCGGTAGCGAGCACGTCCCCTTCGCGGAGATCCCAAAAGAGAGCGACCGGATCGCCGAGGCCGACCACGTCGTCACCGTCTGCTACGAGGGGATCGCGAGCGCGAAGGCCGCCCGGTTGATCGCCTCACACAAGGACTTCGACGGGGTCGTCGAGAACCTCTCCGGCGGCATGGACGCCTGGGAGGGGCCCGTCGACAGCGACGGCGCGAGCCCGGGGACGAGCGGTGGGGGGGGTGCCGCCGACGCGGCCGACGCCTCGGACCCGCCCTTCTGAGCGCGGGCCGGTCGGGAAGTCAGTAACGGAAGCACGGAAACGGTGGCTCGGTGTCGGGTATCGTCAGAAGGGGCTCGGTGGGGGTAACTGTTCGTCATCGCCACCATCCGTGCTGGTCCGCGGACGGACAAAAGGGCAGTGCTTGGTTCGGGCCGCCGAATCCGGCGCCCTCGGGTGTCGTCGGGTGTCGACCAGTCCCATCAGGCCGTCTCCCGGGCCCGTCAGGCCCGCGTTCGGTGCCGTCAGACCCGTGCTCAGGTCTCAGGTTCCGTGCTGCCAGGAGTCCATGTACTCGCGTTGCTCGTCGCTCAGCGAGTCGTACCCGACGCCTTCGGCCGCCAGCTTGATGTCGGCCACCTCGCGGTCGACCGCGTCGGGGACGTCGTGGACGCCGGCGTCGTAGTCGCCCTCGAGCAGTTCCTCGACGCAGAGCGCCTGCACGCCGAAGCTCTGGTCCATCACTTCGACGGGGTGGCCGAGCGCGACCGGCGCCGCCAGATTCACGAGTCGCCCCTCGGCGAGGACGTGGATCCGGCGGCCGTCGCCGAGTTCGTAGGCCTGGACCCCCTCGCGGGCCTCGTAGCTGTCGACCGCCAGGTCCGCGAGGCCGTCGACGTCGATCTCCACGTCGAAGTGGCCGGCATTGGCCAGCACCGCACCGTCCTGCATGACCTCGAAGTGGTCCTCGACGATGACGTCGCGGTTGCCCGTCGTCGTGACGAAGACGTCGCCCTCCGCGGCGGCCTCGGCCATCGGCATCACGTCGTAGCCCTCCATGTGCGCCTCCAGGGCTCGCCGGGAGTCGGTTTCGGTGACGATCACGTCGGCGTTCTGGCCGCTGGCCTTCATCGCGACGCCCTTGCCGCAGTAGCCGTAGCCGGCGACGACGACGGTCTTGCCCGCCCACGAGAGGTTGGTCGTCATCGCGATCGCGGCCAGCGCGGACTCGCCGGTGCCGTGGACGTTGTCGAACAGCCGCTTGGTGGGCGTGTCGTTGACCGCGAACATCGGGTACTCCAGCGCCCCGTCGGCGTCCATCGCCCGCAGGCGGTGGACGCCCGTGGTCGTCTCCTCGCAGCCCCCGACGATGGTGTCGAGGAGTTCGGGGTAGTCCTCGTGGATGGCGAAGACCATGTCGCCGCCGTCGTCCACGGTGATAGTTGGCTCGTGGCCGATGACGGCCTCGATGGCCGCGTAGTAGGCCCCGTCGTCGACGCCGCGCTCGGCGTAGGAGGTGACCTCCTCGACGGCGTCGAGGGCGGCGCTGACGTCGTCGTGCGTCGAGAGTGGGTTACAACCCGTGATGGCCACCTCCGCGCCGCCGGCCGCGAGTACCTCCACCAGGGCGGCCGTCTTGGCCTCGACGTGCATCGCCATGCCGATCCGTTCGCCGGCGAGCGGTTGTTCGGCCTCGAAACGTTCGCGGACCGCCGAGAGGATGGGCATGTGCTGACGGACCCACTCGATCTTCCGGCGCCCTTCCGCCCGGGCGGCGTCGGGGTCGTCCAGTCGCTCACTGATGGGAGCAGTCATGGACAGAGCGTGGGCCGGGCCCGGCAAAACCCTACCGAAGCACCGCTACGACCGGGGCGTCCCGCGTCAGCTACCTGCCCGCGTGGTCGGGCGGGCCGGCACCCTCCGGCGGACCGCGCTCGTCGTCGTCATCCTCGCCTTCCTCGTCGTCATCTTCTGCTTCCTCCTCGTCGTCTTCCTCGCTATCGTCGGCCCCGTCTTCCTCGCGTTCCTCTTCCTCCTCGGCGTCGTCGCCCTCGTCGTCGTCACCGCGGTCCTCGGGCGGGCCGGCGTGTGCCGGCGGGCCGCGCTCGTCGCCCTCGTCACTGCCGTCGACCGTCTCGTTGCCCTCGTCGTCGGTCTCACTGTCCGCGTCGTCGCTGCGGTCCCCGGGCGGACCGGCGTGTGCCGGCGGGCCGGCGTGGTCCGGCGCGTTGCCGGGGGTGTTGGCGGTCACGAACGCCGCGACGAGCGGCCCGATCCGCGTTACGTTCTCGTCGTCCTGCAGCGCGTGGACGTACGCCGAGACGCGCTGTCCGAAGCTGTCGGTCTCGTTCTCGTCCGTCTCGTTCTCCTCGACGGCGACCAGCTCGGCGGTGGTCGTCGCCGTGTCGTTGCCCGCCTCGGCGGTCACGTCGACGGTGACGTTCTCCGTGGGTGCGGGCAGTTCGGCCTCGCCATCGTCGTCGGTGGTGTCGTTGCCGGCCCCGGCGTAGGTGCCGTTGCCGGCTGTCTCGACGAGCACCGAGGCGTTGGTCACGCCGGTGTCGTTGCGCGTCACCGACACCGTCACCTCGTCGTCGTCCTGTGCCACGCCGACCGAGAGGTTCCCGGCAGCGTCGGTCGAGTCGGCTGCCACGGCCCCGGTCAGGGGCGCCCCGACCATCGCCAGGACCATCGCGACCGCGAACAGCGCCTGTCGTGTCATGTCCGTGCCTGTGGCGAGAGACCGGATAAACCCGCACCGTGGTTCAGGCCGTTCACCGCGTTTTCGACCGCACAGCAACGGTAGCAGCGGACGTTATACGGTTTAAAATACGTGCTTGTCGTTTAATTACCGGTCGTGTTCGGGTCACGTGCCACCGGTCACGCCGGCCGGGTTCGACCGGTCCCGGCGGGTCGAGTCGCCCTCAGTCGGCGGCCCGCTCGAACAGCGCGCGCGCCTGCTCCTCGGCCTCCTGGCGCGTCCGCTCCAGGTCGATGGTCGTGAGTTCGCGGTCCCGCATCAGTACCTGCCCGTCACAGACCGTGTGGCGGACGTCGCTGCCCCGGGCCGCGTAGGCCAGGTGGCTCACGAGGTCGTGCTGTGGGGTGAGGTGTGGGGCGTCCAGGTCAAGCACCGCGAGGTCGGCGTTCGCACCGGCCTCGATTCGGCCGCTCTCGAAGCCCAGCGCGGCCGCGCTGCCCTCCGTCGCCAGCCGGACCGTCGTGGCCGCGTCGACCGCGCTCGCGTCGTCCGCCGCGAGTTTCCCGAGCATCGCCGCGTCGCGCATCTCGTCGAACATGTCGAGGTCGTTGTTCGAGGCCGCGCCGTCGGTGCCGAGACCGACGGTCACCCCCGCGTCCAGCAGCTCCTGGACCGGCGCCATCCCGGAGGCGAGTTTCATGTTCGAGGCCGGGCAGTGGACCACCGCCGTGTCGCGTTCGGCCAGCAGCTCCATCTCCGTGCGGTCGACGTGGATGCCGTGGGCGATAAACGAATCCTCCGCCAGCAGCCCCAGGTCGTCGGCCCACGCGAGCGGGCGCTGCCCGCGCGCCTCGAGGATGGGGTCGACCTCCTCGACCGTCTCGTTGGCGTGGAAGTGGACCGGGAGGTCGGCCTCGCGGGCCCGCGGGAGGAAGTCCTCGAAGTGGGCCTCGTCGACGGTCGTCAGGCTGTGTGGGGTGAACATCGTCCGCACCCGGCCGTCGGCGTGGCCGTCGTACTCGCGGGCGAACTCGAGTCCCTCCTCGAAGTCGGCGACGGCCTCCTCCTCGGGACGGCCCACGGAGATGCAGCCGTGGCCCAGCCGGGCACGTACCCCTGTCTCGGCGACGACCTCGGCGACCTCGTCCATGAAGAAGTACATGTCGCCGAAGGCCGTAGTACCAGAACGGATCATCTCCGCGACACCCAGGCGGGTGCCCGCGGCGACGTCCTCGGCCCGGAGTTCGGCCTCGACCGGCCAGATGTCCTCCTGGAGCCACGCGTCTAGGGGTTTGTCGTCGGCCGCCCCCCGGAACAGGGTCATCGCGACGTGGGAGTGGGCGTTGACCAGGCCCGGAACCACGAGCCCGCCCTCGGCGTCGAGTTCGTCGTCGCCGGCTACGGCGCCGGGCTCGTCGACGGCCGCGACCGCCCCAGCGTCCTGGTCGAGCAGTACATCCGCCCGTTCGACGGCCCCGGAGGGCCGGAGCACGCGCCCCCCCGAGACGAGCAGGTCGCTCATACCCCGCGTTGCCCCGCGGGGGGTGTCAATCCCCCGGTCCCGGACGCGCTGTCCCGGACCGCCCGGATCCCCGTGTCGGGACGCTCCGTCAAGGTCTTTTACCGCCGGCGTGAGCCTCCTGTCGTGTCGTCCCCGGACTCGTATTCCGCCCGCCTGCGCACCGTCGTCGGGGGGCTTCGCGGCGGCGGGCGGGGCTGGACGCTGCTCGCCATCGCCGGCGGGTGGTTTTTCGTCCTCGGCCTACGTTTCGTCGTCCCCGCGCTGTTGCCGGCCATCCGGGAGGATTTCGTGGTCTCCGACACGGCGGCCGGGGCAGCGATCACCCTGCTGTGGGTGACCTACGCCGCGATGCAGTTCCCAGCCGGGGCGCTCGTCGACCGCGCGGGCGAGCGGACGCTGCTCGCGACCAGTGTGGTCGCAGGCGCCGTCACGATGGGCGTCTACGCCCTCTCGCCGACGTTCGCGGTCTTCCTGGTGGCGACCGGGACCTACGGCCTGGCCTCCGGGCTGTACGGCCCGCCGCGGGGGACCGCGCTCACCCGCATCTACACCGAGCAGGACGGGGCCGCGTTCGGGACCGTCCTTGCAGCCGGCAGCGTCGGCGCCGCCCTGTTGCCGGCGGCGGCCACCTACGCGACCGGGCTCGTGGGCTGGCGGGGTGCGCTGGGACTTACCGCCCCCGCCTTCCTCGTCGCCGGGGTGGCGCTCTACCGCTCCGTCCCCGAACAGTCGGCGGCCAGTGTCGTCGCGAGCGACGGTACGGAGGGCGGGGCTGCCGGCGATGACCCCGACGCGGACACCCGTACCGACGGCGGGGCGGCAAGCCTCCGGGCGCGGACCGCCGCGGTCCGGCGGGCCGTCTCCTCCCGGAAGGTGGCGCTGGCGGTGCTGGGCGCGACGCTGATGCTTTTTGTCTTCCAGGGACTGACCGCCTTCTTCACCACCTATCTGGTGACCGCGAAGGGGCTGACGGAGGCGACTGCGGGCGTCCTCTTCGGCGTGCTCTTTCTCAGCGGCGCGGTCTTCCAGTCCGTCGGCGGGGTGCTCGCGGACCGCTACGGCCACGGGCGCGTGCTCGCGGTCGTGGCCTTCGCCGGCGTCCTCCCGCTGGTGGCGCTGCCCTACACCGGCGGCACCCTCGGACTCGGGCTGGTCGCGGCCTTCCTGGGGATGCGCCTGTCGGTCGGCCCCATCTCCAACGCCTACATCGTCTCGCTTCTCCCCCCGGGAGTCCGCGGGACCGCCTGGGGGGCGGTCCGGACCGCCTTCTTCATGGTCGGGGCCTTCGGCTCGACGGCCGTCGGGGCGATGGCCGACTACGACCTGTTCACCGAGGCCTTCCTCCTGCTGGCGGCGCTCACCGCGCTGGCGGGGGTCATCTACCTCTTTTTGCCCGCGCGCAACCTCGAGCGCGAGGGGCCGGAGACAGAGGCGGACGCGTCGGACTGAAACCAGGAACACAAACGCTTAGTCGCCGCTGGCCGACCGTACCCGTATGCAGGTTGCACTTCTCGGCGGCACCGGAGACATCGGCGAGGGACTGGCGCTGCGGCTCGCACGGGACACCGACCACGAGGTCGTCGTCGGCTCGCGGAAGGCCGAGAAGGCCGACAACGCGGCCACGGAGTACGAGGAGGCACTCGCCGACCACGGCGTGGAGGCGGCGGTCGGGGCCGCGGAGAACCCCGAGGCCGCGGCGGGCGCGGACGTCGTCGTCCTCTCGGTCCCGGCGTACCACCTCGCCGATACCGTCGAGTCTGTCGCCGACGACCTCTCGGGGATCCTGGTCTCCCCGGCCGTGGGCCTCCAGCGCGACGAGGCGGGGCTCCACTACAACCCCCCCGGCGTCGGCAGCGTGACCGCCCTCGCGGCCCAGGCTGCCCCCGGCGACGTTCCCGTCGTCGGCGCCTACCACAACCTCGCGGCGGGCCGGCTTGCGGACCTCGATGCGGACCTGGACTGGGACGTACCGGTCGTCGCCGACGACGGGGACGCCAAGGCGACGGTCGTCGACCTGACCGACGAGATGGCGGGGCTGCGGGCGCTGGATGCCGGCCCCCTTGCGAACGCCACCGAGGTGGAGTCGCTGACCCCTCTCCTGATCAACCTGGCTGCCAACAACGAGGGGATGCACGACCTGGGCGCCAAGTTCTGGTGAATCGCCGGGGGAGAGGACGCGGAGATGCGGGCCGGAACACGGCGGGGGAGAGCGCAAAGTTCTAATCCGGCGCCGATTTAAGAGTGGTATGCCCGACTGTCCACTCGCCGACGAGTGCCCCAGCTTCTCCGAGCGGATCGAGGGGATGGGGTGTACCC
>Ga0207714_1001156_pt1 | contig 17382 bp, 20 predicted proteins | sample PonA232FremontCA_2_FD_187270 | JGI IMG/M metagenome (GOLD analysis project Ga0207714, IMG submission 187270) | Marine sediment microbial community from Fremont, CA, USA - Pond A23 Sediment 2 (SPAdes) | ecosystem: Environmental > Aquatic > Marine > Unclassified | place: USA: Fremont, California...
GGACGCCGCTCGCCTCGGCCACGTCGTGGGCCGCCTCCGCGACGGCGACCGGATCACAGGGGTACGCCTTCAGATTGACGAGAACGAACATGCTGTGGGGCGTGTGGCGTGAGGTGAAAAAACGTGGTTATTCGCCGTCCGCGATGGCGTCAGCGACGGCTTCGACCGTCCCGACGGCCACGTCGTACTCCTCGGCGAGCGACTGGGCGGCGGCGGGCGAGAGGGGTGGCCGGTCGTCCCCGCCGTGGTGGTCGTGGATCGGGTCGAGACGGCCGTCGCTCACCTCCAGGTTCACCGCGTCCCAGCGGGCGTAGTGACCCATCGCGTCGAAGTAGGCCTTGGTGGCGCGGCGTTCGGAGTGGTCGAACTCGGCGGTCAGGAGCGTCTCTTCACCGATCGCCGGGCCGGCTCTCACGACGCCGGCGGGGTTGACGAGCATGCTCCCACCGTTGCCGACCCCGAAGCCGATTTCGCCCTCCTCGAACCCCTCGGGGACGTCCTCGCTCATGTAGGCGGAACAGGAGACGACGAACGACTGCGTCTCGAAGGCGTACTCGCGGACGGCGGGGTAGATGTCGCAGGTGTCGCGGGCCTCGGCCGATTCGGCGCGGGTCTTGTCGCCGGGGTGGCCGTGCTGCTCCCAGAACCCCGGCCAGACGGCGGCGTGAATCTCCTCACCCTGCGCACAGAGCGCGGCCTTCGAGAGCGTCATGTGGTTCTCGTAGCAGACGAGGCCGCCGAGACGACCCACGTCGGTGTCGTGGACGGCGAGGTGTTCGGGGTCGCCTCGACCCCAGATGGCACGCTCGTCGTGGGTTGGCATGAGTTTCCGGTGGCGACGCACCAGATCGCCCGAGCGGTCGAAAAAGAACAGGGAGTTGTAGAGCGTCCCGCTCCCCGGCCGGTCGTCGACCTCGTTGGTGCCGAGGACGAGATGCAGATCGGCGTCGGCGACGGCCTCGCCGATGGTCGCGACGGCGTCGTCGTCGACGTGGAGGCTGTTTTCCGCGAGATCGACCATCAGGTCGGTCCACCGGGCGATGGAGGTACTCCGTCGCCAGTAGGGGTAGCCGGGGAAGTACGTCTCGGGGAAGACGAGGACGTCGACGCCCCGATCGCCGGCGCGTTCGATCCACCGGCAGGTCTTGTCGAGGGTGGCCTCGGCGTCGTGATAGATCGGTTCGATCTGTGCGGCACCGAGGGTGAACGACTCGGCGACGTCACGGTCGCGTGACATGGGTTCGGGTTGAGGGGCGACCGCTATAATCGTACGCCCTCATACGGTTGATTGTAAGTCATTACCGGTGGGTCGCCGGATCGTCTCGTCGACCCATCGGTAAACAGTTACAATAATCCGTATCAGTCCTTGCGCTTCACCACGTCGCCGAGGGTGGTCGTCGTCGACGACCCGCCGGACCACTCGGCGTCCTCGTCGCCGGCGCCTTCGGAGAGCGAGATGTCGAGTTTGCGTTCGAGTTTCGTCTGGACCTCGTCGCTCGGGAGGATGTCACCGCGTTCGAGTTTGCGGATGAGGCTCGCCTTCTCGTTGAGTTCGTTCGCGAGGTCCTCCTGGCTCAGGCCGCGGTCCTCGCGAGCCGAACGGATGCGGTCGTCGTAGTCGGCCGCGAGCTCCTCCATGTCGTCGAACATGTCGCGGCGGCGGCTGGAGCCACCGGACGACGATCCACCCGACGTGGACGAGGACGGAGAAGACGACGAGGAGGACGAAGTGGAGTACTTCGTCGAGGACGAACTGCTCGACTCCGTCCGGACCTCGGTGCCGAAGTCGGTACAGCTGTCACAGAGTTCGAGTTCGGCCCCCTCGACTTTCGTCGTCGTGAGCGACGAACTCTCCGCACCGCACATTTCACACTGGGGCATACTCGGTCGTAGCGGACGGCCGGGCATAAAAGGTGCGCCCCTCAAGAGAGATCGGACCACGCGCCCCGGAACCGCTGGAGTGCCGTGAAGTGCCCGATGATGGCGAAGAAGCCGAGCAGATACCCGACGACCGAAAGCGAGAGCGGGCCGACCGGCGTGGGGACGACGGCGACGACGAGGGCACCGAGGCCGATGAGGGCGAGGCGGTCCGCCCGCCCGACGAGGCCGCCGTACTCCCGGCCGAGCCCCACGGCCTGGATCTGCGTGCCGAGGTAGGAAGTCATCAGGACGCCGGTGACCGCGGCGAGGCCGAGGTCGTAGCGGCCGGTGCCGGCCGCGAGGCCGACGACGAGGACGATGTCGGCGTAGCGATCCAGCACGTGATCCAGCAGGTCGCCGCCACGGGAGTCGACGTTCTGGGTGCGCGCGAGGGCGCCGTCCAGCAGGTCCAGCCAGCCGTTCGCGAGGACGCAGACGGCACCGAGGACGTAGCCGCCGGGCGTGGCGAGGTAGAAGCCGACGGCGGCGGCGACGGCGAACCCGAACGCGAGGACGCTGATCCCGTCGGGGGTGAGACCGATCCGGTCGGCCACCGCGACCATCGGGTCGAGGACGAGTTCGGCCAGCGGGCGGAGGCGATCCAGTGTCACAGGTAGTCCGTGAAGTCCACGTCGCCGGCGCTCGGATCGCGGTCGCCGGCGATCACGGCCTCGATGACGGCGGCCACGTCGGACGGCGTCCGGTCGGTGGTGTCGATTTCGTACACCGCGTCGAGACCGTGCCGCTCGACGGCCTCGGAGAGAATCACGTCGAGCGCCTCGCTTTCGGCGTTCTCGGTCGCTTTCGCCTCGTCGGCGCCACGCTCCCGGAGGCGCTGTTCGAGGGTGTCGGGGTGACACCGGAGGACGACCACCCGGTCGGCCTCGAGGTGGTGGGCGAGGTGGGACTCGGCGACGCCCGACCAGTCGCCGACAGCGTCACCGACGGCGTCGAGGTCGGCGACGAGCGAGTCGCGGCCCTCGTCGCGTTCGGACCAGAGACCGGCCGCACGGATCAGATCGTTGAGGTGGATCACCGGACCGTCGAGCAGGGTGGTGACGGTCGTCTTACCGGTTCCCGGCGTTCCGGTGACGGCGACCCGACGGTCGTCGCTCACACCCGAACCTCCGCGAGGGCGTCGTTGATCGTCTCGACGGCGCGGGGCGTGCTCTCACGGGTGCCACAGGAGACGCGGATACACTCGGGGAGGCCGAAACTGGAGCAGTCGCGGACGATGACGCCCCGACGCTTCGTGGCCTCGGCGACGGCAGACGCGTCGCCAACCTCGGCGAGGACGAAGTTGCCGCCGCTCTCCCACGTCGGCACGTCGAGGTTCTCGCGGAGGTACTCCCGCGCCCAACGAGCCGTCTCGACGGTCCGTTCGAGGTGGTCGTCGTCGTCGAGGGCGGCGAAAGCGGCCCGACAGCCCACCTCGCTGGCGGCGAAGGGCGTGTTGACGCGGGCGTAGGCGTCTGCCCACGATTCGGGGACGATGCCGTAGCCGACGCGAAGGCCGGCGAGGCCGTAGGCCTTCGAGAACGTCCGCAGGACCGCGAGGTTGTCGTAAGAATCGAGGCGGTCGATAGCGGAGGGCGCGTCGGTGTACTCGGCGTACGCCTCGTCGACCACGATGAGGGTGTGCTCGTCGACGGACTCGGCCAACTCGACGACCGCCTCGGGTGAGAACTCGGCGCCCGTCGGGTTGTGCGGCGACGTGAGGTAGACCATCCGCTCGCCGTCGTAGGCGTCGAGGACCGTCGCGGGCGTCTGGGCGAAGTCGTCGGCTTTCGCCAGTCCGTAGGTCGCCACCTCGCCGTGGTGGTAGCGGGCGCTCATCCGGTAGTAGGAGAAGCCGGGTTCGGGGACGAGAATCCGGTCGGCGGGGTCGAGGAAGGCCCGCGAGAGGTAGTCGATGGCGCCGTCGGCACCGGGGGTTACCCACACCTGTTCGGGCGCGCAGTCCCAGCGGGCGGCGAGTTTCTCGCCGAGGTCTGTGTGGGAGGCCTTCGGGTAGACGCCGACCCGCGGCGCCGTCTCGCGGATGGCATCGACGGCCGCTGGGCTCGGGCCGTGTGGGTTCTCGTTCGACGAGAGTTTCATGAGGTCGTCGGGGTCCATCCCGAGTTCGCGGGCCACCTCCTCGGCGCCGCGGCCGGGGACGTACGGCGAGAGATCCGAAAGGTCCCGTGGTTGCATGGTCGAAAGATGCGGACGCCGACGCTTAAGCGTGTTCGATCAGTCATCGCCGGTGATGGCGTCGAGGCCCTCGTGAACCAGTTCGAGCGTCTCCGTCGCCACGGCGGGACGCTCGGCGGCGAGTTCCGGGCCCGTCCACCGGACGGGCGTCGCGTCGCGACAGCGCCAACCACGGGCTCGCTCGCCCACGCCGTCGAGCAGGTACACGCGCACGTCGCGCCGCTCGACCCGCCCGTCCACCCAGTCGCGGAGCCAATCCCAGAGCCGCCGATCGTCGGTGATGCCCCGGCTGAGCGTGAGGGAAGGTGAGGCGGTTCGGCGACGCGGGACGGACGGCACGCGGCCGACGGCGTCGAAGCGATCTCGCCAGTCGAGCCAGGTCGGGGCGTCCTCGGTCTCGGTCTCAGTCTCGTCCACGTCCGCACCCCGCGCCTGCACCCGCACCGATAGCCCGCGAACCTCGGTGAAGCCGAGCGGCGGGCGATCGTCACCGATGTCGACGTCGAACCGGTGGCGTCGGTAGGGGTCCTCGCTCATCCCTCGTCGGGACGGATTCGTGTCAGGTTCGGCCGCTCGTCGGGGCGGAACCGACGGATTGGGGTCCGCAGCCCCTCGCTCGGCTTCCGCGGCGTCGGGGGGCCGTGCTCGGCACGCCCGTCCGCCCCCGCACCGTCGGTTTCCGACCCCGTGTCGACGCGGCGCAACCCCTCGCAGGCGACGTCGAGGGTCTCGATGGCGACGGCGGAGCGCCCGGCGTCGAGCGTCGGCGCCGCGTACCGCGTCGGCCACGCGTTCCGGAGCTCCCACCGCGCGGCCGGCGCCCCCGCCTCGTCGAGGAGGACGACGGCGATGGAGCGGCGCGCCTCGTCGATCTTGCCGTCCTCGACGAGCCGTCGCCACTCGTGGAGCTCGATGGCGTCGGTCGTGACGCCGTAGCGCAGTTCGAGCGCACCGTACTCGTTCAGACCGGCGAGCTTCCGGGGGGCCGGCGGATCGTTGCCCTCGCGGTACTCGACGACGGCCGTCGAGGAGTCGGGAACCCGACACCGGCTGAACCCCGCCTTCGCGACTCCGTCGATTTCGAGGAGGAAGCGAGCCACCCGGACCGGGCCGTGTCGGTCAGGCATGGCGGTGCTCCGGTCGATCGGCGTTCCAACCCGTGATGCGTAATGTGGTACCATCTCTCATTTCGAGTTGTCGAACACCTCCCACTCTATTGAAACTTTGCGCATCTCGGCGAACCACCGGTGCTGGCGTACGAGACCCCGTCTCAGAGCCAGTCGTCGAGGCGGTCGGCCAGCCGACAGCTCAGGGCAGCGATGGTGAGCGTCGGGTTCATCGCGCCGCCGGTCGGGAAGACGCTGCTGCCGGCGATCCAGAGGTTCTCGCAGTCGTGGGCGCGGCAGTCGGGGGCGACGACGCTCGATTCGGGGTCGGTACCCATGCGGGTCGTGCCCATGTGGTGGTACGCGGGACCGGTCGCGTCGGGGCCGACGACCCAGTCTATCTCGGCGCCGAGTTCCGCCAGGATCGAGCGCTGGACCTCGTTGACGCGCTCGATGGCGCGCCGCGTCTCGGGGCCGAGCGACCAGTGGACGTCGGGCACGGGGTTGCCGTGGTCGTCCGTGGTCGCGCGGTCGAGGGTGATGCGGTTCTCGGCGCGGGGGAACTGCTCGACGAGGCCGCCGACTGCGAGGTGGGTGCCGTAGGACTCGCGCAGGGAGTCGAGCAGGGCGTCGCCCCAGTCGTCGGCGTGGAGCGCGTCGATGACGGGGGAGGGACCGGCGTAGTTGAGAAACTCCAGTTTGACCCCAGGTAAGGGGTCCACTCCGTCGTAGAGGGCGTGACACTCGGTGGTGTTGAAGCCGACGTGGTTCTGCCGGGTCTGGCGGTCGATCCGGCCGCCGACGCCGGCGAAGCAGTGATCCATGAAGTAGCGACCGACGAGGCCCGACGAGTTTGCGAGGCCGTCGGGATGTGCCCCTGACGCGGAGAGCAGGAGGAGGCGGACGTTCTCTACGCCGCCGCAGGCGAGGACGACGGCGTCGGCATCCTGCCGGTGCTCCTCGCCGTCGGGCGTCGCGTAGACGGCGGCCTCGATGCGCTCGCCGGTATCGCCGTGGACGAGTCGCTGGACGGGTGCCCGGTCGATAACGCGGGCGCCGGCCGCCTCCGCGCGGGCGACGTGACGTTCCGCGGTGTATTTCGCCCCCGACGGACAGACGGGTTTGCAGGTACCGTAGCCGACACAGGCCGAGGCGCCGTCAGCCGGTTCGGAGTTGCGGGCGTTCGGCACGGAGTGGGTGGGGAGGCCGAGCGATTCGCAGGCTTCGGCGAAGATGGCGTCGCTGTGAGAGGGGGGGAAGGCGGGGAGGGGGAAGGGCTCCTCACGGGGCGGGGCGAAGGGGTTGTCGTCGGCGCCGGCGACGCTCAGCTCCCGTTCGGCCTCGGCGTAGTACGGCCGCAGATCGGCGTAGTCGATTGGCCAGTCCGTCCCGACGCCGTGGCGGCTCCGGAGTTCGAAGTCGCGCTCGTGGAGGCGCATCACCATGCCCTGCCAGTGGAGCGTCGACCCCCCGACGCCTTTCACTCGGGCGGCGTTCAGGGGATAGCCCCTCGGCCCGCTGGAGGTGTAGGCGTCGCGCTCGCCGCCCATGCCCCAGAGGCCGTCGAGGCCGGGGCGGATGTGCGTATCGAGTTGTTCGGTCCGGTCGTCGAGGTCGAACCGCGGGCCGGCGTCGAGGACGACGGCGTCGTGGCCCGTTTCGGCGAGGCGGGCGGCGACGATGGCGCCCGCGGGACCGGCGCCGACGACGCAGACGTCGGCATCGGCCTCGGGCGAGCGATCCTCAGCCATCCTCTGTCTCCATGGAGGCGCGCCGGTAGCTCTCGGTGCCGCCGGGGTAAGCGATGGGGTTCTCGATGCCGACCAGTCGGCCGCCAGTCGGCGAGGCGTAGAAGGCATAGAGAAGTTCGTTCACGAGGTGGAACCGAATCCGCTCGGAGAGGTAGCCGTCGGCGTCGGGATCGGCCACGTCGGCGCCGAGGTCACGGAGGAGGTCGTCACGGGTCGAGCGGTCGAGGTCGGCGACGGGGGCGTCGAACCAGTCTCGGGCCGTGGCGTCGAGGTCGGCAGCGACGGCGAGAACTTCGTCCCGGCGGTCGTCGGGGAGGCCGGCGACGTACGTCTCGACGAATTCGTCGACGCCCTCGGCCGCGGCGGGGTAGACAGTCTCCGCGACGGCGACGAGGGTCGCGCGGCCGTCGTCGGGGATGGAAGCGTCGGGAGCCGCGTCGGCCGACACGTCGGCGCCGTCACCGTCGTCGAGAAACGCCGCGCCCGCGACGCCGGCGGCCCCCGTCGCGGCCAGCGCCGCCAGCGCGTCCCGTCGGCTCAGATCCATCAGCCCCGAATTAGGCAGGCCTAAATTTATGACTTGCCCTCTCGGGACGGGATGCGGCCGATCAGTCTTGTTCGACCGTGAACGCGAGGGTCTCGACGCCCTCGACCTCGACCTCGACGTCGTCGCCGCCTTCGAGGCCGCCGACGCCCGAGGGCGTGCCCGTCGAGATGACGTCGCCGGGTTCGAGCGTCATGTACGTGGAGATTTCCTCGATCAGTTCCGGCACGGAGAAGATGAGTTGTGTGATGTCGGAGGACTGCTTCTCCTCGCCGTTGACGTGGAGGCTGATCGCGGCGTCGTCGGGGAGGTGGTCGGGGTCGGCGACGACCGGCCCAATCGGGGCGCCGCCGTCGAAGGCCTTGCCGCGGACCCAGTTCTGTTCCTGACGCTGGTCGTCGCGGTTCGAGATGTCACAGACGACGGTGTAGCCGGCGATCACGTCCTCGGCGTCGGCGGGGTCGACGTTGCGGCACTGCTTCCCGATGACGACGCCGAGTTCGGCCTCCCAGTCGACCTGGTCTTTCCCCGCGGGGAGGGAGACGGTGTCGCCGTGGGCGGCGACGGTGTTAGGCGGCTTGAGGAAGAGCATGGGGCGGTCGGGCACGTCCATCCCCGTCTCCTCGGCGTGATCGGCGTAGTTCAGGCCGATGCAGACGATCTTCGACGGCTCACACGGTGCGAGGACGTCCACCTCGTCGAGGTCGTAGGTGGCGTCGGCGAAGCTGACGGCGTCGCCGTGCCACTCGCCGGTCCGAACCATGCCTGCGGGATCGCGGAATCTGACGCGTCGCATGCGGATTGCGTTATTCGCGGGCGAAATAAGCCTTCCTCGTTGGACCAGTCACCCGCTCGGCGGCGATCCCTAAAGATTGATGTTGGCATGCGGACAACTCCCGGACGAACCATGGAACTCACCTGGCACGGCCACTCCACGTGGCACGTTTCGGTCGACGACACCTCCCTGTTGATCGACCCGTTCTTCGACAACCCGTTCACGTCGGTCGATCCGGCCGACCTCTCCCCGGATTACGTTCTCCTGACCCACGGCCACGCCGACCACGTCGGCGACGTGGGCGCGTTCACGGACGCGACGGTCGTGGGCACGCCGGAGTTGGTCGGCTGGGTCGCCGACGAACACGGCGCCGGCGACACGATCGGAATGAACCTCGGCGGCACCGTCGAGTGCGGATCGGCGTACGTGACGATGCACCGCGCGGACCACACGAACGGCATCGGCACGGATTACGAGTACAGCGCGGGGATGCCCGCGGGCTACGTCGTCGGCGATACGGTCCCGACTCAAGAGGAAGACGAGGACGCCTTCGCGTTCTATCACGCCGGCGACACGGGCCTGATGAGCGAGATGCGCGACGTGATCGGGCCGTTCCTCGACCCCGACGCCGCGGCGCTCCCGGTGGGCGATCACTTCACCATGGGGCCGGCACAGGCCGCCATCGCGGCCGACTGGCTCGACGTCGATCACGTCTTCCCGATGCATTACGACACCTTCCCGCCCATCGAAATCGACGTCGAAGACGTCGGGCGCGAAGTGGCGGCGACCGGCTCCGACGCCGAGGTACACGTCCTCGACGGCGACGAGCGCGTCACGTTCGAGCGCCCGTACGCCGAGGAGTAGGGCGGCCGGAATCCGCACTATTTAGGCGTCGCGGGCCGTCCGAACGCACGCAATGAGCGATATCGAAACCACCACTGTCAGCGGCGAGGGCTTCGCGTGTGTCAACCAGGTCGGCGACTTCGAGTTCACCGTCGACGCCACCGACGAGGCGGGGCCGAACCCGAACGCGGCGCTCGTGGCGACGTACGCGTCCTGTTTCCTCCCGGCGTTCCGCGTCGGCGCCCAACAGCGCGGTCACGACGACCTCGGGAAGGTCCGGATCGACGCGAGCGCCGACCTCGACGAGGACGACGACCTCGCATCCATCCACTTCGCGATCCACGTCGCGGCCGACGTCGGCGACGAGGCGTTCGACGAAATCGTCGAGCGGGCCGAGGGCATCTGTCACGTACACACCGCGCTCCGCGAAGGGCTGCACGCCGACGTCGACGTGTACGGCGACGCGTTCTAGCGGTGAGTAGATCGCTGGCGCCGCCGCTCCCGGGCGATGGGCGGCGACGGCGAAGGAAGCTCAGCGGCGGTACCAGCGGTAACTCATCGCACGGCCGTCGACGATGACGACCTCCTGTCCTTCGGTCGTCCGCTCGTCGGCGTCGTCGTCGACGTCTTCCATCTCCCCGCGGAAGACGTACGGGCTGTCACTCGATGACATACACCATGGTAGGTGACCACACGTAAATAAAGTTGCGTCAGACGCGTCAGTTCGGCGGTTCGGCGTGATTCACCGGACATGATTGTCCTGCAGTGGGAACGACACCGTACTTTCTTGTCGGATATGGCCTTCGTATGCAGTAGCGGGAATGGTTCGAAGACACGCGACCGACGACGGCCGCGGGTGGATCGACGCCGGAGCGGATCGGCTGCCGCGGACCCGAGGGCGGTGGACGCCGTGAGCGGACACGGCGAACGGGCGCCCGAGGCCAACTTGGGTCTCCTCGACGCGACGATGATCGGTATGGGAGCGATGATCGGTGCGGGTATCTTCGTACTGACGGGACTGGCGGCCGAAATCGCGGGGCCGGCGGCCATCCTCGTGTTCGCCCTCAACGGCGTCGTCACGGCGTTTACCGGCCTCTCCTACGCCGAACTCGCCGCCTCCATCCCCAAGAGTGGCGGCGGGTACGCGTTCGTCCGGGAGGTGTTCGCCGACCTCCCCTCGTTCGTGATGGGGTGGATGCTGTGGTTCGCGTACATGATCGCCGGCGGCCTGTACGCGCTGGGCTTCGCGCCGAACTTCCTCGAACTCCTGCACGTCTACGACCTGACGCCGGCGCCGGATCAGGTAGGGGCGGTGGCGTTGCCGGTCGTCGACGCCGCCGTCCCCGCGGCCGTCGGCCTGGCGTTCGTGGCGGTCCTCGGACTGGTCGTACTGAACGCCATCTCGACGGCGGCGAGCGGGAGCGTCGAGACGATTTTCACGCTGATCAAGGTGAGCATCCTCGTCGTCTTCGTCGCGTTCGGCGCCACGTCGCCGATGTTCACGAGCGCCGAGTTCCAGCCGCTGTTCGCCGACGGCGGCGGCCCACTCAGCATCCTCCCCGCGATGGGACTCACCTTCATCGCCTTCGAGGGGTACGACCTCATCACGACGGTGACGGAGGAGGTCAAAAATCCCCGCGAGAACATTCCGAAGGCCATCTTCGTGAGCCTCGCGGTGACCGTCGTCGTCTACCTCGCGGTGGTGAGCGTCGCGGTGGGGACCCTCGGCGCCGACGGGTTGGCGGCAGCGGGCGAGGCCGGCATCGCACAGGCGGCGACGGAGTTCATGCCGACGGGGCTCCCGGTTATCCGGAACGGGGGCGCGATTATCGTCTTCGGCGCCGTCTTCTCGACGCTGACGGCGCTGAACGCCGTCGTCATCGCCTCCTCGCGGGTGGCGTTCTCGATGGGCCGGGAGGATCAACTCCTCCCCTCCTTCGGCCAACTCCACCACCGCTACGGGACACCGTTCGTCGCCATCCTCGCGAGCGGGGTGGTGATGCTCGGCTCCGTCGCCCTCCCCACCCAGAGCGCCGGCAACATGTCCAGTCTCTTCTTCCTCCTCTCGTTTATCGTCGTGAACGGTTCGGTCATCAAACTCCGACGGGAGCGCCCCGACATGAACCGGCCGTACAAGATGCCGTACTACCCGGTTCCACCGATCCTCGGCATCGTCCTCAACCTGATTCTGACGGGCGTACTGGTGGAGTACCTGCTTCGAACCGACGTACTGGCGCTCGCGCTCAGCGCCGGCTGGATCCTGCTCGGAATCGTGGCCTACGCCGTCTACACCCGACTGGGAGCGGACGAGAGCGCGAGCGAACCGACGGACCCCAACGAGACGGCCCCACGGACTGACGACTGATCACCATGACCCTCGACATCATCATCGCAGGCGGTGGACGTGTCGGCTTCGAGACAGCGGCCCTTCTCGACACCAGAGGCCACGACGTGACGGTCGTCGAATCGAACGGCGACCGCTGTGATGCGATGGCCGACGAGTACGTGGTGACGATCATCCGCGGCGACGCCTCCAATCCCGACATCCTCCGGCAAGCCGACGTGGCGGGAAGCGACGTGATCGCCGGTCTCACCGGCTTGCCGGGCTTGAACCTCGCCATCTGTATGGAGGCGGCGGAACTGAACCCCGCGATTCGGACGGTCGCTCGAATCGCCGAGCGCGATCAGGAGGGGTACGAGCGCTTCGTCGACGAGACGGTCTTCCCCGAAGGGGCCGGCGCCCGGGTGGCCGCGAACGAGATCGAGGGGAGCGACGTGCGGACGCTCGCGGACGTGACGGGGACGCTCGACATCCTGGAGATTCGGGTCAAGGACGGGGCTCCCGCGGCGGGGAAGGCCCTTCGCGATGTTCGCTTCCCAGCCGGAACGCTCGTCATCTCGGACGACGACGGGGAGCGGGTCGCCCGGCCGGAGACGACGCTCGCGCCGGGGAAGCGCTACGTCATCGCGGTCGAACCCGACGTGGCCGACGAAGTCATGAACCTGTTGCGGGGCTAGAGGATCGACCCCACGTCGCCCAGCGAGTCGAGGACGTGGTCGGGCTGGACGTTGCTCCGCTCCAAGTCGCAGTCGTCGGTGACGCCGGTACGGACGAGGGCCGTCGTCATCCCCGCGCGTTCGCCGAGGGCGATGTCGGTGTCGAGGCGGTCGCCGACGACCAGGCAGTCGGCGGCCGGGAAGCCGAGGCGTTCGCGGACGATGCGCTGGGCCGACTCGGAGGGCTTACCGAGCATCACGTCCGGGTCGCGGCCGACCACGCCCGCGACGGCGTTGATGATCGCGCCCGAGCCGGGCAGGTCACCCTCGGCGGCGGGGATTACCATGTCTGGATCGGTGCCGACGAGCGTGACGCTCTCGTCCTTGCAGGCGCGGAGCGCCGCACAGAGCCGGTCGTAGTCGAAAGTTCGGTCGATGGAGACGACAACGGTATCGGCGCGCGTCTCGTCGTCAACGACGGAGAGTTCCACGTCGGTCAACTGGTCGACGAGGGCGTCTTCGCCGACGACGAAGAGGGCGTCGTCGGCGTGGTTGTCGGCGAGGTAGTCGGTCGTGATGGTTCCCGCGGTGACGATCTCGTCGGGGTGAGCGTCGAAGCCGGCCCGGCGAAGACGCTCGGCGTACGCGGGTGGGCGCTTGGTCGGGTTGTTCGAGACGAACAGGCGACGCAGGTCGGCCCGCCCCAGTCGATCGAGGCCCTCGGCGGCGCCCGGGATCGGCTCGTCGCCACGCACGACCGTTCCGTCCACGTCGAGGACGACTCCGCGGTAGGTCATCGAGGGCGATAGGGACGGGGGACAGTTGAACTTCGCGCTCGACTTGAACCCGATTAACGGCCGATTAGCCAGCACAAGGCGTCATTAGCTAACCCGATAGGTCGACAGTACCCGAACGACCCAGAGGGGACGACACCGTCCCGTTCCGGGAGCGTGATCACGACAGACGACTTCGAACTCACGAGGCGGAAGGCGCTGGCCGCCCTCGGCACCATCGGCGTGGCGTCGGCCGGCGCGGGACTCGGGACGAGCGCGTACTTCAGCGATCAGGAGACGTTCGAGAACAACCAGCTCACGGCGGGTAACCTGGACATGAAGGTGGCTGCGACCGAGTATTACTCGGACTGGTCCCCCGACGAGGCGGAGGACGCCGGGATGGCGTCCGACGAGGCAGCGACGGACATCCGCCTCCCGCCGGGCGGGGCCCAGGCCGACGCCCGGGACATAGCCATCGACATCGACGGCGACAACTACGCGAACTTCTTTGACGCCATCTCGACCGACGAGGACGGCGACCCGTACAACCGTGTCAACGGCGGCGTGTCGGCGGCGACCGACGGCCTCTGTGGCACCGACAGCGACGCTGACGGTCCGGTGATCGTCGACATCTCGGACGTGAAGCCCGGTGACTTCGGCGGCGCGCAGTTCGCGTTCGAGCTGTGTGACAACCCCGGATACGTCTGGCTCACGGGTGGGCTGGACTCGGCGAGCGAGAACGGCGTCACCGAGCCGGAGGCCGACGACCCCGACGAGGAGAGCGGCGTCGTCGAACTCCTCGACGCGATTCAGGTGGCCTACAGCGTCGGCCCGATCAACGGTGACCCGTCGGGCTTCGAGGACACCGACGCGGGCTTCCAGCCCGTCGAACAGTACACCCTCCGCGAGTTCCTGGCGACTCTCGACGGCGAGGGCATCGCGCTGGACGGCGACATCGACGCCGAAGTCGGCGGCGGCACGGGCGAGCAGGGCTGTTTCGCCGGTGGGAACCCCGAGGAGCCGAGCGTCCACGAGGTGAGCGTGGTCTGGTGGCTGCCGATCGACCACGGCAACCAGGTGCAGTCCGACTCCGCGACGTTCGACCTCGGCTTCTACACCGAGCAGTGCCGGCACAACGACGGCGAGACGGACCTGGTCGCGTACTATCCCTTCGAGAACAGCGCCGACGACGTGAGTGGGAACGGGTACGACGGGACGCTCGAAAATGGTGTGTCGTTCACGAGCGGGCAGGTCGGGCGGGCGGCGTCGTTCGACGGGGAGGACACCCGGATCACGGTCGACGCCGATAACGATACGCTCGACGCGCAGACTGACATTTCGGTTTCAGTATGGGTGTATCCGACCGCACACGACAGCGGTGCCTACAATGGAATCGTCGGCTCGCATCAGAACAGCGGTCCGTATGGTGGGTGGGCGATTGCCGAAAACCGGAGCGGTAATCTCGGACTCTGGTCGGACACGTCGGGGTGGAGCAATACCAGTCAGGCCCTTCCACTTGACGCGTGGACGCACATCGTCGTAACGCGTCGCACGACGGAGTCGACCGCGACCGTGTACATTAACGGTACCGAAGCGACCATCGCACCGTGGCAAGTTCCCACCAGCAACGACAGGCCACTGTTTATTGGTGACCGAGCGGACGGCGAAGGTCCACCATTCAACGGCCTCGTCGACGACGTCCGCATCTACGCCCGCGCCCTCTCCGCGAGCGAGGTGCAGTCGCTCTACGATTCGGCCTGATTGCTCCGTCGCGGAACCAAAGAGCCATTTAGACCCCGCCCTACGTTCCGGTACCGTGACGAACACGCAGTTGACGCTCATTCAGATCGACAACTACGGGCCGTGGACGGTGACCCCGGAACCACGCCGCGAAATGGACCTGCAGACGCTCCAGTCGCGACTGTTCGCGGACCTCGCACAGTTCGTCGGCCACCGGGGCGGCTACGCCTTCTTCACCCGCTTCGACAACATGGTCGCGGTGACCAACGGGGTCGACGCGGACGACCACCGTCTGCTCCAAGAGTCGACGGGCAACCGCTACCCCGTCACCGTCAGCCTCGGCATCGGCGTCGATCCGAACCCCGCCGTCGCGCTGGAGCGGGCGACGGAGGGGTTGCAAGGCGCCGGGAGCGCACAGGACGGCGACCGGCGCGAGGTGTTGAGCGGGACGCCGGTCGGGGAGCCCTCCGACGACGACGTCTCCATCGCCCACTTCGACGTGAACGACGCGACCGAGAAGTACACCGACCAGCTCAACGAGTTCGACTCGTTCATCCAGATCGAACAGGGCTACGCGGCGCTGATGCGGTATCTCCGCGAGGAACACGGCGGCCTCTCCTTTTTCGTCGGCGGCGACAACATCATCGCCGTCACGCCCGACATGGCCGTCGCCGACTACCGGGCGGCCATCGACCACGTCGAGGAGGCGGTCGGCGTCGACCTGAAAGTCGGCGTCGGACGGGGCGAACACGCCCACGAGGCGGGAATGGCGGCAAAGCACGCCTTGGAGGAGTGCCGACACCACGGCACCGCGGTCGAACTGGGTTGGACGGCGGGAGAAGTCGAGAGCGAGTAGTCGCCGATCCGACCTACGCCTCGATAGCCGGTTCGTCCACGTCGAAGTTCTGCGCTTCGAGGGCCTCTTCTATCGCGGTCAGGAGACACGCGACGTTCTGCCGGCGGGCGGAGTAGCCCATGCAGCCGATCCGCCAGATGTCGCCTTCGAGGGCGCCGAGGCCGCTCGCGATTTCGATGTCGTACTCGTCCATCAGGAACTCGATGACCGCGGTGTCGTCGACGCTGTCCGGCACCTGGACCGTGTTGAGGCTGGGAAGCCAGTACTCCTCGGGGGCAGCCATCTCGAGTCCCATGCGCTCGATGCCGGCCTTGAGTTCGCTGGCCACCTCGCGGTGTCGCTCCCAGCGGTTCTCGAGTCCTTCCTCGGCCACGAGGCGCAGCGACTCTCTGAGGCCGTAGTACGGGGTCACCGGTGCCGTGTGGTGGTAGTTGCGCTCGTCGCCCCAGTACTCCATGAGGAGGTCGAGGTCGAGGTACCACGAGTTGGTGTCGGAGTCGCGGTTCTGTATCTTCTCCCGCGCCCGGTCGTTGACCGTGAGCGGCGTCGCACCGGGCGTCGAGGAGAGGCACTTCTGGGGGCTGCCGTAGGCGACATCGATGCCCCAGTCGTCGACGTGGAGTTCGACCCCCGAGAGCGACGTGACACAGTCCACGATGGTGTATGCGTCGTGTTCGTGGGCGATGTCGGTCAGTTCCGACATGTTGGGTTGGCGGATGCCCGTCGTCGTGTCGGCGTGACAGATATAAAACACGTCGATGTCGTTGTTTGCGAACGCCTCGGCGACATCATCGGGGTCTAGCGGGTCGGTTCCCGACACCTCGAACGGGACCACCTCGCCACCGACACGACGGGTCATCTGTGCCACCCGGTCGCCCCAGTAGGCGGTCGTCCGGACGAGCACCTTCTCGCCCGGTTCTACCAGATTGCCGACAGACGCCTCCATCGCGGCGGTCCCGGTCCCGCTGATGGCGAGCGTCCAGTCGTTGTTTGTCTGGAAGGTGTACCGAAGCAGTTCCTGAATGTCGTCCATGATCTCCAGGAACGAGGGATCCATGTAGCCGAGCGCTTGCGTCGACATCGCGCGAAGGACACGCGGGTGGATCATGCTCGGGCCGGGGCCCATCAGAATGCGTGACGGTGTATCGAGTTCGCCCGTCTCCGGTGGACTTCTCATGTATCGGGTGACGGACGAACGGGATAAAAACCTGCGTGTTCGTGGCAATATATTGTCGAAGGGGTAGTTCGACGATTGGGGTACGCAACCATTGTCCATGGTAGACTACGACAGACGCGGGACGAGTCGCCGCCAGACGACCGTCAGGACGGCGACGACGACGTACGCGCCGAGCAGGGAGGCGACGAAGTAGATCGTCAGCCGTCCGAGTGGCATCGATCCGGCGGAGACGGCGGCGCTGACGCTGTACGCGATGGCGAGGGCGTGATGGTACCAGCTCAGGAACGGGGGCGAGCCTCGGTCCGTCGTGGACGGCTGGCCAGCGGGGCCGGCCGTGTTGGGTGACGGTGCCATGCATCGTGTCGAGCCCGGACGCTGAAAAGGGACGGGTTCGGAAGGTCTTATCCGACGTGAGACGGCACCGTTTTTTATCTCGCCACCCAGTAGCTGGCGCGGTGCCGTACTGTGTCGACGGCCGTCGGGGCGTCGCACCGGTCATTGCGGTGCTCCTACTCGTCGCACTCGTCCTCGTACTCGGCACGACGGTGTCCGCGTTCGTCCTCACGAACGGAACGGACGTTCCGCCGCCCGCCTTGGGAATCAGCGTCTCGCATACGACGGTACCCGACGGGGGAGAGCGGACGGTGGCCGTGACGTCGGAGTCGGGGAACGCGGTTGCTATCGGCTCCCTCTACGTGATCGGC
>Ga0207714_1001159_pt1 | contig 17365 bp, 17 predicted proteins | sample PonA232FremontCA_2_FD_187270 | JGI IMG/M metagenome (GOLD analysis project Ga0207714, IMG submission 187270) | Marine sediment microbial community from Fremont, CA, USA - Pond A23 Sediment 2 (SPAdes) | ecosystem: Environmental > Aquatic > Marine > Unclassified | place: USA: Fremont, California...
CGTCTGCGACCGCGTGTACGACACCGGCCGCGACCTGCTTGACGCCGGCGTCGTCGAGGCCGGCGACACCCTCCCCGGCACCGCGACGGTGAAGCTGATGTGGGCGCTGGCGAACACCGCCGACCCAGCCGAGGCGATGCGTCGGGACCTCGCCGGCGAGCTGACAGCGGAGTCGCAGCCGTGGCGGTGACGGCGGTCGGTGCCGACGGGTCGTCGCTCCCGCTGGCCGCCGGTCTCCCGTGGTCGCTCCCGCTCACGCTCGTGGTCTACGGCGTCGTCGTCGCCGCCGCGGTGTGGATCTTCCGCGACGCGCGGGCGCGCGGAAGCCGGTACGCGGTGATCTGGGGCCTCTCGACGCTCGTGTTCACGATCCTCCCGGTGCTCGCGTACCTGTACCTCCACCGCGACGCCGGCCCGGCGCGCTGACCGCCGCGACGACGGCGGGCGGGGGTGTTGAGCCGTCGGCGGTCGACGCGGCCGCCGTCGACCTGCCGCTGCTCGTCGGCGTCAGGGCCGCGTTCGACCTCGCCGGGCTGTACCGCGACCGGCGGCTGGACACCGCGACCGTCGGTCGTGACGCGCGGGTCCGGAACGCGGCCGCGAACCCGAACGCATAACCGCGCCGCTCGCGCCCGTGATGGCATGGTCGCGACGCTGCCGGACCTCCTGCGGCTCCTCGTCGTTCCCGTCTTCGCGTGGGCGGCGCTCCGTGACGTGCGCACACGACGGCTCCCGAACCGGCTGTGGCCCCCGCTGTACGCGTTCGGCGCGGTGCTTCTGGCGTGGGAGGCCGTCTCGCTGTGGCCGTTCGCGGGGCTCGAGGGGCGGCTGTTTCTCGTCCGGGCCGCTATCAGCCTGCTTTTCGTCGTCCCGCTCGGGTACGCGTTCTGGTACGTCGGCGCGTTCGGCGGGGCCGACGCGAAGGCGCTGATCGCGCTCGCGGTGGTTTTCCCCCGGTTTCCGACGTACGAGGTCGGCGGTGTCGCCCTCCCGCTCGTCGGCACCGACCTCGGGGTGTTCTCGCTGACGGTCCTCACGAACGCGGTCCTGCTCGGGCTCGCGTACCCGGTCGGGCTCGCGGTCGTCAACCTCGCTCGCGGCGTGGTCTCGCCGAGCATGTTCCTCGCGCGGCCGGTCGCGACCGGCTCGCTGCCGGACCGGCACGGACGGCTGTTCGAGGACCCGGACGGGCCGACGCGGAGCGGTCTCGACTTAGACGCGCTCCGAATGTACCTCCGATGGCGCGGCGTCGCGCTCGCCGACCTGCGGGAGGACCCGGACCGACTCCGTGACCCCGCGTCGGTCGACGAGACGTTCGACCCGACCGACGGCGCGACCCACGTCGGTCCCCGGACCGACGGGGGAGCGGCGGCCGACACCGGGGCGTCCGGGCAGGACGTTCCGAGCGATGTCGACGACCCGTGGGCCGCGGAGCGGTTCCTCGCGGAGATCGACCGCGGCGCGTACGGGACCGACGCGGCGACGCTCCGCGGGGGACTGGCGGTCGTCGCCCGCGAGGACCGCGTGTTGGTCTCGCCCGGCATGCCGTTCGTCGTCCCGATGGCGGTCGGGCTCGGCGTCTCGCTGACGTTCGGCGACGTCCTGTTCGCGCTCCTCGGCGCGGTCGGGCTCGTGTGACCCCGCCCGCGCCGTCGGTCCGTCTCAGCTCCCGGCGCGGAGGTCGGCGGCCGTGAGCACCCGCGTCCCGACCGGGCGTTTCACGAACTCGCCGCGGTCGCGGCCGACGACGTCGGTCACGTCCCGCTGTACCGCGGCGTCAAGTAGCCGCTGCCCGACGTCGCCGTCGACGACGATCGCGTGCGGTGCGGCCGCGGCGTCGTCGACGGCGTCGACGGCGTCCGCGGCGTCGACCTCGGTGATCACGTCGAACTCGTCGTCGAGGAGCCGCGCCCGCCCGGTGCGACCGCCGACGATCGCCCGGACGTGGGCCGCCATCGACCGCGGCTCGTCGGCGTCCGCGCCGTCCGAATCCGCGGCGTCCGCGCCCTCCGCGTCGGTGTCGACGTCTCGGTTCGCGTCGGTACCGGTCTCGGCTCCGTCGTCGTCCGCGGTCTCGACGGCCGGATCGCCCGTCTCGTCGCCGCTGCTCTCGACCACATCGTCTCGGGTCACTGCCTCGGTGACGGCCCCGCCGTCGCCGACGCCCTCCGTCGGTCGGGGGGTGTCGCGCTCGGTCGCCGACCCCGTCTCGTCGCGCTCCGCGTCGTCGGCGGCCGCCCGCACGTCCGCGGCGTCCGCGAGGCTCGCGTACGGGACCTTCCCGCGGAGCGCCTCGAAGACGGCGTCCCGGTCGAGATCCTCGACCGACTCGCCCGCCGGCGCGAACGCCACGTAGTCGACATCGCCGACCTGCGCGAGCTCGCGGAGAATGAGCTCGCCGCCGCGGTCGCCGTCGAGGAACGCGGTGACGGTCCGGTCGACCGTCAGGTCGGCGACCGCGTCGGGGACGTTCGTCCCCTCGACGGCGACGGCGTTTTTGATTCCGCAGTCGAGCAGCGCGAGCACGTCCGCGCGCCCCTCGACGACGATCACGGCGTCGGAGTCGCCGACCCGCGGGCCCGCGGGGAGCCCCTCGTAGTCGACGATCCCCTCGACGCGGGCGGCGTCGCGGACCTCCGCTAACACGTCGGTGCTCCCGAGGCTCGTCTCCTCGAAGCCGCCGGCGACGAGCTCTTTGGCGCGCTCGACGACCTCGCGGCGCTTGGCCGCCCGCACGTCCTCGATGCTCGTCACCTCGACGGAGGCGTGACAGGGACCGATGCGGTCGATCGTCTCGAACGCGGCCCCGAGGATGGCCGTCTCGACTTTGTCGAGGCTCGACGCGACCGTCACCTCGCCGAACGACTGGCCGTTCTCGGACTCGACCGAGACGTCGATCCGCCCCACCCGCGAGGACTCTTGGAGGTCCCGGAGGTCTAACTCGTCGCCGAGAAGTCCTTCGGTCTGGCCGAACACCGCGCCGACGACGTCGCTTCGCTCGACGACGCCGTCGGCCGCGATGGTGGCGTGAATCAGGTATTTTTCGGTGTCTTTCATGCTGTGAATGGTGATAGCCGGGCGGCGTCGGCCGCCCGCGTATCGTTTCTCGCGTCGGCGAAAGTACTTATCGCACGCGCCGCCTGTTGAATAAAAATATTCTTCACAGACTTATTTCGATTGATTCTAATAAGACTTAAGCGCTTGAGACCGACATAACTGTATATGAGTCGACCTCGGAGAGATCTCGTGTGGGTACCGACGTTCGCGGTCCTCGTCGCGCTCGCGGTGCCGTGGCCGCTGTGGGGCGTCGACCGCGTCGCGGCCGGGCTGCCGGTCTGGATCTGGTGGCACGTCGGGTGGCTCGGGCTGTGTACCGTCCTGTTCGCGCTGTTCGCCCGGAGCGGCGCGTGGGAGCGCGGGATGGGGCGGCGGGCGGCGGCCGCCGAGACCGAGCCCTCGGGCGTCGGGGGTGATCGCCCGTGACGGTCGGCCTCTCGCTCGGGGTCGTCGTCGGGTACCTCGTGGTCGCGCTCGCGGTCGGACTCGTCGCCTACCGGGTCTCGGACGCGACCGCGGAGGACTACTACCTCGCGAGCCGGTCGATCGGGACGTTCGTGCTGCTTTTTACCACGTTCGCGACGCTGCTTTCGGCGTTCACGTTTTTCGGCGGCCCGAACCTCGCGTACGCGGCCGGCCCGGAGTGGCTGATCGTGATGGGCACACTCGACGGCGTCCTGTTCGCGGTGCTGTGGTACGTGATCGGGTACAAGCAGTGGCTGATCGGCGCGCGCAACGGGTACGTGACGCTCGGTGAGATGCTCGGCGACCGGTTCGGATCGCCCGGACTGCGCGCGCTCGTCGCGGGCGTGAGCCTCCTGTGGCTGTTCCCGTACGTCATGCTCCAGCAGATGGGCGCCGGCGAGGCGTTGGTCGGGCTGACCGGCGGCGTCGTCCCCTACTGGGGCGGCGCGGCGCTCATCACCGCGTTCATGATCCTCTACGTCACCGTCGCGGGGCTCCGCGGCGTGGCGTGGACCGACACGCTCCAGGGGCTGTTCATGCTCTCCGTCGTCTGGATCGCCGCGGCGTGGGTCGTCTCCGCGCTCGGCGGCGTCGGCGCGGCGACCGAGGGAATGCTTGCGGCCCGCCCCGAGTTCGGTGGGTTCGGAGGCGGCACGTACTCGCCCGGATTCATCGTCTCCACGGCGATCACCATCGCCTTCGGGGTGACGATGTTCCCGCAGATCAACCAACGGTTCTTCGTCGCGAAGTCGGCCGCGACGCTGAAGCGGTCGTTCGCGCTGTGGCCCGTGCTGGTGTTGCTCCTCTTCGTCCCCGCGTTCATGCTCGGCGCGTGGGCGGCCGGGACGCCGGTCGAGGTGCCCGCGGGCGCGAACGTGCTCCCGGTCGTGTTGGCGGAGTACACGCCGGCGTGGTTCGCCGCGCTCGTGATCGCCGGCGCGATAGCCGCGATGATGTCCTCGTCTGACTCGATGCTTCTGTCGGGGTCGTCGTACTTCACGCGGGATCTCTACCGGCCCGTCGTCAACGCGGACGCGTCGGCGCGCCGCGAGGCGTGGATCGCGAGGGTCGGGGTCGTCGGCTTCGCGACGCTGGCGTTCGTCGCGAGCCTGTTCCGACCCGGGACGCTGATAGAGGTGGGCGGCACCGCGTTCTCGGGGTTCGCGCTGCTCGCGCTCCCGGTCATCTGTGCGCTCTACTGGGCGCGGACGACGCGGACCGGCATGGTCGTCGGCGTCGCCGTCCCGCAGGCGGCGTATCTGACGGTGGTGTTGTCGTCGGTGCTGCCGCTCGTTCCGCCGCTCCCGCGGACGGTCCTCGGCGGGTGGGACGTCGCGCTCGGGCTGATGGCGCTGTCGGGCGCGCTCACCGTGGTCGCGTCGCTCGCGACCGCGGCGACCGCCGACGGCGACGCCTCGCGGTTCGCGGTCGCCGGCGACTGACCGACCGCTCGTCGGACGATAGACCGACGCCGGCGGCCGGATATCGGGAATCGCGAGCGAAACCAGCGTGACCGTGAACGGAACCCTCTTAACGGAATACGCGCACAGACAGAAGCGTATGAGCGACGGTGACGACGCCTCCTCGGAGGCCGACGACGGTGACGACGCCTCCTCGGAGGCCGACGACGGGGGCGACGCCGGCAGCCCGGCGGAAGCGGCCGACGCGCCGACGCGCTCCGCGAACCCGGCCGAGGGGTCCCTCCGCGCGGCCCTCGACGAGATCGCCGACCGACTCGACGACGCCGAAACCGAGGCCGACCTCGACGACGTCGACGCCCTGCTGGACGACGCCGAGTCGGGGATCGAGGCGGCCGAGCTCCCCGAGCAGGACGAGGACGCCGACGACCCTCGGGCCGACTTAAAAGACCGCGTCACGGAACTCAGAGACCGCGTCGCGGACGCCCGCGGCCCGTACGGTACAGACGTCGTCGACGCGGTCGAATCCGCGGTCGGGACCGTCGAGGACACGGAGTGGACCGCCGCCGGCCGCGACGACGTCGCCGCGGCCGCTCGGGCGTTCCGCGACGCGGCCGCCGAGTCGGTCGACGTTGCCGCGGAGGGCGTTGACGCAGACGCCGGCGACGCCGCCCTCGCGGCGCTCGATGCGGTCGCCGCAGCCGTCGACGACGCGGACCTCGACCCGGACGCCGACGCGGAGACGATCGCGGGGCTGCTCGACGCGGCCGACGCGCTCAAGGCCGGTCTCGACGACGCCGAGGAGTGGGGCGACCTCGAGACGCACGAACAGCTCCGCGCGGAGGGGTACTACGACGTGCTCGGCCACTACAAGGACTTCCCGGTCGAGTGGGCCGCGCTGAAGGAACACGAACGGCGTGGCAACGTCGACATGATCCTGCTCGCGCTCGACTCGCTGCAGTCCGAGTTCATGCAGCGGCACTGCTTGGAGGCGTTCGAGCGGATGGGGAAACGCGGGAAGACGGACGCGTCCGTCGCGGAGATGCTCAGCCGCGCGGAGCGGCGGGACCAGCAAGCGATCCGGGTTCTCGGCAAGATGGCGGCCGCGGAGGCGACCGGGACGCTCGTCGAGTACGTCGCCGAGGACTCGAACCCCCAGCTCCAGAAGGCGACGTGTAAGGCGCTCGGCGAGATCGGCGCCGCCGAGGCCGTACAGCCGCTCGCGAACCGGCTCGACCCCGAGGGCGACACGGACGACCTCGTTCGCCCGCACGCGGCACGCGCGCTCGGACTCGTCGGCGACGCGCGCGCAGTCGACCCGCTCGTCGAGACGCTCGCCGACGACCACGACGACGACGTCCGTGCGGCCGCCGGTTGGGCGCTCCGGCAGGTCGGAACCCGTGAGGCGCTCGAAGCGGTCGCCGAGCGCGCCGACGCGCGGTCGTTCCTCGTCGCCACCGAGGCCGAAAAGGCGCAGCGCGCGCTCGACGCGGCCGGCGCGACCCCGTGAAGCGACCGTCCGGTCCCGCTGCGGACGCTTTTGTACTGTGACGCGGCCACCGGTTCCGTGCCGACGCTCCGCTCCCCGCCGACCGCCCGTTCGTCGCCGTCGGTCCGACCGGTCCGCTGTCTGCTCGCCGTCGCGGTGTGTGTGGCGCTGCTGACTCCGGCGGCCGCCGGAGCAAGCAGCGCCGCGGTCGCGGACGGCTCGTCGCCGCCGCGTCCGGCGGCGAGCGCGGCCGACGCCGCCCGGTCAAACGCGACGGCCGGCGGCGGTCCGGCGATCGTCGAACTGTATCCGAACCCGGCGACGCCCGAGAACCGCGGCGAGTACCTCGTGGTTCGGCTCCCGGAGCGAGGAAACTGGTCGCTCTCCGACGGTCACCACGAGGCCGCGATCCCGACGAACGCGACCGGGACGGTGGCGCTGTCGATGGCACCGAATCGGACCGCGTCGCTGCTCGCGGACGGCACCGGCTCCGCCGAGTCGGACCGGCCGGCGGTCAGGCGCCTGCGGGGCCACTTTCGGCTGTCGGCCGCCGGCGACCGAATCGAGCTTCGGCTGAACGGAACCGTCGTCGACGTCGTTGCGTACGACCGGGCACGCGAGGGGCACCGCTGGCGCGCGTCGTCAGGCGAGTGGCGACCGCGTGGTCACGAGCCGCGGAGCCCCGTGACGAGCGACGCCGCGGTGACGCCGTTCGTCCTCCCGGACGGCCCGGCCGCGCCCGTCGAACCGCTCCGAACCGCGGACGAGCGCCTGCTCGTGGCCGGGTACACGCTGACCTCCGAGCGCGTCCGTGACGCGCTCGTCGCCGCCGCCGACCGCGGCGCGACCGTCCGCGTGCTCGTCGAGGGGTCGCCGGTCGGCGGGTTCTCGTCGCGGAGCGCGCGCCTGCTCGACCGGCTCGCGGCCGCCGGCGTGGCGGTGCGCGTCCTCGACGGCGACCCCGAGCGGTTCCGGTTTCACCACGCGAAGTACGCGGTCGCCGACGACCGGGCCGTCGTTCTCACTGAGAACTGGAAGCGATCCGGTACGGGCGGTCACGGGAGTCGCGGGTGGGGAGCGGTCGTCGAACCGGGCGCGAGCGGAGACGGCAGCGCGACCGCCGCGGACGACCTCGCGACGCTGTTTCGGACGGACTTCGAGGCGCACGACGCCCGGTCGTGGCGCGCCTTCCGCGCCGACACCGAGTTCCACGAGTCCGGGCGCGCGAACGGCACGTATCCGACGCGATTCGAGCCGTCGGCCGCCCCGGCGGCGGCGAACGTCACCCTCCTGACGGCGCCCGGCAACGCGGAAGATCGGATCGTCGCGCGCGTCGACGCCGCCGAGGACCGCGTCCTCGCCGTCGTGCCTCGCGTCGACGGCCCCGACGGGCGGATCGTCCGCGCGCTCCGGCGGGCCGCCGACCGCGGCGTCGACGTCCACCTGCTGCTCTCGAACGCGTGGTACGACCGCGAGGACAACCGGGCGCTCGCGGAGACCCTCTCGGCGGAGCCGATCGCGGTCGCGGTTGCCGAGCCGCGCGGCCGCTACGGGAAGATCCACGCGAAGGGCCTCGTCGTCGACGACACCGCCGTCGTGGGGAGTCTCAACTGGAACCCCACCGCGGCGACCGAGAATCGGGAGGTGGTGATCGCGGTCGAGAACGCGTCGGTCGCTGACTACTACGCCCGGACGTACGCGGCCGACTGGCGAGGGGGCGGCGTCCACCTGCCGGTCGGGCTCGCCGGAGGGGTGTGCGTCGCGGTCGCGGCGGCCGTCGCGGTGGCGCGACGACGCGTCGCCTTCGCGTGAGTCGCCGGCTCAGTCGTCGAGCGCGGCCGTCGAGGAGAGCGCCTCGTCGATCTCGGCGTCGGCCATCTTCGCGACGAGCGCCTCGACGACTTCGCTCCGGCGGCCCTTCACGAACTTTATCGAGCCGACGACAAGGTGGCCGCCGCCGGAGACGCCCGCCTCGGGCAGTTCCTCGTTCAGCTCGGTCACCATGGTCGGGATGTCGAGCCGGACGCCGTCGGAGCGGAGCACGGCGAAGTCGGGCCCGTACCCGACGGTGATGACAGGGTCCCCGGTCTCCGTGACGCGGGTGTCGTGGAGTTCGCCGGTCGTCTTGCCGGGGGCCGGGTAGGTGAACCGGTGGGCGTACTCGTCTAAGTCGATCCGGTAGAGGTGCGCGCCGGAGGCGAGCCGCTCGTGTTCGACGTGCTCGTCGACGGCGTCGAGCTGCGCTTCCACGTCGCGTTCGGCGCGGTCGGCGAGGAACGCCACGAGCTCCTCGTGGCGCGTCTCGTCGTCGCAGCCGACGTTCAGGGCGTCGTTGACGAGCGTCTTCCCCTCGGCGTAGCGCAGCCAGTGGGCGGCGTAGTCGAGCGCCTCGCCGACGTCGAGCAGCTCGTCTCTGTCGTAGCCCGCCTCCGCGGCGAGCGCGAGGTAGTCGTCCATCGCCGTCGCCTTCGAGCGGTCCGAGAGCCCGGCGACGGCCGGGACGTGTGTGATCGACTCGGTGAGCGACGGGTCGACGAGCCGGGCGAGTTCGACGCACATCATCCCGGTCGTGATCCGGTAGTCCTCGCCGTGGAGGTACGGGTTGACGTGGGCGTCGAGCAGCGGGTCGACCGCCTCCGGGTCGGGGTGGTGGTGGTCGACCGCCGCGATGGGGATGTCGTAGTGCGCGAGGTTCTCGTAGGCGGGGACGTCCTCCTCGGTCGACCCGTTGTCTAACATGAGGAGGAAGGGGAGCTTCCGGCCGTGGCGGGCCCGCCCCTCCAGCGCGAAGTTGAGGTCCCGGGTGACGTCTTCCATCTCGTAGTACGGGGCCTTGCTCGGGAGCCGCTTGAACAGGTGCCGCGGCGCGTCCGGGTCCTCGTTGACCGCTTCGACGAGGTTCTCGACGGCGAGTTGAAGCGGGATCGCGGCGCACATCCCGTCGCCGTCGGCGTGGTGGCGGACGCGGATCGGGCGGCCCGCGAGGACGGTCCGACGGACCAGTCGAGCGAGGTCCCGGAGGTCCTCGTGGATCGGGTCGAACGCCTCCCACTCGACGAGCGGGTCGACGTCGGCCGGCTCGGCCCGCTCGTCGAGGGCCGTCTCGTAGCGCTCTCGCGCCTCGGCGGCGCGCTCGTCCGTGAGCCGCGTCAGCGAGTCGACCTCGAGCTGGAGCGCGTTCTCGCGGGTCTCGACGCTCCCGCCGACGCGGACCATGTCGCCGACTTCGGCGTCCGGGTACGCGCGGACGCCGGCCGACTCGAAGGCGGCACAGGAGACGATCCCGGACGCGTCGGAGACGGCGAAGATCGTCGGGCCGCCCGTCTGTTTGGCCTGGACGACCTCGCCTTCGACGGTGACCTCGTCGCCGGGCGAGAGCCCGTCAATACGGGAGATCGTCGGTTCGTGACCGACCGTCTCGGTCCGGTAGCCGTCGAGGTCGACGTCGTCGAACGCGACGTCGCCGTTCGCTTTCACGTCGGTGAGCCGGACGATGAGTCGGTCGCCGACGGCGTAGTTGCCGTCGAGGTTCGACTCGTGGACGAGCCCCGAGAGGGCGTCGGAGGCGTCGACGAACACGCCGTAGTCGACGACACCGTTGACCTCGGCGTGGTACAGCTCGTCGACCGCGGCGTCTTCGAGGGTACAGTCCGGAGCAAGATCGTAGACGGTCGGCCGGTCGTCGGCCGCCCCCTCCGCCGCGTCGGCGTCGGGTTCGAGGCTCGAATCGCCCCGCGTGCCGGAATCTCCGGCGGTGTGTTCGCTCATAGAAATTGTTCGGGAACGGGCGGTGTTAAGCCTGTTCTCTCGCCGCTCGGGGCGGCGCGTCACCGCCGAGTCCCGCGGTCCGGAACCCCTATGAGGCGACGGAAACTTAGCTCCGGTATGCGACTGTTCCGCTCGGACGAGCTCCTCGGGATCGCCCGGGAGACCCTGGAGTTCGTGCTCGAGGCGAGCGAGGAGAGCCACCCCGACGAGTACATGGGGTTCCTCCGCGCGGACGACGCTCGGAAGCTCGACCTCGACCGAGACGGACAGGTGATCACGGACGTGCTCGTCATTCCCGGCACGGAGTCGGGCCCGACGAGCGCCAGCGTCCGAACCCACATGAAGCCGAACGACATGCGCGCGGTCGGGTCGGTCCACTCGCACCCCAACGGGGTGCTCAGACCCAGCGACGCCGACCTCGCCACGTTCGGTCAGGGATCGGTGCACGTCATCGTCGGTGCCCCATACGGCTGGGCCGACTGGAAGGCGTTCGACAACGAGGGGCGACAGACGACGCTTGAGGTGCTCGACGTCGACGTGCCCGACGAGCGGTTCTTCGATTTCACCCAAGCGGACATCGACGACGAGCTCGACGACGACCGCCGCGACGACGGCGGGTTTCTCTCGTGGTTCAGATGACTCGGGTCGTCGCGCAGGGGACCTTCGATCTCCTCCATCCCGGCCACGTCCACTACCTGAACGACGCCGCGAACCACGGCGACGAGCTCCACGCGATCGTCGCCCGCCGCTCGAACGTGACACACAAACAGACCCCGGTGTTGTGCGACCGACAGCGCCGCGATATGGTGGCCGCGCTCGACGCGGTCGACGAGGCGCACCTCGGCGACTCGGACGACGTGTTCGTTCCGATAGAGCGGATCGACCCCGACGTGATCGTGTTGGGGTTCGACCAGCACCACGACGAGTCGGCCGTCGCGGCCGCGCTCGACGCCCGCGGTATCGACTGTCGGGTCGAGCGCGCGTCGGAGCGGAAGCCGCGGTACGACGGCGAGCTGCTCTCCAGCGGCGACATCGTCGACCGGGTCCTGCGGGAGCGCACCGGGCCGAACCCCGGCGCGGAGTGATCGTCTGCGCCGGGGGGGCAGCCAGCCGCGCGACCGCAGCGGGTATCCGTTCGCGGCACCTCGGCTCCGTATGAGCGAGACGCGCGTCGCCGTCGAGTGTCGCGACTGCTCGTTTGCGGCGTCCCACGACAGGCTCCGCGACGCCAGAATCGCCGTCGCGGACCACGAGTCGGCCACCGGTCACGCGGTCGACTGGACCGTCGAGTCGATCGCCGCCGGCGTCTCGCGGGCCGGTGCCGACGCGGGCGTCTGTGGCCGTCCGAAGCGGGCGAACGAAGACTCTCCGCTCGCCGGGCCCGAGCCGCCGGATCGGACGTAGGCGAGCCGAGAGCCTCCACGCCGACGCCGCCATTTATAAGTGTTCGGGCGCGACAACGGGTATGGAACCCGATGTCGACGCGCCGTCTGGCGGCAGCGGTCCGGCGACGGACGGCGGCCGCCCGGTGTCGCTGGCGGACGCGGCCGCCCTCGACGCGTTCGTGGGGGATGCCCGCGTGGCGCTCGTGATGTTCTACACCGACGGCTGCGGGATCTGCGCGAGCATGGAGCCCGTGGTGGGGAACGTCGCGCGCGGCGCGGCGGCCGACGCGTCGGTCGGGCTGGTCAACCCCCGCGACGACCCGCCGCTCGTCGAGCGGTTCGACGTGCGGAGCGTCCCGCTTTTCGTGCTCTTCGTCGACGGCGAGCCGGTCGCGCGCCGCGCGGAGGGGTTCATTCCGGGCGACGAGCTGGCGGCGTGGGTCGACGAACACGCGGCGTGACCGGAGGCGGGTCGTTTCTATTTATAAGTGATTGTGGTCGACGGAACCCTTTTTGCTGACACTGACGTATCTAACGCAAGTATGGGACTGGGATCGGACATGTACAGACAGCAGATCCTCGACCACTACAAGAACCCGCGGAACTACGGGGAACTCGAGGATCCAGACATCACCCACGTCGGTGAGAACCCCTCCTGTGGCGATACGATTCAGATGCAGGTGAACCTCGACGACGCCGAAGAGCAGGTCGAGTCGGTCCGGTTCACCGGCGACGGCTGCGCCATCTCGATGGCCTCCGCGAGCATGCTCTCGGAGCAGCTTCACGGGATGGCCCTCGACGAGCTGAACGAGCTCGACACCGACGACGTCACCGAGATGCTCGGCGTCGACATCTCCCCGATGCGCGTAAAATGCGCGGTGCTCGGCCGACAGGTCGCACAGGACGGCGCGAAGATCCACCGCGGCGAGCTCGACCCCGACGACCGCACGGTGCCCGAGGAGTAGCCGGTCACGACACGGAAGCGCCGGCGGCTCCGCGGCCGAGCCCACCGGACTTTTGCCCGCGAACCACGTTCGCTCACGCATGAGCGACGGCTTCGACAAGGAGGCGGAACGCGAGAAGCTCCGCGAGAAGCTCGCGGACGACGAAAAGAAGCGCGAGCACACCCAGCGGATGTCCGAGCTCCTGTTGAAAGGCGCGACGATGACGAACCGCCACTGCGAGGCGTGTGGCGACCCGATCTTCCGCCACGACGGCCGCGAGTTCTGTCCGACCTGCGGGGACGGCACGGCGGACGAAAGCGAGACCGGCGGCGAGCCCCCGGCCGCCGACAACGGAGCAGTAGAGCCCGCGGTCGACGCCGCGAACACGGCGGCGGAAGGCGGCGAGGTCGGCCGCGCAGACGACGGCGGTGCCGACGCGGCGGCCGCGGGCGGCGAGTCGCGGTCGGCCGCCTCGTCTCGGCGGTCCGAGCCGGAGCGGTCGGGGTCGTCACGGCAGCGGGCGTCTCGGCGTCCCGACTCACGGCGCTCCGAGTCCCGCTCCGTCCCCCGGCAGTCGGCCGACGACGCGGAGGGTATCGGCGCGGCCCGCGCGTCGCTGACGCGCACGCTGACGCGGTTCGCCCGCGCGGCGGAGGAGGCCGACGACCCGCGGCGCGCCCGCGACCGACTCGCGGCGGCCCGCGAGGCGGCCGAGGCGCTCGCGGCGCTCGACTGACGCGACGCGGGCGGACGCCGCACTGGCTCCCGTTGACCGCGAACGGCAACGTTGATACGTCGACCGCGGGTACAGGAGGACCGAATGGACGACCGGACCCGCGAGTACCTCCGGGGGCGCTTTCGCGACTACTACCGGTCGGTCTCGCCGTCGCTTCCGCCCGATCCCGACCGCCGCGAGTGGGGCCACATCCCGTGGACGCCCGGGCCCGGGACGACGATGGTCCGCCACCAGTCGCTGTCCGACCTGGGCGACCCGAAGACGTTCTTCGCCGACAACGCGCCGCGGCACGCGTACTTTTCGGCCGCTCGCTACGACGATCCGAGCGCCGCGACGATGGAACAGAAGGGCTGGCGAGACGCCGACCTCGTCTTCGATCTCGACGCCGACCACCTGCCCGGCGTCGACCCCGAGACGACGCCGTATCCGGAGATGCTCGACGAGTGCAAGGGGGCGCTCGTGCGGCTGCTCGAGTTTCTCGACGACGACTTCGCGTTCGAGGACGTGACGGTCGTCTTCTCGGGGGGGCGCGGCTACCACGTCCACGTCCGCGACGGGGGTGTCCGCGGGCTGGACAGCGAGGCGCGCCGAGAGGTCGTCGACTACGTGCGCGCCATCGGCCTCGACGCAGACGGGTTGATCCGCACCGTCTCCGACCGCGGCACCACGAGGCGCGTGCTCCGAACCGAGGGCGGGTGGGGCGCTCGCGTCCACGAGGCGCTCGTCGAGTACGCGGACGACCTCCGCGACATGGACGACGAGGCGGCCCGCGAGCGGTTGACGGCGTTCGACGGGATCGGCGAGAAGGGCGCGGAGACGATCCTCGGCGCGTTCGACCGGAACCCGGCCGCGGTCCGCGAGGGAAACGTCGAGGCCGGCGGCCCGGGGGTACGCCGGCTCGTGGCCGCGCTGACCGAGCGCGTGGCCGCGACCGACAGCGCCCCGATAGACGAGCCGGTCACGACGGACACCCGGCGGTTGATCCGGCTTCCCGGGACGCTCCACGGCGGATCCGGGCTCGTCGTCACGCCGATCGGCCGGGCGGACGTCGACGCGTTCGACCCGCTTCGCGACGCGGTTCCGGACCGGTTCGTCGGCCGCGAGATCCGGATCGAGACCGACACAGACCGGACGATAGAATTAAACGGAACGCGCGTCACCGTCGAACCCGGAACGAACACCGTGCCGGAGTTCGCGGGGGTCTTCCTGATGGCCCGCGGCGAGGCGCGGAAGGCGCCGGAGCGGTGACCGACGACAGATGAACCTCGACGAGCTCAGATCCGCGCAGGCGAAGGAACGCCGGAAGGACAGCCTCCAACACCTGCGGGACTCGTTTTACGACGAGGTCGGCACCTACGTCGCGGACCTGCGGGCCGCCCGCGACCGAAAGGCGAAACAGGTGTCGGACCCCTTCGACGACGACGACATCCGCCGGCTCTCGGACGAGATCGAGACCGCAGAGGAGGTCGCGGAGGCGTTGTACGAGCGCCGCGTCGGCAAGGTCGTCAAGCTCGCCTCCTTTTCGGCGGCCGATATGTCCGTCGACGAGGAGGGGATGACGACGGAGGAGCGGGCGCTTTTCGACGACCTCGTCGACAGGATCGTCCAGAACAAGTCGACGGTGCTCGACGTGCTCGCGGGCGGCTCCGCCGAGAGCGCTCCGGTCGGCGTGACGGACGCGCCGACCGACGACGGAGCGAACGAGTCGGTCGACGGTTCGGGAGAGTCCGCCGCGGAACCGGCGTCGAACGGGACGCTCGCCGGGGCGATGGGCGGTGACGGCCCCGCGAACGGAGCGGGCGACCGGCCGGCCGAGACGGTCGCCGGATCCGGCGATGCCTCCGTGAGTTCGGCGGACGAGAGCGTCGACGGCGGCCCCTCGGACCCGGGCGGCGACGGCCCCGCGTCTCGGGCGGCCGTCGGTGACGGCGGGACCGCCGCGGCCGGCGGTCCCGGAGACGGCGCGACCGGGGGAGACGCGACAGAGCCGGATGCGACCGGGGCGGACGAGACGAAGGCGGATGCGACCGGGGCGGACGAGACGAGGGCGGACGCGACCGAGAGCGCGGCGGTCGAGCGCGCGACGGTTCGGATCACCAAGGATGTGGGAGCGATCTTCGGCGTCGACGAGCGGGAGTACGAGCTCGCGAGCGAGGACGTCGTCTCGCTTCCGGTCGCCAACGCCGACCCGCTCGTCGAGCGGGACGCCGCGGAGCGTCTCGACTGACCGGCGCGTCCGCGCGGTGCCCCCGACCGACGGACACTAACCCGGCGGTCGGCTACGTCTCACCGATGGAACTGGAGTTCCTCGGCGGCGCCCGCGAGGTCGGCCGGAGCGCGCTTCTCGTCGACGACACGCTGCTCATAGACTACGGACAGATGGCCGCCGACCCGCCGCGATACCCCGTGCGGGACCCCGAGCCGGCGGCCGTCGTCGTCTCACACGGGCACCTCGACCACGTCGGCGCGGTGCCCGCACTGTTGAAGGGCGACCGGCGACCCGCGGTCCACTGGACGCCGCCGACCGGCGAGTTCGCGCGGACGCTGGCGCGCGACACGCTGAAGCTCCAGGGAAACACCCCGTTGTGCCCGTTCGGTGCCGAGCACGTCGCGCGGCTGGGCGAGGTCGAACGCCGCCACGGCTACGGCGACGCCTTCCCGGTCGCGGGCGGGGTCGACGGCGGCGGGTACGAGGTGACGCTGTTGTCGGCGGGCCACATCCCGGGCTCCGCGCACGTCCTCGTCGACGACGGCGACACGCGGCTGCTGTACACCGGCGACTTCCACACCGACGACCAGCGGCTGGTGGCGAGGACGACGGCGCGGCCCGACGCCGACGTCGTCGTCTGCGAGTCGACATATGCGGACGTGAGCCACGAGGCCCGCGCCGCGGTCGAGTCGGCGTGGGCGGACAGCGTCGAGCGGACGGTCTGGGAGGGCGGAACCGTCGTCGCGCCCGCGTTCGCCATCGGTCGGACACAGGAGCTGCTGCTCGTCGCGGCCGCGAACGACCTCACGCCGTACGCGGACGGGATGGGAGTCGGCGTGACGGAGACGCTCCGCCGGTATCCCGAGTTCCTGCGAGACCCGGACGCGCTGCGGGCGGCGGCCGGCGGGGCGCGGTCCGTCACCGGCCGCGACGGCCAGCGCGAGCGGATCGCGTCCGAGAACGCGCTGATAGTCACGACCTCGGGGATGCTCGCCGGCGGGCCGGTCCACACATACCTCCCGGAGATCCGGGGCGACCCGACGAACCTCGTGACGCTGACGGGGTACCAGGTGGCGGGGACGCCGGGCCGCGAGCTACAAGAACACGGGCGATTGGAGCTGAACGGCCGTGTCCGGCCGGTGAGCGCGCGCGTGGAGTCGTACGACTTCTCGGCGCACGCCGACCGCGAGGGGTTGGCGTCGTTTTTGGACGCGTACCGGGACTCGCGCGTCCTCGTGAATCACGGCGACCGCTGTGAGGCGTTCGCCGAGGACTTGCGTGAGGACGGGTTCGCGGCGAGCGCGCCGGCGGTCGGAGAGCGGGTGGAGGTCTGAGTCGGGGAAAGGTCGCCGTCGGTGGTGGAGACACGAGCGGTTCGAGAAGCGACGAGCCCCGCGCCGTGACCGTGAATCAGCCCGCATCGACGGGTGCGGTGTCGTTCACACGGGCCGATGTCACGGGATCGCTCAGTACTAACAGGTCACGGAGTGGGTGCGTTCCAGCGAGACGTCGACTCCCGAGCCGCTTCCGGTCGCCGCGAACGTGAACTGGACCGTCTCGCCGGACGAACAGGACTCCGTGACCGTGATCCGTTCTGCCGCTCCCTCGGTGAGCGTGACGCTCACCGCTTTGCGGTCCTCTCCGTCGACCTCGACCGTGACGTCGAGAGTCAGTTCGTCGCTGAACTGGTTGTGGTACTCCGCAGTGACGGTAGTGGAGTTGTTGCCCGTTTCGGTCTCGGCCTCGTAGCCGAGGTACGCGTCCTCGTCGTCGACCACGGTGACATTGACGCCACGGTCGGCCTCCAACGCCGTGAACCCGGCGGTGCCGAAGATCAGCCCGACCGCGGCCGTGAACGCGAGCACGAGGCTCAGCGCACGCAGGGCGCGCATCC
>Ga0207714_1001160_pt1 | contig 17358 bp, 13 predicted proteins | sample PonA232FremontCA_2_FD_187270 | JGI IMG/M metagenome (GOLD analysis project Ga0207714, IMG submission 187270) | Marine sediment microbial community from Fremont, CA, USA - Pond A23 Sediment 2 (SPAdes) | ecosystem: Environmental > Aquatic > Marine > Unclassified | place: USA: Fremont, California...
ATAAATACACTTGGATTGCAGGAAGCAAAGGACAGTTCAGCGATTGAAAACATAATAACAACCAATGATGATTTATATAAATCGGAGTTAAATCTTGATGCTTTTACCTCTTTAAATGCCAAAGAAGTCCAAAATTATGTAGCGGCAGTACGAAAAGGATTTGAATTAATCTTAGAAAAGGGATTTCTTACCAATAATATCATTTTAAGGATACAAAAGGAATTGGAAGGAAACAATGCCGGATTTAGAAAACTTCCGGGAACTGAATTGAAAAATTCTGCAACAGGTGAAGTAGTTTATACTCCTCCGCAAGATTACAAAGATATTGAGCGATTTATGGATAACCTTGAAAGATTTATAAACAGCCACGATAAATATGAATTAGACCCATTGGTTAAAATGGCAATTATCCATTATCAATTCGAGAGTATCCATCCTTTTTACGATGGAAATGGAAGAACTGGCAGGATTATCAATATTTTATACCTTATTCAGGAAAAATTACAAGACCTGCCGATTCTGTATTTGAGTAGCTATATCATCAAAAATAAACCGGATTACTACCGTTTACTCCAGAAAGTAAGAGAGACGGATTCGTGGGAAGAATGGCTATTGTTTATGATTAATGGAATAGAGCAAACATCGAGAGAAACAATAGACTTGATTCTAAAGATTAGTGAGCTTATGATGAGCTATAAGCATAAAATACGTGAGAATTATAAATTCTATAGTCAGGATTTATTGAATAATTTATTCAAACATCCCTACACGAAAATTGAATTTGTAGTTAATGATTTGAATGTTACCCGGATTACGGCAGCTAATTATTTGAATAAGCTAGCGGATGACGGATTACTGACTAAGAAAAAACTTGGGACTGGAAATTATTATATCAACGAGCCATTGTTTGATTTACTAACGAATAGATAGAAAAATGCACTGGCGCCAACATATTGCATACGCCATGCGGTCGGGATTCAAGCCTCTTCGCTGGTCGGATTTAGCTGGGTTTTGTAACGGAAGATGAGAACGCGTCTCCGTAAATCCCGCACGGCGCCTACAGCTTTCCGATTCTCTTTCCACTACAACCACCCCATTCATTAACTCCCCTCTAACTTTTTCACCTTTTTTACTCCCCTGAATCACTGTATACTTGATTTGTTACCTTTGATATAGTGTAATAAAACAGGTGTTTTTATTACAGGAATAAAAGTAAGGGTAAGTATAATTAAGTTTATATATGAAGCGTCGAAAAATTCTGTGAACTTCATCCTCCTGTTTAAATTTGTAAATCAATAATTATTTTTTCGGACACTACTGGCCGAAGATGTTCCATTCCTGTTAAGTCTGGATACCCGCCCAATGTGGAATTTATATGGCGACCGCACCGGAATAAGTTGGGGTGCCGCATTAGGTCTTCGTTATGTATGGTAAAGGTTAACTACCTGCATAATTTTGAAAGGCACACGATGCTCAAAGGCATTCCCAACAAATGAGCGCTGGCAAAATGAACGTGTGGTTTCACGAAGAGTTCGCAGAGAAAACACAGAGAGCGCAAAGTTTGTGATTTTATAAAAAACTAAGATAACAAACCCGGGTAAACAACATTTCCAGCATAAAAGGAAATAAGGAAAACTGAAGGACAATCAGTTATTATCCTTGGCGCACTTTGCATAATAACTCTGGGGACTCTGCGTGCTACATTGCTTTTTTTATCCGGATTTGTAATTATCTTGCCTGTCTGTATTTTAAGAAGAAATTAACCTAAAGATTGCTATAAAAAGAAAAGCATTCCTCATTGGGAGATATCGTTATTAGCTATAGCGCATTGGTTTATGATAAGCCCAAAGCAATCTAATTAGTGCCTCTAAAAAAACGCCTCTTAATCTTAATAAACCTATTTACACTTTAATCAACCAAAAATGAGTGATTTGTCTGTCAGCGGGTTAGCCTTCCGGCAGCTGCCGGAAAATTAAAAGGGCAGCGGGCAAGCCAAGATTTTGTTTTCTCAGAACCACTAAGTAACTACATAAAACCTCAGATTCAGCTTATTTTATGCATGTGGAAGATTTTATGATTTATTTGCCCTTTAGTTAGCTAAGGATTAAGCAAGCAGGCACTCTGCAGTGGGCAGTGAATATGCAGCACATAATGAATAAAGAAATTACCAAATCCAACTATAACTGATGGAAGGAATAATTGGAAACATGCTTATCTGATAGACAGTTCCTTCTGAGGCTCCTGTAGGATTCCCCATTTCATCTACCTCTTCTTTTGACCCTGTATAGTAATAAACTGCATTTTGCCTGTTGTATAAATTGTAGACTCCTAAATTGAGGACTCTGTCACTGTTTTTCTTGTGTGTCCTGTAAGTAAGTGAGATATCCAACTGGTGGTAGGGATTCATTCGCACCGCGTTCTTTTCTTCATAACTGGATGCAATACGATTGTAATTAACTGCAGGAAAAGCATCTTGATTTCTGTTCATGCCGAATGTGTATTCCTCATTCTGCATACGAATAGCGGGGGTATCATAATATTCGTTTGGCAATGTTATAGCTCTGCCGGTTAGATATGACCATGTTGCAGAAATAGTCAGCTGTTTTTTTAGTTTATAATTACCAACAATGGAGATATCATGAGTGGCATCATACATGTATGGATAAGGTTTTCCGTTATTCAGATTATCAAATTGCCTCGTGGTTCTGGATAGTGTATAGGAAACCCATCCGGTAAGCCTTCCGGTCTTTCTTTTTAGCAAAAACTCGACTCCTTTAGAAATTCCCTCACCCCCTTTTTCGATGGACTCTGTCCAGGTTTCATCTGAATTAAAAATGTTATAACCTGGCTTATAGTCAATAAGATGGTTCATTTCTTTGTAATAACCTTCAACACTAAACTCTAAACCGTGGCCAATAAAATCTTTATAAAGGCCCACCGAATAGATTTGTGAATTTTGCGGCGGCACTGATTCTGTCGAGGGCATCCATAAATCTGCAGGAATGCCTGAGCTGAAATAGGATAATAAGTGTACATACTGAGACATCTCGGCATAGCTTGCTTTTACTGACAGTAAATCCGGAATGTTCGTGTTGAGAATAACACGGGGTTCATGAGATATGTAAGTTTTTTCTTCTGTGGTAAATGTACCCATTCTATATCCTAAATTGAAAGTAATGGGATTGAAGGGAGAGTAATCTGCCTCGAGGTAAACAGCGTTTTCAAAAGCATTGCTTTTTTGCGAATGATTAAATGAAACCGATGAATTTTGTTCTAAATCATGAACAGGCTGAGAATAATTGTAATTATTGGGTGTATAGGTATGAGATATATGCCTTGTGCCGAATGTCAGATTCAGGTTGGTAACCGGGTAGTATTCGAAATCCGTTTTTAAAGCAATATCGCTTATTCCTGACTCAAAATCTGAGTTGGCCTGCATTTTGCCCTCATCATCCTGGTAAGCATATTTAAAGTTGGAATTATACGTATATTGCATATAGTATAATGACATATTCGAAAAAAGATTTTTCCCGTACAAATGGTTCCATCTGAAAGCGCTTGTTAGGTTGCCCCACCTTCCTTTATTTTTCATTAATGATTTTTCATCTTTATTAATCTTGCGTTTGGTAAGCATTTTATCATGCCCGGAATAAAAACTCCAGTAAAAACGGTTTTTATTATCCGGTTTATAGTTAAGCTTAGCATTTAAATCATAAAAGGTGTACCCCATTTGTTCTTTATCGTTTGTAAGGTAGGTAATGGGGCGCGTTAGTAAATCGTACATAAACCTTCTGCCGGAAATAAAATAGGACAGGGTATCTTTTTTAAGAGGGCCTTCGAGCATGAGTTTTGAAGATACCAGCCCCAGAGTTAATGAAGAGTGCTTTTCGTTCATGTTTCCGTCTTTTGTTGTGATGACGGTAATTGAAGATAAACGCCCTCCATATTGTGCCGGAAAGGCTCCTTTGTACATTTTAACATTTTTCAGTGCATCCGTATTAAAGACCGAAACAAAACCCCCAAGATGATTTATATAGTAGATGGGTACGTTATCCAATATAATAAGATTTTGATCCGGCGAACCCCCGCGTACCATGAATGAACTCTGCCCTTCTCCCATGGGCTTAATGCCCGGCATTAGCTGTAGGCTTTTCATGATATCAGATTCTCCGGCAAAGCAGGCAATGTTTTTACCTTCCGGGGAAGAAAATCTATGCTTCCCATTTCTGATTTTTCTTGGAGTGATTTGCTATCAGTTATCACTACTTTGTCAATTTCTATATTGGAACTCAGTTTTATTGATATTGGTAAGGCTTCAATGGAAGCAACGGGAATCACTTCTTTGTCATATCCGACATAGGATACAATAAGACTGTCATTCTCATGGATTGAAATATTGAAGAAACCGAATGTATTTGTTGTAGTGGCTTTTTTGCTATTTGCAGATAATATATGAGCTCCCACCAGTATTTCTCCGGTAAGTGAATCGGTTACATATCCGGTTACCTGTTGGGCCTGAGCCTGCATGGTTCCCAACAATATTATTATGAACAGGGCGAGTCTTTTCATTTTTTAAAATTTAAGAATGATACTATCCGAAACATTAACAGAAGTAAATACGCCAAATGCACCATCTATATTTGTGTATACTTTGGGAGGAGAGTTGCTGAGCCAGATATTATCCTGTGATAGTTCCTGGTGGTATAATGACTTATGGTAATGGTAATAACTTTCGTTAATTGTTATAATGAATACTTTTAATTCAATAGTTATGTCGTAATATAATTTGTAATCAAATGTAGAAAAATTCATAGGAATACGGATTGATTCCCCATTAAACAAATCATCTGAAAAAACATCTTCATACTCACTTCCTTCGGCCTTTATAACCGGACTATAACTGTACCATCCGTTATTACCCGGATAATGGCCAAAATCTATAGAATCCAATGAATGCCATTCCAACATAAGCATGTAATAATTCTCTTTGTTTGCATCGTCATTAAAACGCACTGTTATACGTTTATTTTTAGAACCATCCCTTCCTATACCGGCATCTTTTTCAAATGTATAATCTGAAAAATGAACAGTGGAAGGAACTTTTGAAACAGCTTCAACTTTTTTAAAACCCGGTGCTTCCACCTGAATGGTATATGTGCTGTCTTCCTTAACGTTAATAGCATTGTCACTGTAAATCCCTGTGTTGTGATAATCCAGCGTATCCGTTGTATGGAGTCCGTTTTTTATGGTTACAGTTGCATCCCTGACATAAGCCGAATCGGTATCCAGGGCATAATTGCTTAAACCAACATATACCTTAACCGGGCGGTTTGCCTCCAGAATGCTGTTAATTACTAATTTTTGCTCCGGCCTGGGAATAGATAGTTCAGTTTCTTTTTCGCACCCTGAGAAAAAGATCATCAGTGCAAGAAAATAATAAATGTTATTTACCTTCATTGTTGAAAGCTTTAAAATTATAACTTAAACTAACTCCCACAAAACTTGCTTTTGTGTAAAGACTGCCGGTCTTGATTTCTTCTGAATCAACGGGATAATACTCATAATTTGCTTTGACTTTTGTATGAAAATTATAATTTATTATAAAGTTAACCGATATAAAATTGTGTTGTTTTATTTGATATGCAAATCCAAGGTCAAATAATAAGCCTGTTTGGGGAGCGCTGTTTATTTTTGCCTCGGTATCATATAATCTTCTTTTATCAATGCTATATGATCCTATCGTTACAGAATAAGATATTACAGCATTAATAGATAGCCCTGTCTTTATATTCATTGCAATTTTTTTATTAAATGGATAATACCTGTTTATATATATAGGTAATCTGACGTTAGTTAAACGGGTTTTTGTATAGTCTAATCCCAGATTAGGATTGGTAGGCTGTATCATGTATTGAAGATATCCGAGTTCAGCACCAAGGCCTATTCCATAGAAATTTTTTAAAGCGATAATATAATGATACCCACCATTCAATCCCAGGCTAGGTGGAAATTCGAGATAGGTTTCGGGTGAATTAACCTGCAATTTTGAAAAGACGGTGTTTACTTTAATACTATGGTGGTTGATGTTAAATGTTTTGTGAACTGATTGTCCTTTTAGGTTTGTTACTGTTAACAGCAAGCTCACGAAAAAGAACAAATGTATTATATTTTTTAAGTAAGTAATCATCAGATTTTAAATTAAGAGATAACAGGTGATGAAACGGGTTCCTCACCTGTTATCATATTTTTTAGAGAAACTATTTTATTTTTTCTACCATTCAAACCTGAATTATTCATGAATAATTCAGGCTAACTGTCTGGCATTCTTATACCTTTTCTTTTTTCATTGCCGCAAAAACTAAAATCCAGCTTTTTGACGAAAGAAAGACCCGCCTGGCATTTGACGGGAAAAATCTTGAGGCCGGAATCGCTTTACCTACACGCTTGCTTTTTTTATTTCTATAACCTACTTCTCACTGCTTCCTGCTTTATAAAATGCATCAGCGAAAATCTGGGTAATCTGCCAAAAAAAATGCAAACTGCCACTACCATAGTTATTACCATTTTTTATATATGAACTTTAACTTCAGTTATTCAACTGCCAACCTATGGATAAACCCAAAAAGAGGCGCATGCTGTCAAAGTAAAAATCATCTTTCCAGTTATTAACAATATGAACCAATAGGGCAATTTCTATATTCCTGTCAGATTGGTACTTTAAGCCAACCGGAAGAGCCATGATTGCTTCGTTCCTCACATAACCTGCTTGATATCCTAAGAAGGGTGAAAGCTTGTGTTTCTCGGGTGACAAGAGATAAATATTTGCTCCTGCTGACAAATAGCTAAAACCGAAATTGGCATTTAATTCAATTTTGGGAAGAATAAAATATCCTAATATACCTGTTAAACGAAATTCAGAATAATCCGTGTCAAAATACGGATTTAAAGCGAAGATTATCTTCCCTGAATTTTTAGAATACAGGGCATCATAATAAGACCCCATCTTTCGGTCTTCAAATTGTATATCTTGTATGGCCCTGTTTCTGAATCTTATGAGGCAATCATTTTCTTTTACTTTGATGTGTTTTTCAGATATTTCAACAACATTAGCTTGCAGGGTATCGCCACTTTTTAATACAACCCTGTCCTGAGCTGACAATTGGAATGAAACGAATAAGAATAAGAGAATTGTTAGTTTTTTCATGATCTTGATTTTTATTGTTTGATATTAAATTTTTTATACATATATGATTGTGTTAGTCTTCTCTTTCATCAAATATTAATGTATCAACTGCAGCTCCATAGCCGCCAAATATTCCTATTCCATTTTCGACATTATCATAAAGAATAACAGGTTCGGGCAAAATGGTTCCGGTTGTTTTGACTTGCTGATTTAGTGTGTATAAATACTTGTAAAGGTCCTCGCTCAGGTTAGCAAGGTAGATGATTAAAATTGAATACCCCATTCTTGCTCTTGCTTTAAGGGTCAGTTCCATTTCGAATGTTCCGGTTTGGTGGTTTAGCTCGCTATCTTCCAGTATTAACCTTAAATTTGATTGAGCGGCTGCCGGGGCATAGCGATAATCATTATCTGCATGATCTCCAATCCAAAGCCAATTGTCAGGATGATTGGGACCATAATATTCCAGGTAATCGAATCTTTTGATAAAACTCCAGTAGTAGTTTTTTTCATTTTGAGGATCATTAAAATACAGGATGGTATTGGACTGGCTGGTGTCCAATTTGTGAATTTTTACAGGTTCAGGAATAGAACTTTTAGCATGAATTGTTTCTTCAAACCCTGGAGCGCTAGCTCTGACAGCATATGTCTTGCCTGCTGAAGGAATGAATCCCGGCGCCTGGTAATACCCTTCTTTTTGATGCTTCAGGGTATCAATTAAGATACCGTTTTCATACAGTTCTATGGTGCCGTTTTTTACATATATGAGTTCTTTGTAATCTAACTCGTGTGAGTCATATGTGATGGGGTACGATTTGGTAAGCTGAACAGCAAAAGTATCTTTTTGTGAGAACAATCCCATCAAAACCAATTGTTGCCGAGATTCTGGTAATCTGTCCACATCCAGTTCCTGGACACAACTTACGGCAATCAATACGATAAAACAAAAGCCTTTTATAATCAGTCTTTTATAAAATGGTGTTATGGTTTTCATTTTCTGGGTTTTATTGTATTTTATCATCTTTATCATAAAAAACTAAAATTCAAAATTATAGCTAGCAAAAGGCATGACCGGCAATAATGAAAATTTTTCAATATAGCCATATTCGTCTTCTATCCTAATAAATGTTGGATTGGGATGGAAGTAGGCATTGTATAAGCCCACTTTCCAGGTTCTCTGTCCCCATCGCTTTTGTTTTTTTAAACTTATGCTTATATCAAGACGATGTGTGGGTGGCAATCTTACGTTATTTTTTTCTTCGATGTAACCCAAATATTCTCCTGAATAATTTTTATACTGCTGTAACTCGAGTGTAACCAGATTTCCTGAATAGTAAACCCAGTTTCCGGATATTGAAAAATTATCATTAAATGCATGTGATAAGCTCAAATTTACGCTGTGAGGCCTGTCGTATTTATATGGATATTGATTTCCAAGGCTTATTACCGGGAATTTACGGAAACTCCTGGAGTAAGTATAGCTTAGCCACCCTGTTACAGGTCCTGTAGTTTTTTTTAACAACAATTCTCCTCCATAGGAATAACCATCACCCACTTCTATCACATTTTCCCATTCTGAAGCAAACAGATCAGCCCCTTCTTTATAACTTATCACTGAATTAAGAGATTTGTAATAGCCTTCTATTGTCATATTAATATGGTGAGGTAATAGATAAACCATCCCGGCTACATATTGGTCGGAGCTTATGGTCGGAGCTTTTTCTGTAGCCGGAACCCAGACATCTAGGGGAAGGCTGACCGTGGATCTTGATAATACATGAAGATTTTGATAACTTTTTGAGTAAGAAGCTTTCAGAGAAATTTTTTCATTGATTTTGTACCCGAGATTGAGACGGGGTTCAAACCAATGGTCAACCACGTCTCTAACCTTATACAGACTATACCGAAGACCTATATTGGCCTTCCATTTATGTGTTAAATCAACATTGTCCTGAAGATATATTGAATACGTTTGGTTTCGAATGGTTTGATTATTGAATTCAATATTTCCTTCCATGACCTCTGTAAGGTTAGATGTAAATTTTAAACTTGGTGAAAAAGTATTGTAGGCGATCCTGGTTCCAAATTTGATGTCATGTTTGGATGTTGGATAATAATTAAAGTTTAAGTTAGCAGACACTTCATGAATCCCTGAATTGTTTTTGATTTGATGGTCAATGAGAGGAGTGTCATATTCGGCAGGTTTCTCGTAGTTATACTCTTTGTAAAAAAGCTTATATTGACTATAGGAAACGGTGGTGTTAGAAAACAGTTTGTTACTGAATATGTAGTTCCATCTGAGGACTGAGGTCACATTCCCCCAACCCAGCGAATTGTTATGTTTTTCTTTTCTGCCTTCTTTTCTAACAGTCTCTTTAGCATATAATTTATCTTTGCCAGCATAGGCGCTAAAAAAAAGCCTGTTTTTTTCAGAAAATTGATGATTGATTTTGGTGTTAATATCGTGAAAGAAATAACCACCGGTGACACGGTCATTTTTGGGTTGGGCCAGCATGAATGGTTTCAACAGGAGATCGAGATATGTTCTTCGCACTGAGATAAGGAAAGAGGTTGTATCTTTTTTTATGGGCCCTTCAAAGGTTAGTTTTGATGCTACCAAACCTATTGAACCTTTACCATGGAACTCTTTTTTGTTCCCTTCTTTCATTCTGATGTCCAGAACAGAAGATACTCTTCCGCCATATTCTGCAGGGAAACCGCCCTTATACAGCTTCGCACTTTTTATGGCATCCGTATTGAAGACTGAAAAAATCCCAAATAGATGATTCACATTATAAACAGGGACACCATCGAGCAGGATAAGATTTTGATCTGGGCTGCCACCTCTAACGTTGATACTACTTGAGCCTTCTAGTCCCGGTTGGACACCAGGCATATGCTGAAGGGCTTTCAATATATCCGATTCACCCATGATGGTGGGAAGCCCAGCAAGTTTACTTATCGGTATATGCAACATGCTGGTTTGGGCAGTCTCTACCCGGGAATTTTTTGCCCGTATGGTTACTTTTTCTATCTCAATGCTGGGTTTCAAGTGAATGGCCATTTGTCTATCTCTTGTAAGGACAACCGTTTGCCTGTATTCACTATAGCCTACATATGAAGCACGTAATTCTATGGTGTCACCAGCTGGTAAGGTTAAACTGAAAAACCCATAATTGTTGGATGTTGTACCAATGTTCCGTTCTTCATCATAAATATTGGCGCCTATTAATGCTTCTTGACTGGTTTTATCTGTAATATAGCCACTTATGGTATGCTTTTCCTGCGATTGCTGACCTTGTGTCAGGTGAACAATTAAGGACAAAGTTATTAATAGTAATTGCTTTATTATTTGAAAAATAAACTTAGATGATGTTGACATTGGTAGTCTATATTAAAATTATATTTAGATTTTAGAACCTTTATAATTTAGGGTTGACTTCTAAACAAATAAAAGTCAACCCCTAAATTATAAACTAGTAATCTTTAAAATTGACATAGAATTCAACTCTTCCTGTATTATAATATTGGCCTTCTCCATATCTGCTATTCCTGGGGTAAGGGTAAACTATTTGATCATATCCCGACTCATCATTACTATCCTTATTCCATGTTATTGTGGATGTGTAAGTTGTACCATCAGGAAGTGTTGTGGTCCAGGTTTCCTTTTTATTTCCATGACCACCTGGGTCTTTTTCTATCCAAACATATTTCATGCTTTTACCATACAGGTCAGTATCAAATATTATTATGGGAATATTTATATTATCTACCCATAACATTTTGTCTTTTCTAAAGGCTCTATCTTTAATAAAATTTCCTGTAACAGATTTGCTGGTTTTATCAAATTTTTGGTGTTCTTTATTGTAATAAAAAACTTCTAATTTAAATTCAGGTTCATTAGCAGGCCATCCTTCCATATTTTTCCATTCATCATGATTTGTTATCTTTGCCTTGTTTAGGTTATCCCAAGAATCAGTAGGTCCAGTGGAACCTCCGCCTCCTCCAGAACCCCCACCAGAGCCTATGCCGCCACAATCTATAGGCCTGAGGTAAATGTGGGTATTTGTTTCATAATAGGGTACTGTACATTCGTCAATAAGTTTCTGTTCATTATCAGCACCTTTCTTTTTAACAATTAACCGCTCATTCTGACTTACAACAACCACAGTCTTTTCTGGTGGAATTTTGGCATCCAGCAAGTGGAGCTTGCCAGAAGCATCATATGCCGGAATTGTTTTCGTAGTTTGCTCATCATAATCGTTTGGTAAAAATGCAACTAAAGGTGTATATTCCTCTATATCCCATCTTTCCGGGCTGTTTTGATATACTTCTGGAACGGCTATTTGTAGTAAAGGATACTTCTTGATAATTTTATTCATAAATGTATTGAATTCATTACTACTGTTTTTTTGTACATTTTTATCGCCACTATAGCTCTGGTTCAAAAGTTGTCCAAAAGTAATCCCATTCGTATTCTTGTATTGCGACGTAACAGGCTTCTTTATTGCTTCAGCCATAAGCATGTCATAGTCCCCATCGAATTGTTTCAATACTTCCTTTTTGATAAATTCTCTTCCCTCAATCTTATCAACTGATTTGGCAACTACATTCGCAAATTCAGAGAGCAGTGGATTGTTTTCCTTAACAAGCTCAGCGCTATCTTTCTGTTCTGGTAACTCTTCTTTTTCACATGATGTCAAAATTACGCTGCACATGACAGCTATAATAATTCCAAAAAATATTATTCTTTTTTTCATTTTTATTAAATTTACATGGTTAATTCGGCACAATGCATTGGCATTAATTTTCGTTTCCAGCGTATATTTTTGCCTTTTGCATTGTGTCTTTTTTATTTGTATATAATTTGAAGTTCCAATATTAGCTTATAAAGGTTACAAGCTACCGTTGGCATTAAAGATTTGTGTGCTTTCACTGTTATTTTTAACAATTAACTGATAAGATGTCTTTGACACCCCTTCACGGATTCTTCCTTCATCCGTGAAAGAAACTAAATCTTAATGAGTGAAGATAATACCTCCTTTCTGTTTTTATATTGCATAACAGGATGAAGCGTCATCCAATAAACATGTTATCTATATTGCAAAAATACAATATCCATAATCGTTGAATCGTGAAGTGTTTTAGTTTACCCTCAATTGTATTACACAAGTTAATAAAAAAATCATTTACTCCCAAATGAAATTTTATTTTTTAAGATGAAGCCCTCTTCTTGCTGAGATGTAAAGCAAGAATTATTCGTAATACAACCATTTTCGAAGCCTTTCCATAAAACTTTCTTCTTTCTTGTTGCTACTGCCATTAAAATAAACTTTGTATGAGACTGTTGGTATAAAAGGGAAAAAACTGACCTGATAGAGTTTAAGGGGTTTGAAGTCTTTCCTGTATTCAGGCCGGTACATTTGATCGCTATTGTCGTCGTTGTAATAATAAAAAACCGGATTGTGCTTATTATAGACGTTGTATAGTGAAAACGTCCACAGCGCTTTATTGCCTCGTTTGGTCTCTGTTGTGTATTTCAATGCCAGGTCCATGCGGTGATAAAGTTTCATACGTCTGCTGTTTCTTTCTCCATAGATTAATGTTTCATAGTATTTGTTTTCTGTGCTGCCTGCATTTACATTTATCGCGTATTGCCTGCCAATGGCCGGTGTATATGGAAGACCCGACTGCACATTCCATACCATAGATAAACCGATCTTGTTGTTAAACTGGTGTCTTAGGCTTAGCTTCCCAACATGAGGCCTGTCAAATTCATAAACATAAGCTTTTCCATTATTAATTTCATCGTATTGACGGGTAGTGTTTGAATAGGTATAGGCTAAATGACCTTGCCACTTCCCGGTTTTTTTGGCCAGGTTAAATTCCATTCCATACGCTTTACCTGTTCCCCCGGTTATGATTTTTGATTCCCACGTCATGTCTCCCGGAATGCTTTCATAACCCTCAGGGTAGGTTGTAAGCCGGTTCATATCTTTATAATATGTGTTGAAGGTACCATGAATCAGACCATTAAAGAAACTACCCGTAAGCCCTGCAGAAAACTGGGTTGCTTTCGATGGTTTAATTGATTTGCCGGCAGGAAACCATATTTCATTGTTCATGATATTTCCCTTTGTAAAAAGCAAATGGTTATATTGATTTGTCTGCATATACCCCAGATATAGAGCATCTTTTCCTGCTATTTTAAAGTCCAGTGTCAACCTTGGCTCAATAAAAAACTTTTGGTAGCTTTCTTTGTTATAATGAACCATTCGTGCACCGAAAGTGCCTTGCAGAAACCGGGTCACCTTCAGTGTATTGTCCATATATAAAGCCGTCTCACCTGATATAATAACTTTTTCATTTGTCCTGTCGGACATAAATGAATGTGTGACTTTGTTCGGCTGATGAAAGAACAGAGAAGACTGAAAACCAAAAACAGTTTGTGCTTCTTCTCCCCATTGATACTTCCATTTTGAACGTAAAGAGAGATCGGAAACAGCGGATACATATTTTTTAGAAAAGGTAGTCTTCCCTGTTTCTTTTTTTAGTATTCCCTCCTGTTGGTCACGCAACCTGTAACGAGTGAATGAAAGCGTATTCGTGCTTAACAATCCTGAAGAAAAAGCATGCATCCATCTTGCCGAACCCATCAGGTTTCCCCATATGTTAATCAGATGATGATTCATCTCCGGTTGATAATCTTCATCAGACCAAAAATTGATGTAGTCATCTCCCTGGTAGAAATTTAAATGAAAGCTGTTGTTTTCATCCGCACGCCATGTAAATTTGCCATTGATATCATGAAACCCATACGTATATATATACTCATTGTTGGCATCAAATTTTGTATACAATAAGGGAAATACATCGAAAAAAGTTTTACGGCCTGTGATTATAAAACTGCTGTTATTGATTTTTGTGGGGCCTTCTGCTGTAAAAGAAAAGTCTGTCAGCCCGAGGCTTGCTGATCCTTTTGTTTTTGACATATCGCCTTCTCTTTGCGTAATTGATATCACAGAAGACAACTTGCCTCCATAGTAAGCCGGAAAATTGTCTTTATATACATCCAGACTGTTTATAATATCAGGGTTGAAAACAGATGTAAATCCGCCCAGGTGATGAATGTAGATCAATGGTACATCATCAAGCAGGTATAAATTTTGTCCCGGATCACCTCCACGCACCTGTAAAACACTGGAGCCTTCCTGTTGCATCTGTATTCCCGGATTCAGGCTCATGGCCTTTATTACATCCGGTTTGGCTCCCAACGATGGAAGCCTTTGCAATTCTGCAGTATTCATTTTCAATTGGTGCTTTATCTTTTGATTGCGTGGACTGACAACCACTTTTTCTATATTTTCCCCCGGCTTCAGGCCAAAATGAATTAACGTATCCGCCTCACTATCAATTTTAACTTTACCTGTTTGATACCCGATGAAAGATATTTCAAGCGTGACGGGGGCATTCACTTTGATACTGAAAAACCCCTGGTTATCAGTAGTTGTGCCGTTCTGCGAACCGGCAATGAGAATATTCGCACCAATAAGGTTCTCACCTGTTTCTAAATCATGGACAAACCCGGTGACCTTAATCTGTGAAATTCCTTTAATGCTTGTACTAAAGGCAAGTACGAATATCAGAACAAAAATTCGGTATTTTTTTATCGGTGTCATTTGTTAATCTTATGCGGGTAGATTGTATCTGATCTTGACGCAGCGAAACCGGCAAAAATGCCATGAGCATTGTCAACATTCGAATGTAATTGAAAAGCAGTTTGCCGGGAAATATTAAACTCGGGATACCGTCCAATTTCGTACAGATATCGCTGTTTTTGATACCTGTAATATTGGTAATCAACTGCTCGTAATTCTACAACCAGGGGATACAAATGCATGCTTTGTGATGAAACTTCATCTGCTCCATAACTATCTGTTGAATAGTTTATATGGATATTATAAGTATCCGCTTCGATAAGTTCGTTACTGAATAGTGCCTGGGATATTCCTTCGTTCTGTAATACCGGATCAATAACTGAATGAAATCCGGGATGTAATACTTCTCCATCATCGTAACAGCTGACAATTATTTCATAGTATCTTGACTGATTTGGATTTGTTTCAAAGCATACTTTAATAGCCGGATATGCCCAGCCTTCCTGGCTGATTCCGGCTTTCTCAACATGCCTGATTTTTAAAATGTCTGATGATTCAGGGATGGTACATCTTGCATTGATAGTCTCATATCCGGGGATTCGAACCCGGATATGATAAGCAACATTGCTTTGTGCAGATGTTTCAGACACATAAACCCCTTTCTCCCTATATGAAAGTTTTTCGATGAATTGATCATCTTCGAAAAGTTCTACTGTCGCGTTTGTTATTTCCACTAATGGATTATCTCCCAGTTCCCGGGCCATGGAAACATGTACTTTAATCAGGCTGTCATTTTGAATAATACTATTTACCACAGGCTTTGGCCCGTAAGGCTCAAATTCATCTTGCACTAATTCACGACATGAGGATAATACGTGAAGTATTAAAAACATAAAAATGCTAATTCGGTGCATACGGTCATTTTTAAAATTTAAGTATTATACCTCCTGTCAGGCGATCATTGTCCTCATAAAAATAATTCCCCAAAGAATATTCACTATAAATCCCCCAATGTTTACCCAAATAAAAGGCTGCGCCAATTCCTCCCCCGTATTCTGTTCTATGCCCTTTTTCCGGTCTGTAATATTCTTCGCTCATTAAAAAAGCACCACCCAATGTACCTGTCAAATATAGATCAAACCGAAAATCTTTTTTTTCTATTAAGAAAGGTAAAAGATGAAAATCCAGAGACAGGCCATAGAAAAGATTATTTGTAGACTTAACCTCATGCATAGTTTGCGGGGCAGAAGGATTTAAGTACATTGTTTCAATAGAACTATATCCTGTATACACACCTGTTTCCAGCCACTCAAGTATACCATAGGTTCCTGCAAGCTGGAAGTAACTGGTTCTGTCATACTCCAGGTTATATGGATCTGTTATACGTCCATAACCGGATTTAACCCTGATACGATTTTTTATATAAGAATCCTGACTAATACCTGAAAATGAAACCAGGTTAAGTATAAGAATGATACTTAATACGACGATTTTTTGTTGTTTTTTCATTTTATATTATAATTGATAATTTGTTATTATGTTACCGAATTGCATTGTATCTTCTTTATTTGTCCGGCATTACTGCCCGGAACAGTACCGCAAAATCTCATGCTACGGTTGGCACTAAATCATAAAATCTGCACGTTGTTTTCTATACATTTCATAGCAAGAGCTACGAATGTTTACACCTTAACCACCTACTTCCTTCAATGGAAAAAGACTATATTAACTTCTTTTAGAAATTCTACCTCCTTTTTTGCAACTTGTATAAATTGTGAATAATGCAGGTTAAATTAGTAAATGTTAGTTTCTGGCTTTCTGTTTATACCCGTTATCTATTATATTCTCAAAGCTCAATTGTGCCGTAATTCGAATTTTATAGGTTCTACAAAACTATATAAAAAAACATTTACTCCAAATAAATGTTTAACAAAACTGAACAATACGTCAGCTTTTCATGTATTAGCTAATGGTTGACTTAGGTTACCCTCCTGAGATGACTAAAAAAGTAAAAACCGGAAACCACTCTAAAAACGGGGCGGATCCGAAAAGCCAAATGAGTAGGGAAAATTAAAATACATCAACTATGATGAAGAAAATGTTTATTTTAACAACAGTAGCTGTATTTGCGTTTAGTTTTTATGCGCATTCACAGGTTAATCCACATGCCTTAGGCTTTCGTTTTGGCGGTGGAACTTTTGTTGGAGGAGAAATCTCCTATCAGCAGGGAGTAGGAAATGCCAAGAGATTTGAATTCGATCTGGGCTATGGAAATAGCAGCGATAACAACAGGCTTTATTTAGCCGGAATTTATCATTGGGTTTTGAACCTTGACGGTGGGCTGAATTGGTTTATCGGCCCTGGTGCGATTATAGGTTCATACGACAATTCTGACATAAACATTGGGGTAGGCGGTCAAATTGGGATCGAATATAATTTTAATGCCGAAAATGTTCCATTCCTGTTAAGCCTGGATGCCCGCCCAATGTGGAATTTATATGGCGACCGTACCGGAATAGG
>Ga0207714_1001162_pt1 | contig 17351 bp, 24 predicted proteins | sample PonA232FremontCA_2_FD_187270 | JGI IMG/M metagenome (GOLD analysis project Ga0207714, IMG submission 187270) | Marine sediment microbial community from Fremont, CA, USA - Pond A23 Sediment 2 (SPAdes) | ecosystem: Environmental > Aquatic > Marine > Unclassified | place: USA: Fremont, California...
CCGCCTCGATCACCTCCGTCCCGCGCGGCCGGTCTGCGGCCGCCTCTCGGCGGTTCCGGCCTCTCTCGCGGGCGCGTCCTTCTGGCGCTACGCGTTCGGACTCGTCGGGACCCCGCGTGGGTCCGTCGGAGCGCTCTCGCCTGCGCGGCGGCAGGCATACCTCTCGCGCTCATAGTGGGGCCGACTTGGTCGTGCGGGCGGTGCGGCTCGCCGCCTCGCGGGCAATCGTTCCGGGCCTCCCGCCCGGGTGTGCGTGTCTTGTGTGGTCTGGGGGTGGGGGCACGCGGTGATTCTGCGCGTGCCGCCCTCCCACTTAAACGTAAGGGCTATGGCACCATAAGGCTTTCGACTGCGGCAACCGTTGCCGCAACCGGCCGCCCGGTGGTGCGAGCCCCCGAGTGGGTGGGGGGTTCGCGGGCGCCTCCCGCGTCCCGCCCTCCCACTTAAACGTAAGGGCCACGACAGTATAAGGCTTTCGGTTCCGGCAAAGCTTGCGAGACCGCAATACGGAAGCGGTGTGAAACCGCCCGGCGGCCGGAGACCTGTCGGGCCGCTGACAGGCGGACGCGCCGACTTCGGCAAGCTTTACCGCAATCCGCGGCGCGGGGGCGCCGGCGGGCGCGCGCCGGAGCCGGCCGTCCGGACCCGCGCTGCGGCGCCCAAAGGAACGACCGTGAACGACGCCAGAAACAAGAGGGACGCGTGGGACGAGCACGTCGAAGAGCTCGTCGAGAAGCACGAGTCGGGGATGGGTTACAAGACGATAGCCGCGGAGTACGACGGGTTGAGCTGGCAGCAGGTCCGGCGCCGCATCAAGAACGCCGAACGGGAGGAATAGACGACGCCTTCTCGCGGCGCCCCGCTCGGTCCGCGTCCGCGTTCTGTCCCGCCCCGCCCCAGGCGCCGCGGCCGGCGGCCTCGCGCCGAGCGTGGGGCGGGCGGCGGCCCGCGCGCGTCACTCCGCCGTCCGCCAGTCCGGGTCCCGGCGCTCGATGCCGTGGCGTTCCAACCACCGCCGCACCGTGGCCGACGAGCACCCCATCTTCTCCGCCACCGCCGACTGGCTCATGGGTTCGCCCTTGCCGCCCTCCTCGCCGGACAAGTAGACGTTTTCGAGCGCGTCGCCGTCGCGCCACGGCGTGTCGCGCCCGTCGGCGCCGCCCGCCTCGCGGCGCTCGATCCCGAACCGCTCCATCGTCTTGATGACGGTCGTTTGGGTCGTCCCGAACTCCTCGGCGAGTTCGCGCGTGGACATGCCCACGTCCCAGTAGAACAGTTCCAGGTCGCCGGCGTCCTCCTCGGCGAACACGCCTCCGTTCTCCGCGTTCGTTGCCATGTCCGTCAGTATTGGGCGTGCGTCGGATGGTGAGGGCAGCGGCCCGCGGACGCGCCGGTCACTCCTCGTGGAATATTCGCATCGGCGAGCCGCTTGGTCCGTTGAAGAACGTCGTCTCTCTCCACGTGCCTTCGAACAGCCCGTTGAACCCCCTCCCAACGTTTACCATAACTCCGTCGGTGTTCCCGTTCGTCCAGGTGTGAGACGACCCGGCATCGAAATAATCGTCTCGGAGATCTCCGCCGCCTTCCGGGTCGTCCCGCACTATCGTGGTGCTGTCTATCGGGTACGACGTGCTCGCCTCCGTGAGCGACCCCCTTTCCTCGAATATTATGGCTACGGCGAACGTGTTGCCGTCGTACGTAACGGTTATGCCGGTTCCCGACTCCGGTATGTTTGCCGGCGCATTTGCTTGGCTGTTGTCGTAGTTATACCAGGCGGCGTGGGATTGCGTGTAGGTCGGCTGTATCCGGACCGCGGACCCCGTGTCTCCGGCGTCCGCGAACAGCCCGCCGTTCGTCCACTCGACCGTTATGGCGTTCGTCTCTACCGAATATCCCGACACGGATACTTCGGCGACGAACCGTTGTGTCGTTTCCGAAGACCTCGAAACGTCGGTCTGCAGCGTCGTGCTGCCGCCCGACGGTATGTTTGCCGAGTCGGCCCCGACGGAACCGCCGTCCTCCTGCCGGAAGTCCGCGCTCACGGACGCGTCGGAGTCTCCGGTGTTGGCGACGTCCACCTTCATCGTGGTCGTTCCGCCGACCTCTGGCAGGTATTTCGTAGCGTACAGGTTTCCGATATCGACCGCCAGCCACGCCAGCGACAGCTCCTCGGACTCGGACGGCTCGCCGGGGTTCGACACATAGGTGCGGAATTCGGGGGCGTCGTTGACCGACGGCGAACCGACCTCGAACGTGTAACTGCTGTTGTTGTTCACCGTCACGGACGAGGACGCATAGGCGTTTCCGTCCTCTTCGAGCACGAACTCCGCGGTCAGGTTTTCGTCCGTGGGGTTGGTCACGGACCTTCTTATCTCCGTGGAGCCGCCCGGGGACAGCGCCGTGTCGGACGCGAACAGCGGCCCCCACAGCAGCCCGCCGGAGTTGAACGAGTTGCCGGACTCGAACACGTATCCGTCGGTCCCGCGGTCCGGCACGGGTTCCCCGCTTAGGTACACCAGTTCCGTGTTCCCGTGCCGCGAGGCCTCGACGGGTTCTCCGGACACGAACGCGTAGCTGTCCGCCATCAGAACCCGAACGCGGCGGCTTCCGACTGTATTTCTTCGTCGGTCAGCTGTTTGTTGTAGAACACGACGTTATCGAGGGTGTTGTTGCCGCCGTAGACTTCACCGCCGGCGAGGAACCAATAAGGCGCTGTGCGTGTATAAACCGTGCTGAATCCGTCGTCTCGCGTGATGCGCGAACCAACTTCGGCGCCGAAGGGATACACGTTTACACGACAGCGTGACGGCGGGTATCGTGACGACTGTACGGGGCAAACGTTCGCCGATTGGGTCAAAAGCCCGACGTCGTTTACCTTTTCACCCGCCGAAAATACGTAATCGTGTTGGCCGTGCGAACCTATGTCGACCGGGTCACCTTCTTCATATACGAAGTTACTATCGACCATTATGCCACCAATTCGATTTTAATAGATTGCATAGGTTCCGTTCAAAACTTCTTCAACATCTTGAATTTGCCCGCTATACATCGCCGATTCGTCGTAAATCAAAACGCGGGCTATGACCCCGTCAACATACGTATCAAGCCCATCAAAACCCCCAAGTTGGATTTCCGAATTTGTCGCGTTATAGGAACGTGACGCGGTTACGACACTAGAACCATTAATACGAATTTCCGCGGTTGTCCAGTCCGCAGTAAAAATATTTGGCCCTTTACTAGGTGCGCCGCCGCTTAGCGATGAATCACCGTCCGCATTAATTTGATACGATCCAGAACCGTTGTTAATTTCAAGAAAAAGCCCGTCTGGTTGTCCAGCCAGCGCAATCTGTCGGTTTGACCCATCGTCTAATTGATAGACAATAAACGCCACAATTTCTTCTCCGAATGAGTTCACAGAACCGATATGTATGTCATCGACCCCATCGTACTCCACCGCAGGCCTGTCGTTTATTCCGGATGGTCGATATATGGGCGCGCCGTTGGACGACAAATCACTATTTCCCGTTTGATCGACGAACGTGGACACGGTATCGCCATCTGCCAAATCCAGCGATGATGCGTCGTAGTCGTGCAAGAGGCCGGTATCGGGTATTTCACCCGTCGCTAGTCGAAGGCCGCCGTCTTTTAACCCCATTATATCTTTTAACCCCATTATATCACCAATTCTATGTTATCCCACCAAGCCGCGGTGCTAAAACCGCCCGACCAAGTACCTGCATTATAACCTTCAAGCGTGATATACGAAACCCCGTCACCGAATTTTAGCGGGCGGCCCGTGTCTGAAAACGTGCTCCCCGACGACAAGTCTTCTAAGTCGGTGCTAAACGTCGAATTTACCCAATCAAATGTTAGGGTGAAACGTAACCACCGATCGTAACCGTCGCCCCCAAAGACTTGCGTCACGCCGTTCCCGTCGTCTATATCCCATTGGGGATTATTTGTCGCTATTCCTACTTCGACATTATCGTTAGCATTCCAAAGCCGAACTCCGTGCCCGGCCGAATCTGCGGTTTCTTGAAGGAAAACCCGAAACGTGGTCGGTTCCCGATCTAAGATATACGCATTTGGCCGAATCGTCGCTTGGGGTTCGTTTAACGCATCCGACGAATACGCGGCGTAAGACCCTTCATAAACCCGGTCGGAAACGACGATTAAGTTATTAACTTCGGCGACATGATCAAGCGTTCCGGTTTCGAACCCGAAGAAGGGGGATAGACCCGATTTTTCGCTTGTGGTTTTCATACCCCCCGATTTAGTTCTGGATATTTGCATTAGTCGTCCACCTCATACCCCGCGACATACACGTCGATCGTTCCGCCCGATGCGTTATTCACGCGAAGCCGAACGTCTTGGGTTTGTGAAGCCAAAAAGTCGTTTCCTTGCGAATGCCAAGTTCCCGCCAGCGTGTCGATAAGAACCGACGCCGCCCAAGAACCGTCGCCCGCCGTATCGACTTCGCGGTAGACGTCACAATCACCCGTCGCACCTAATTCGGTGACGTTCAAGGCCCCCGTATCGGCACCGCTTGCGTCTATGATTAAGTCGCCCGCGTCGGCCAAGCCGTCGGACGCTTTCGTATATGAATCGTTTACTGTCATCTGTTACCTCGTTGTTGTGGACCGCCGTTCGTTCATTTGCGCTACCGATACCGACACGCCGGACTCGAACTCTATCGTCCCCGCGGGGTGACCGCTGCGGGCCAACGCCTGCGCCAGCGACGGGTCGGACCCCGATCCGACGGTCAGCGCCGACGTGGCGATGTCTCCCACCGGCGACAGCGTCTTCGCCTCCGGCAGGGTGACGGGTTGGATCCCGTAGTCGTAACCAGCTTCGTAGGCGTAGCCGTAGCCCGACTCCGCCTCGGTGTACTCGTGCGTTTCGGTCATGGCGTTATATCGCTCCGCGGTTGTAGAGGTTCGAAACCTCCTCGCTGGTCAACGCCCTATCGTAGATGCGCACGTCGTCGATATCGCCGATCATGTTGTTGCCTAACCCGGTGGTGCCAACTCTTACGTCGCCACCTGTAACATACGAGCCATACGTCTTCGAGCCCACCGAACTGCCATCCACGTAGGCTTCTAACGTTCCTCCTCCGACCGTTATAGCAACGTGATACCACACGCCGCCGGATATTGACGGCCCGGAAATCGACGTATACGTACCACCATCGCGAATGAACGGATTAAAATTGCCGTTGTTTTTCCGTAAGCCGAAACCGTTGTCGGCCGTTCTCGTAGAAACCGCGTTCTCCGAGTTGCCACCGCCAGAATCCCACTTAGCCCAGGCGGCCACGCTGAAAGGAACATCGGGGTCGGCCAGCGGCGTGGAAACGCCGGTGGTGCCGTCGAACGAGTAGGCCTCGCCCGTGTCGTACGTCTGGTTTGCCCCGGGAACCCCGGTCGTCGCGCCGTTGATGGTCGCGTCGTTGCCGTTCCACACGTCCAGGGCGGTGCCGGACACCGTGTCCGCGTCGTCGAAGGTGTACTTCGCGACGCCGCCGACAGGCACCGCCGGCGTTGTGTTGCGGACGCTCGGCCTGGTAGTCGTGGGCTTCAGCCCCATCAGCGCTCGTCCCCCGTGACCGACACGACGCCGCCGGCGCCCGCGTCCGAAACGAGCAGCCTCCGCTGCCCGGACGAGACGTACAGCCTGTTGAACTGCGTGTGCCACGGACCGGTGAATGCGTCCTTGCCTTGCTCGGTTTTTAGTTGGGCGATCTGGGTCCACGAGGTGCCGCCGTCGTTGCTTTCCTCGATATATATCTCCGCGTCGAAGTTCCCGGCGATCTCGTTTACGATGGCGGTGCCGGTCGAAGAGGCCGATCCGTCGAAGGTCGTGCTGCCGCCGTCCGCCACCGTGGCGAAGTCGGGCAGGTATGGGTCGTTTCGTGCCATGGTTAGTCGATGTATCCGTCCGCGTGGGCGGCGATGGAGACCGCCGAGGCAGTCGTGTTGTCCACGATGACCGCGGCCACCTGCTCGCCGCCGCTGCTGTTGGTGAACGCCCCGAGGGGGTCGCCCGTGAGGCGGGCGAGGGACGCCGACCCGTCTCCGGAGCCGAGCGTCGCCTGTGTGGTGAAGGTGCCGTCGCCGTTGAGCGTGCCCAGAAGCAGGTCCACGCCCGACGGTACGACAGAACCATCGACGGTCGTGACGCCCGCCTTCCGGACGACCACGGACGAGGACGAGGGGAGACCCTCGGCCGCGACGACGCCGGACTCGCCGGCCGGCACGGAGCCGCTCTCGCGCCCCTCGAACGCCGCGGAAAACCGCCGGTCGATGGTCGTCTCCGAGCCGCCGGAGTCGGCCGCCTCCAGCGACGGGCCGGCGGTGAGCGTCTCCGTCGGGTCGTTGACGGTCGCCCCATCGTCGGTGGTCACCAGCGCCGCGCCCCCACCCGCCCCACCCCCCGCGGTCGCCCAGTTCGTGCCGTCGTACGAGTAGACGACCCGCGCCCCGTAAGGCGACTCTATAACCACGGACGAGCCGCCGTCTATGGTCTCGCCGTTGACCCCCTCGGTCGCTACGGTGATCGGGGACGCTTCGGCGGCGCCGCCGACGTCGGACACGACGACGAAGTTGCCGGCCTGCGCGTCGGCGGACGCGAGCGTGACCGTGACGGACCCGCCGGAGGTGTCCACCGGCACGACCTCCTCGTCCGAGGTGGTGTAGTCCGCTGTCTTGACGCCGGAGGACGCGCGGGTGTCGTCGAGCTTGCCGCGGGATATGGTTGTTCCCGCGTCGATCTCGGAGTCGGTCACGCCCGACACGTCCAGCGTCGCGGAGCCCCCGAGCCCGACCGCCGCGTTGGTGGTGGTCAGGGCCGTCCCGGCGTTCACGCTGACCGTGGTGTTCGCCAGGTCGGAGTTGGCGAGCGGGTAAGCGCTCGCCTGCGTGTCGGTCGCCATGTCGAGCGGGTACTGGCTTATCTTGCCGGCGGTCTCCAACACCGAGAGCGCGCCGGCGAGGTTCTGCGACGAGTAGACGCCGTTCGGGTCGGACACAACGAGGTCCGACGCGCCGGCCGGCTCGGCGGTCCAGTCCAGCACCCACGACGGGTCCAGGGACGTCGAGCCGGCGGCGACGTACACGTAACCGATCACCACGTCGTCGGCGCCTGGGGCGGGTGGGGACGGGTACTGCTCCGGCGCGCCGGCGTCGACCCGCACCGACCCGGCCGGGAAATCGAACAGCACGGCGTCCCACCGGTCGTCGTCGGCGTCCGAGGACGGCACCGTGAGCGTCGAGCCGCCGTAGGCCTTCGTCGAGCCGTTGTAGACGGCCGTCCCCGAAGAGACGGACACGTCCATGCCGCTGGAGTGCGACAGCGCCATACCGCCGGGCTCGGTGCCGTTGCCGGCGATGCCCTCGGCGATGGCGCGGAACGACAGCCGGAACACGGGGAACCCCTGCTCCGCGTCGAAGCCGTCGGTGCCGGTCATACGACCCGCACCCCCACGTCTATGTCAACCGACCGCGAATCGTCCTTCTGGAAGGTGTCGACGGCGGACGACAGGACCGTCGTGCTGGCGCCCGCCCCCACCTCGACCGAAACGACGTCGAACGGCTGGAACGAGGGCTCGTTCTCGAAGAACTTCACGTTTAGGCTTATGGTCTCGCCGGAGACAACCCGCTGCGCCGTCTTGGTGATGCTGTTCCCGCCGCCGCCCACCAGCGACGCGCGGTCCAGGAGCGACCCGCCGCCGGACAGCAGAGCCGCGAGCACCGTCTCGCCGGCGGCGGTGAACGACGCGTCGCCGCGGGCGTCGCCGTCCAACGACACGCCCACCGTCACGCGCGCCTCCTCGCCGGGGCCGAGCCCCGCCCCAGGCACCGCGCGCGCCGCGAGCCCGCCGCCCACGAACGAGCCGACCTCCTCCGCGCCGCCGTGCTCGTGGAACCGGAACTCCGCCGTGGTCCGCGACTCGTTGCCGGACGACACCGACCGCGTCGCCGTCCCCCTGTGCGCCAGGCCCGACAGCGACGCGTCGGCTTCGGACGGCGGGGCGTTGCCCGACCCCACGGCCACCTCCAGCGGCGGGGGTTGCGGTTCGACGAACGACGAGGCTATCCCCGACCGGCCCGCGGCCGTGCCCTCCGCGGCCGCCGAGCCGGTCGCGGTCGCCGACCACGCACCCCTGTTGTCTCCCACGTCGCCGCGTCCGACGGCGTTCTCGTTCCTGGGGGAACCGACGACCATGCTGCCGCCAAGCCCCCTGGACTCGACGGCGGCGGTGCTGGCCGTCGCCTCGACGAACAGCCCGCCCAGGAACACGCGCTTGTCGCCGCTGTTGTTGATCGACGTCGAATAGGACTCCAGGCGCCTCCGCTTGGCGGTGTTCTCCGCCACCTGGCGCTCGATGTCCCGGGGCATTAGCGCTGGACCTCCACGGCGGTGGACGACACCAACACCGGGTCGAGCGGTCCGATGGTTACCTCCGCGACACCGAACCCGTCCGCTTGGTACGCGAACGACGCCTTGCGCGTTTCGCCGGGCTCGATGACGAAGTCGCTGTTCTGGTCCACGACCTCGCCGTCGACTATGAACACCGGCGCGGCGTTGCCGGCGACGCCGCCGGTGTTGGTGATGTCCGCTATCACGCCCGTTATGCCGTCGGTGGTGAGGTCCGTGTCGTTGACGACGAGGTTGCTGTACTCGAACTGCGCGGGGTTGGTCTGCTCGGTCTCCTCGCGCGTGCCGTCGCCGCCCTTCTTCGAGAAATGCACCTCTGCGCCGAACAGCTCGACGGCGCCGACCGGCACGGACACGCCGTCGTAGCTGGTGCCCGCGTCGTCGAACACGCGGATGCCGGCCGCGCCGCCGGCGCCCGATATCTCGGTGACGTTCTCGAACGTCTCGTACGTCTCCTGGATGGTCGGGTCCTCGGTCACGAGGAACGACTGCCAGGTGCTCCAGTCGCCGTAGGTAGACTGTATGCGCCCGTTGAGCTCCTCGGCCTCGGACTGCGAGAAGCCGTTGTTGGTGAGGTACGTCTCGTGCTCCGTCAGCGACGATATGCTTTCGACGTCGGTCTTGTAGGTATCGTACCCGATTTCGTCCTCTATGACCTCGATTATGGGGCGGGCGGCGGCCTGCGTCGTCTGCGGTTGCTTGAGCCCGAGCCATATCTTCTTGTCCTCGGCGGAGACCATCAGACACGCACCCCCAGCTCGACCTCCGACACGCCGGACGGGTTCGCCTGGGCGGTGCGGACCGCGAACACGCCCGACAGGTCCCGCGTCGGCCAGTCCACCGATACGGGCGCCCCGGCGGTCGCGGACCCGTACTCGCGGCCCGCCACCTCGAACGTCGCGACGGTGTCGTTCCACGCGTTCTTCTGGAGGTACGACTCGCCGAGGTCCTGCGCCTCCTGGACCGTCTTGATGTTTTCGTTCACCAGCGGCTCGCTCCGTGCCGAAAGCCCGTAGAAGTCGACCGACTGGTCGTCGGTCACGGTGACGCTGACGTCGTTGTCCTCGTCGCCGGTGACGACGACCTGGTTCGTCACCGACCCGTAGTCCGTGTTGAAATCGGCCGAGACCACGGGGGTCGAGCCCCGCACTATCGAAAGCTCCGGCGAACCGGCGCCGGACGGGCCGAACACCAGCTCGCCGCCCTCCGCGGTCACGGAGTAGGCCTCCTCGGCGGCCATGTCCTCGACGAACTGCATGACGGTACCGCTGTACCGGCGCACTATGTTCCTGGTGCCGTCCTGGACGCGGGACACGCCTATCGAGTTGTCGCGGTTCTCCGTGCGGAAGAACGTCGCCGTGGCGTAGTCGATGGCGACGCCGACGTTGTCCGACAGCCCGCCGCCGGGCCGGAACTCGTACCGCAGCACGGGGCCGTTCTGGGACGGCACCGGCTCCGCGTCCTCGGCGCGCAGTTCCAGCGTCTCGAAGGCGGCGCCGCGGAAGTCGTTGGTCCACTCGTACGCGGGTCCGTCGCCGCCGTCGTCGTAGGTTATCGTACCCGATATCTGGTTCGGCGGGTCGTTCACCAAGAGCCTCGTGGTCAGGCGCAGGAGACCGCCGTCGGCGGGCGCCACGTCCGCCGGCGACACCTCCGCGTAGAACGGCGCCGACTGCCCCTCGCGCGCCCCGGCGAAAACGAGGTCGTCGCCGCGCTCCTGTATGTTCTCCGAGGTGAACCCGCACAGCTCGAACTCCGGGGCGTCGGAGTCCCACGGCGTCGTGGTGGACCCGGTGTGCAGCGCCGAAGTCCCGGCGCTCGACGTTCGCTGGGTGACCGCCCGCCTCACCGCCTCCCCGCGGTCGACGTCGAAGAACACCCTGTCCATCGTCCCGAGCTTGAGCTCGTAGGTGTCGTCGAGCCCCTCGATCTCCAGGACGCCCTCGGACTCCACGACCGGCTTGCCAACGACGTACCCCGTCCACGGCGGGCCGGAGCCGTCGTCGACCGTTATGCGGTCCCCGGAGCCGAACTGCCGGTTGAACGCCGTGTCGCCGATCTCGACGAGCACGTCGCCCATGCCGGATATCGAGTCCGACCAGTCGACGGACAGCACCGCCTCGGGCTCGGTGCCCGCTATCGTTACGTTCGGTGCGGCCATGCTATACCACTATGTTGGCGTACGTGAATTCGAGCGTGAAGGTGTACTTACCCACGCCGCGCTGTCCGGTGGCGTCCTCCGTGGTCGACAGCCGCGTCAGTATGCCGGTCTCCTCGCGCGGCCCCCAGAGCATGCGGTCGAAGCCGTCGTCCACCGACGGCCCCCACCTCCGGAAGGCGCTCGCGAGGTTGACCTCCTTCTCGGTCGCGGCGTTGTAGCCGGGCGTCGACTCGGCCGACGGGTAGGTGTCGGAGTCCGGCTCCTGTATGACGCCCTGCGCTTCGAGCGTCTCCATCGAAAGGTCGAGGTCCTGCCCGATGACGTCCCCCGCCACGGCCAGCACCGACCGCACGACCACGTTGTTGTCGAAAGACCGTGTCATCTGTTCGGCCTTGAGGTCGAAAGACTCGCTGCCGTCGTTGCGAACTATGCTGACGTCGAGTGTCGCTGATTCGTCCGCCATGTCAGTTGCTTATTATCCTCCGTAGTTCCTTGCCCTGCTTGTCCGATATCATCCCGGCCAGCTGCTCCATCTCGCGGCGGCCGAGCGACGACGCGTCCAGCGACTGGTCGCCGATCTCGATGCGCTGGTTCTCGACGATGACCGTAACGCCGCCGGAACCGTCGCCGCCCCCGCCGGAACCGCCCTCGTAGCGTGGGGCGGGCGGCGACGACGGCGCGACGGCCGACGCGAGGGAACGCGAGGCGGACTCCGCCCGCGGGACCGACGCCTCGACCGTCCTGCTGATCTCCGCCACCATGCCGGGCCCGACCTTGTCGAGGTCCGACAGCGGCCCGCGCTCGGCGGGGCTCGACGGCAGGTAACTGCGTATCGTCCCGGACAGCGCCGACGCCGCCTCCGCCGCGTTGGGTATCCGGTCGCGGATGCCGGAGACGAACCCGTCGACGTACGCCCGGCCCGCGTCGAGCATGCCGCCGACGCCGGTCCGCACCGACGCCAACACCCCGTTCTTCCACGCGGCGGCGGCCCGAACCGTGTCCTGCTTCCAGGTCTGGAACCCGCGGCGCTGGGCGGACACGAAGCCGTTGAACCTCCGCTGCGCGGACGCTATACCGTTCGCGAGCCGGGCCTCGGTCCGGTTCCACGCGCCGGCGAACACGCCCATCGCCTGGCTCCAGTTGCCCTTGGCGCGGGCGATGCCCTCCGACAGGCCGCCGTCGAGGTACCCCGAGACGAACCCGGAGATGGCGGCGCCGGAGGCGGCCAGCGGGCCCGCGATCGACCCTATGGCGACGATCAGCCCGTCGCGGATGGACGCCGGGAGGCGCTCGCCGGTCTCCTTGCCGAGCTCGCGGGTCTTGTCGAGGAACCCCGTGACCTCCAGGACGCCGACGCCGAGCAGGCCTATCAACCCGCCGAGCGCCGCCGCGCCGGCGATGGAGGCGCCGCTGATGCCGCCGAGCGCCGCCGCCAGCCGCCCCAGGTTCGCCACGGCGCCGGCCTTCGCCGCCGCCCCCAGACCGCGTATCGCCGTGGCGAGGCCGCCTATGCCGCCGGCGGCCCTCAACGCGGCCGGGACGAGCACCGACCCTATCAGCGACGCGAGGCGCGCGGCGCCGCCGCTCAACAGCCCCGACACGGCCGACCGCAGGAGCGTTATCCCGCCGCGGAGGAACTGTATGGCGGACGTCAGCCTCTCGGACGCCGCCACGGCCGCGCCCTTGACCGACACCAACCTCCGGTACACGCCCGTCATGCCCGTCAAACGCACGGCCAGCTTGCGCACGTCGCCGTTCAGCGCGAGCACCGCGGCGCGCAGCACCGCGCTGTTGCCGCCCATCACCAGCATGCCCGTCGCCGCCGTTTCGAGCACGCCGGTGAGCCCCGACACCGCCGAGTCGGCCTCCTTGGCCTGGTCCGCGGTGTCTTTGACGCCCTCGGCGGCCTTCTCCGCGTCCCTCTTGGCTTCGGCGGCGCCGACCGCTTCCACGGTCCATTCGAGGCTGCCGACCTCGACCATCAGCCGCCACCCTGCGCCTCGCGGCGCTGGCGCTCGCGCTGGCGCTCTTTCTCCCGCTCCCTCTCGTCGTGGATTATCGCCATCCGCCGGACCGTGTCGTCTTCGAGCCCGGGGTTGACGGTGCTCTCTCGCTGTACGCGCTCGTCCGTGTCGTAGAGCCCGGCGGCCGCGAAGACCGCGGCCCCGCCGAGCAGCAGCGGCGCCATCGCGGCGGCGGGCGTGGACGGGACGACCACGGAAGCGACCGAGAGCGCGGCCGACACGCCCGCGGCGGCGCGGCGCGGCACGGCGGCCACCCGCTCCGACATGGGCGTGGGCTGCACGCGGACGACGCTGTGCTGTTTCTCGCCGCGGATGTCGGACAGCGACAGCCCCGTGTCGGTCACCAGCGAAACCTCCGTGGCGAGCCTCGCGTACAGACTCATGGCTGGGTCCGGTTCCCGTCCGGCGTGTCCGCCCCGGACGGCGGATCTGATTTTCCCTCCTCGCCCTCCGCGAGCCCGCCGCTCGGGTCGGGTATGTCTTCTTCGAGCAGGGAACCGAGCGAGTCGTCCATGCCGACGAGGAACATCCGCAGGCTGTCCACGTCCAACGACGAGTCCTCGATCATCAGCTCCATCATGTCGATGTAGTACTCGTCGAGCCGCAGGTCCGCCCCGTCGTCGGTGATCTTGAGGCAGTCGCTCATCACCGAGTTTTTCTGCTTCCACGTCGGCTGCGAGAGGTCGAACCAGTACCGCTTGCCGTCCGCCATGTAGTAGTGCCGCTCGGTCTGCTGGTCCACGACCGCGTCGCCGCGGGTCCCCTCGGGGGCGTCGTCCCACCCGTCGGGCTTGTCCTTAGGCACGGCCGAGCACCTCCTCGGTGAACGACCGGTGCCTGTCGGCGTGCCGCTCGTCGGTGCCGGTCGTGTTGTCGACCACGGCGCCGCGGACGAAGTCGCCGCGCTCCTCGACCTCGCCGAGCCTGCGGCGGGCGGCGGACTCGTGGAGGTACGCGTCGGTGTGGCGGCCGGTCAGCGACGAGCGCCACTCGACGACGTACCGCTTGCCGGATATCATAGGTACGGCCCCCCGGGCACGGTCGCGCCCACGGTCCTCGGGACGATGGACGGGCTCACGGTGATCTTGCCGTCGTCCGGGATCTCGTGGTCGGCGTTCTCCATGCGGGCCTCGCCGACCGACAGGGACAGCTGGTCGCCGCCCGGCTTCTCGAAGACCGCGTCGACGGCGAACCCGCCGGACGTCGGGTTAACGACCTCCTGGAACAGCGAGTCGTCGGTGATGGCGATGTCGAGGTCGAGCGTGTAGTCGAGGTTGCCGTACAACACCTCGTAGGGCTCCGGCGCCTCGGCGCTCTCGATGTAGCGCTCGACGCTGATGTTGTTGTTGATCGACAGCTGGAAGTCCTCGACGCGCGCGAACGACGTGCCGAAGACGGTCAGGTTGCTCGCCGCGCTCTTGAAGGTCCACGGCTGGGCCTGCGCGAGGTCGATGCCGGTGGTGGGCGTGCGGGTGCCGTCGAGCGTGTCGGCGGTGAGCCCGAGCGCCTGCGTCGAGAGGCTGATTTCGAGCTCCTCCTCGTTGTTGACCTGGATGTCGCCGCTGTCGGGCGCCACGCCGACGAACGCCCGGGAGAAGTCGTCCTGGGTGCCGCCGCCGTCCCCGTAGTAGTTGGCCTCGACGGTCGCGGTCGGCGGGGCGCCGTCCATCTTGGGCTCGACGTCCGTGGTGCTGGTGTTAACGGTCTCGGACCCCAACAGCCAGGCGATCGGCCAACCGTCGAACGGCACGACCGTCCAGTTCCCGCCGTCGAAGGACCTCGGCCCCTCGACGTGCTGGAAAACCTCGCGGTCGCCGCCGACGACCCGCTCTTCGATCCACTCGACCTCGGGGTCGGCTACTTGCTGCGAGCCGGTGAGGAACCCTGGGTATCGGGTTACCGCCGCCTCGCTCTTCTGTTCGGTCTCGGTCCCCACGAAGATGTCCGTGCGTTCGGACTTGTAGGGGTGCGGTGAAACTGACATGGTTTATATTACTCCTAACGCTTCGAATTCGACGTCGTAGTACGCGCGGTGTTGGTTGCTGAACCGGGTCGGGTCCCGGTCGATGTTCGTCACCTTCATCGCCCGGTAAGACGAGCCGAACACGCCGCCGCTCGGCGCCGCGTTGGCCTCGCGTATGTCCTCGAACGTCCGGATGATGGCGTCGCGGTGGTCGCCGGGCTCGATGCCGTCGACCTCGCTCGTCACGACGATCTCCATGCGGACGGTGCCGACGTAGTCCTGGCTGTTCCACATCACGTCGTTGTACTCGGGCGTCACCGAGTCCGTCTCGTAGACGAACACGACCGACGTGGTCCTGTGGTCGGACGGCAGCGACCGGTCGCTGCGCCCGGTCGCCGGCGAGTCGGTCTCGATGAACCGCGGAGCCGGCACGTCGCGCCCGAGCTCCAGGTCGCCGTTGTGGTTGGACCACTCCGACCCGAACCCGTCCGCGGCGAGGGGTTCGAGGTCGTAGGTGGGCCGTACCATCAGTCCTCCTCCGTCGGCGCGGGCTTGTCCTCGGGGCGGACGGCCGGGTAGGCGCTACCGAGCAGTCCGGAGGCGCCGGTGGTGGCCCGGCTGACGCGGCTGACGAGCTTCTCCTGGGCGAGCTGGGAGGTCCAGTTCGTGAAGTCGCGCAGCACCTCCTCGGTGGTGGTGCGGTCGCCGTAGTCCTGCGACGCGACGAACGACTCGGCGCCGGACGCGGCCTCGTCGAACGCGTCCGACGCGTACAGCATGGGGCGGGTGCCGTTCTCGTCGATGTGCAGCGCCATGAACCACGCCGACGGCATCGGCTCGTCGGTGCCCCTGCGGCGGTCGATCTCCTCCCACATCTCGTCCTCGGACATGCCGCGTTCGAGCCCTGGGTTGTCCCAGCCCATGCGGCGCGTCCACCGCTCCATCGGTTTCAGCGGCGGGAAATGGGCCTCGCTGCCGTAGTTGACCGGCGCCGCGTACTCGGCCGTGAAGCCGGTGACAAACACCGCCGGGTCCGGTTCGACGAGTCCTTCGAGGTCCTCCGCCTCCGTCTCCATCTCGACCGTCATATGATGTGCGCCTCCGCGTGCCTGGCGGCCTCCCGCTCGAACTCGCCGTTCCACGACTCGATCTTGTCGGAGTGGCTGACCGAGTCGTCGGGCGTCGGCAGGTCGGCCACGAAGTTGTCCTTCTCGACGAGCCGCGCGGCCGCCTTCGCGGCGACGGCGGAGCGGATCGACGTCGGGCAGTAGTGCACGCGGTCACCCGCCCCATGGTCGGCGGCGGACGTGCCGCGAACGCCGCGGGCCGTCGCCTGTATCTCGTTCGCCGGGTAATCGAGGCTGTCGTACCGGACGTACTCGGAGCCGCCCACCGCCACGAGCCCCGACCTCGGCAGCCGCGACACGTCCTCGACGGGTATCGTGGTCGCGGAGGCGGTGGTGTCCGACGCCAGGACCGTCTCGCCGCCCTGGTCGCGTTCGCCCCCGAGCGCGCCGTACCGGTACGACACGCGGACGTTCTTGTCCCTCGTCTCGCGGTTCCACCGCCGCGGCGTCCGGAACCCCGAGTGTATGCGTATCCAGCCGGTCGGGTAGTCGGCGCTCCACCTCACGCCCTCCTCGCCGGTGACGTCGCGCCACCGGTGGCGGCCCACGCGGATCTCCAACGAGTCGCCCTCGTTGGGGTTCAGCGGCAGAACGTACCTGTGGTCGAGGTATACCTTGACGCCGTGGCGGAACTTCTCGCGGTCGACGCCGTGCTGCTCGTAGGTCTCCGGCGTCCCCGGCGAGCCCACCCTGACCTCCCGGAACGCGTGTCCGGTTTTCTCCTCGAACTCGTCGCTCGCGTCCTCGATCTCGGCCTCCAGCATCGCCATGTCGCCGGAGCCGGCGTACTTGTCGCTCTCGAAGTCGCTCGGCGTCAGCGTGGGGTCGAACCGCCGCAGGACATCGACCGGAAGGCAGTAGGCGGATCTCATGGTCTATCAGGCCGTGTAGAACACCGCAACGAGTATCTTGTTGCGGCCCCGGAGCACGATCTCCGCCTCCTCGAACGTCGCGGTGGAGTTGGCGTCGAGCCACGACTGGATGGCGCTTTCGAGGTCTCCCTTGTTCCGCGCGGACTCCAAAACATCAACCGAATCGGCCATCGGTTACCGCCTCACAGCTCCCCGCCTTGTTCGGCGGTGGAGAGCCGTCGGTCGACCTCGTCGTCCTCCCGGCCCGCGAGGAACCCCGCGAGCGCGGTCTGGCCGAGGTGCGACACGGACGAGACGTCGTTCTCTTCGAGCAGTCCGTCGATGTCGTCGTAGGAGTTGGCGGTCTTGATGAGGACCGACCGGTCGTATTCCGACATGAGCTTCTCCGAGCGGGACTCCTCGGCGGCCTCCACGCGGCCCTGGACGTCCGGCTCCTCGTCCGTGCCGACAACGTCGTGCAGCTGTTCGCGGAGGTCCTCCTCGTTGCGGAACGGCTCGATGCCGAGTTGCGACACGACCGTCTCGCGGACGATGGGGTCGTAGCCGGGGCCGGTAATCATCTCCGGGATGAAGTTGGCTTCGAGCAGGTAGGCGCCTACCGACTCGGGGTCGTAACCGATCTCGAAGTTGCCGTTGCGTTCCCACCACCCGAGCGCGTTCGACGGGAGCAAAACGAGCTTCGTCTCGCCCTCGTCCTCGTCCGGGCCGGGGCCCTGGAACGAGTCGCGCGCCGGGTATCCGCCCTGTTCCCGCATCGAGTTGGCCGAGAAG
>Ga0207714_1001163_pt1 | contig 17326 bp, 10 predicted proteins | sample PonA232FremontCA_2_FD_187270 | JGI IMG/M metagenome (GOLD analysis project Ga0207714, IMG submission 187270) | Marine sediment microbial community from Fremont, CA, USA - Pond A23 Sediment 2 (SPAdes) | ecosystem: Environmental > Aquatic > Marine > Unclassified | place: USA: Fremont, California...
AAATAAATTACTGATTAAGAGTCCATTTGAATATGGTTTTTTAAAGTTTTAGTAAGATAACAAAAATTAGCGTGGCAAGCAACAGACGTTTATTAAACCGGCTAGATAAACGTTCAGGCCTGCCAAAACAGGCATAATAAGAAAGGCCTGTAAAGTTTTTGACAGCTTTCTTCCAAAATCAAATCAGAATGATCCTTTCTTGTTTAAACTATTTACACCATATAAAATCAAATTAAATATGACAAAAATCATTTAACCATTAAAGCAATCACCTTATGAATTCATCACAGCTTAAGTATTTAATAATCCTCACCACACTCCTGTTGGTCGGAAACACACTTCTGTCGCAACCCGAAAATGAGCTATTTTCAAATATGAAAGCACGTAGTATTGGCCCAGCCGGAATGAGCGGACGAATAGCGGACATCGAAGTTGTAGAGAACAATACAGACATCATCTATGTTGGTGCGGCTACAGGGAATTTATGGAAAAGTAAAAACGGAGGGACAACATGGAAGCCCATTTTTGATAATCAGCCTGCCTCCTCAATTGGAGCGGTTTCCGTCTATCAGAAAAATCCCAATGTAATATATGTGGGTACCGGGGAAGGAAATCCGAGAAACAGTGTTGGTGTTGGTTATGGCGTATATAAAAGTTTAGATGGTGGAAAGACCTGGAATTATGTAGGACTAAAAGAAACCCAGAAAATACACAGGATCATTATCCATCCGGAGAATCCGGATATTGTCTATGCAGCAGCTTTAGGCCCTACCTGGAAACCTCACAGGGAAAGAGGTGTTTATAAGACTACCGACGGAGGAAAAACGTGGGAAAAGATATTATACAACAATGAGCTTACAGGATGTGCAGATCTTATTATGGATCCTTCAAATCCCAATAAACTATTTGCGGCAATGTGGGAGCATCGACGCTGGCCCTGGTTCTTCAATTCCGGCGGTGAAGGAAGTGGTCTTTACCGAACTTATGATGGCGGTGAAACATGGAGTGAAATCACCCATGAAGATGGTTTACCCGAAGGAGAACTAGGTCGAACGGGGTTAGCTATTGCAAGAAACAATACAGATTTCGTGTATGCCCTGGTTGAAGCCGAAGATAATAGCCTCTGCCGTTCAGAAGACGGAGGACATACATGGGAAATCGTTAACGATGAAGAAGGGGTGAACAGCCGTCCGTTTTATTATGCAGATATTTACGTAGATCCGGAAAATGAAAATCGCGTATATAGCCTGCAGTCTGCTTTAAAGAAAAGTGAAGACCGCGGCAAAACATTTGAAACCATGCCAAGAAAAACCCATAGTGACAAGCATGCAATGTGGATTAATCCGAACGATGGAAGTCACATAATTCAGGGAACTGATGGTGGAATAGGAATAAGCTTCGACCACGGAGAGACATGGCGCTTTGTGGAAAATATTCCTGTGGGCCAGTTTTATCATATCAGTGTAGATAATCAAATCCCATATAATATCTATGGCGGCATGCAGGATAACGGCTCATGGACTGGACCTTCCAGTATCTGGGAAACCGGTGGAATAGCAAATTATCACTGGAAAGAAGTAGGATTTGGGGATGGTTTCGGCACACTTAGTGATCCAGAAGACCCAAACAAAGGCTACAGCATGTGGCAGGAAGGAAATCTGATGAGATTTGACCTTCAGACAGGGGAACGAAAAAAAATCCGCCCCGCTCCTCCCGCTGAATCTATCGAATTGCGATTCAACTGGAATGCACCTATAGCCATTAGCCCGTTCAACCCGAATGTATTGTACTTTGGCAGTCAATTTATACACAAAAGCACGAATAAAGGAGATAGTTGGGAGATAATCAGTCCGGATCTTACTACAGACAATGAAGAATGGCAAAACCAAGAGGAAAGCGGAGGCTTAACCTATGATGTTACGGGAGCCGAAAACTTTACTACAATTTTCACCATCTCTCCCAGCCCTGTAGATAACGATGTTATATGGGCAGGAACTGACGATGGCAATGTACAAATCACTCGTGACGGTGGAGACAACTGGAAAAACGTAGTCGGAAATATTCCAAAACTACCAGAAAATGCCTGGTGTTCAAAAATAGAGGCATCAAGTTTTGAGGCCGGCACCGCATACATTACATTTGACGACCACCGCAGGGGAAACTGGACAACTTATGTTTATAAAACAGAAGACTATGGAAAAAACTGGAAAAGCCTGACCGGAAATAACCCGACAGCTGATAAACCTAATGAAAAATGGGGCTTCGCCCATACCATTGTGCAGGATCACAAAGACAAAGACCTGCTATTCCTGGGAACCGAATTTGGTTTATACGTAAGCTTTGATGATGGTAAACATTGGATGAAATGGACACATGGAGTCCCTACTGTACCAGTAAGAGATATGGTAATACAGAAAAGAGAAGACGATCTTGTTTTAGGAACACACGGGAGAGCTGCATTCATTCTGGACAATATAGATCCATTAAGGCGCATTGAAAACGTGAAAGATAAATCTTTTAATGTCTTTGATGTTAAGGAAACATATCAGCATCAGACCAGGCAGGTTACCGGTTACCACTTTCCTGCTGATGCGATTTATAAAGGAGATAATCAACCCTATGGTGCAATGCTTAGCTATTATATTAATCCTGAACTTTCAAAAAAAGTAAAAGCAAAAAAAGACAGCAGCAAAAACAAAGATACTGAAAAACAGCCCAAAAAGAAGAAAAAAGGAGATGTAACGATTAAAATCTACGATGAAGACTCAACTTTAGTCCGCACTATGCACAGTAAAGCCCAAAAAGGCATAAATCGGGTTTATTGGAATCTGAAAACCGATGGTTTTGACTATCCAACCTGGGAAGATGAGGTTAGCGAATGGTACCGGCCACCCGGACCAGAAGTTATACCGGGAAAATATTTTATAAAAGCAACTCTGACGGATCATAAAGACAGCACTATAGCCACGGTATTAGATGACCCCAGGGAAAACATTCCTCATGAAAACCGGAAAGCTAAATACAAAGCCTTACAGGAAGTAGGAAATGAGCTGGAAAAAGCCAAAAAAGCGGTAGATAAGATGAAACAAATGCATCAATCTCTGGATAAGATCATAACACAGATCAAGGCACAGGAAGACACGAGCTATAAACCTCTAATCGAGGAAGGACAAAAACTTCAGAAAAATATTAAAGATACGGCCAGATTATTTGTATCCATTCCGGATGAAAAACAAGGAATAACCGGAGAGAAAAATGTTATGAGAAGTTATTGGCGAATAGCTAGGGCTTTATCTTCAACTTATGACAAACCAACTGAAACTCATAAAACCCTTCACAGGTATGCTAAAAATGAGTTAAGTAAAGCACTTGAAGCCTACAATAAACTTTTCGGGGATAAGATAAAACCTTATAAAACGAAAATCAAAGAAGCAGATATTCCAATTTTCCCGGAATATGAAGAGGTGAAATTGTAAATTTTTTAATGACTGTAGATACGTTGCAATGCAACGTATCTACAGTCATTAAAAAACGATTTCACAGGTTGTTCCTTTGCCTGGTTTGCTATAAATACGAATATCACCCTGATGCATTTTCATAATCTTCTTCGCCAGACTCAGCCCAATTCCGGATCCCTTTTTCTTTGTGGTATAAAACGGAACAAATATCTTTTCAATTTCTTCTTCTTCCATACCCTTCCCATTATCAGAAATTATCAAATATATGCTTCCCTCGCTTATTTTACCTCCGGAAACTGTAATTGAACCATCCTTAGTCCCCTTTAATGCCTGTATAGCATTTAAAAGCACATTAATAATAACCTGTTGAATCTGGTCAAAATCACAAATGATCATCAACGATTCCCTGGATAAATTGGTATGTATTGTAATGTTGCTATCTTTAAATTCATTGTCCAAAAGACGAACACTATGGTTCACAATTTCTTTCAAGTCAACCTTCTTGAGCGTTGGTTGGGGGACATTGGTTAATTTCCTGTAATTCTGCACAAATTTTAACAACCCGTTTGTTCTGGTATGGATTGTAGTGATACTTATAAGCAAATCGTTCAACTCCTCTTTAACAGGACTACCCTGGAGCTCTTTATTTTCCAAAATTTCTTCTATGGATTCTTTTACCGACTCAGAAAGTGAGTATATAGGAGTTACAGAATTCATAATCTCATGTCTTAAAACCTGAATCAACTTTTGATACGATTCAAGTTCCTGAGCATCCAGCTCAGCTCTAATGTCTTGCAGGGATATCAGCTTATAAATCCGGCTTTGTTGTTTGAATTCTTTAACCTGAACGGCAATTTTCAGAATTTCATCTTCTCTTTTAATGGTTAATACGTTTTTTCCCCCCGGATTTGCCCTTTCTAATAAGGTATAGAGGTTCGGATGGTAGGCTTCAATGTGTTTTAAAGTTTTGGGAACAGGCATATTCAAAAGGTAGGAAGCCGATTTGTTGAACAATTGGATTTCACCTGATGTTAAATAACTGATGATACCAATATTTATATTATTCACAAGTGCCTGCAGATAATTGTAGTGAACCTCTTTTTCAATGCTCACGTTCTGTAATTCTTTGGAAATGACATGAAAAGCATTTTCCAGTTCCGATCTTTTCCTGGTTAAGCCTTCCTTTTGATATTGAGTGTACTCCCTGTTTCTAATGGCCATTAAAAAGAAGCTTAACTCCTTCTGAAAACGATAAGTGTAACGAATCAATGAAAAAATCAATACCGGAATTAATAAACCTGTGACACCTGTAGTTACATACCACTGATCCTGGTGTAAAGTATAAATAAAAGCCATCATTGAAGCAGCAAGGAAAATAATTCTCCCCACCACATTCAAACTATAAGATTTAAAGTTCATATTTTTGCATTTTTCGATACAGGGTTGTTCTTCCGAGTCCAAGATCCTTCGCTGCAGAAGAAATGTTGTAATCATGTTTTTCCAGGGCTTTCAGAATGGTCTCTTTTTCAACATCTTCAAGGTTTAAGGTGTTGGCATCCGTCTTTTCTTGCGCATATTTGTTATCCTGAAGAAAATCTTTGGGATTTATAACACCGGTTTCCGTCATTATCACAGCCCGCTCGATAATATGCTGTAATTCCCTAATATTCCCGGGCCATCTGTAATTTTGAAGCTGCTTTATTGCATTTGAACCGAATTTAAGCTTTTCTTTTCTATATTTATTTTTATAAACATTCAGAAAATGATTGGCTAAATCAGGTATATCCTCGGTTCTATCAAGTAAAGGTGGTATTTGAATTTCTACTGTATTTATCCGGTAAAGCAAATCCTGCCTGAACTTTTCCTCTTCCACCATCTTCTTAACAGGCATATTGGTAGCACAAATCAATCGTACATCAACCGGAACATCGACTCCTGAACCAACACGGTTAATCTGTTTTTTCTGAATTGCTGCAAGAATTTTTGACTGCATAGGGAGAGACAAATTGCCAATCTCATCCAAAAACAAGGTGCCTCCGTGTGCCATCTCAAACCTTCCCATCCTGTCTTCTTTAGCGTCTGTAAAAGCTCCTTTAACATGCCCGAACAACTCAGATTCAAATAAACTTTCTGAAATTGAACCCAAATCGACATTCATAAAAATCTCTTCGGAACGATGTGATTTCCGGTGAATTTCTCGCGCTACAAGTTCCTTTCCCGTCCCGTTTTCACCCAATATTAACACATTTACATCCGTATCTGCAATTTTATCAATGGTTCTGAACAACTGCCTGATAGGTTCCGAATTACCGATTATATTTCCATGAAATTGGTCAATGTCTTTTGCCAAAGCTTCTTTTGTTGTCCTGGCCTGTTTTAACTGCTTCTTTGACTTGCATAATTTATAACCTGCCTGAACTGTAGACAAAAACTTTTTATTTTCCCAGGGTTTGACAATAAAATCCGTTGCTCCCTGTTTTAAAGCTTTCACCGCCAGATCGATGTCTCCATATGCCGTAATCATGATAACAACTGCATCCGGTTTTCTCTTGATGATCTCTCGTAACAAGTACATTCCTTCTTCACCGCTGGTTACACCATTAGAGAAATTCATATCCAGCAATATGATATCATAATCTAACAACTCCTGAATTGAATGAATTTTCTGAGGATCCGTAATAGTATTTACTTCCCTGAAGTGTTTCTTAAGAATCATTTTGGCAGTAACCAGAATATCCTTGTCATCATCTATTACCAGAATTTTTCCCTCTTTTTCTGACATAAAAAAAAACATTAAATTTCTATTGATAAATTTAAAAAATGTTTCAATTAGGAACAGCCTGATGTTTCAAAATGAAACACTTTTTTTAAATTATTAACTACTACAAAATTTTAACAACTCATAAACAGTAATATATAAATACTGGCACACATATTGAAATAAAATCAGATAAAAGCAAATCATTTTTGGTCAATCAATTATTAACCTATATTGAAAAGCTAACGGTATGATAAAGAATTATATCAAAACAGCAATCAGAAATCTTAAAAAGCACAGGCTATATTCTATTATTAATGTAATCGGGCTGATTATCGGACTGTCCGTAAGCATCATGATTATAATCTTCGTGAAAAACGAGCTAAGCTATGACAAATTCCATGCAAACTCTGAGAATATCTATCGATTGGGCACAAAGCAAGAGGAAACAAACAAGATTCGAAATTCAGCCATCACTTCTCCTCCTATGGGGCCAGACATCGTAACTAGAGTTCCGGAAGTCAAAGATCAGGTAAGACTCAGACCCTATAAAGGAGCTTCGATACAATATAAAAATGAAAATTTTACGGATAACCAGGTTGTTTTTGCAGGAGAATCTTTCTTTAATATCTTCTCTTTTGATTTATTGATAGGGAGAAAAAAGGAAGTTTTAAATGAACCAAACTCAGTCGTATTGAGTAAGGAGATGAGTAAAAAAATGTTTGGCAATAAGAATCCTTTGGGCAAAACTTTGGTTATCCATAACAAATTCAAAGTTACAGTCACGGGAATAGCGGAAAATGTTACCCAGAATTCCCACATCAAATACGATGCTGTAGTTTCATTCGCTACATTAACACAAATACCCGATTTCTATACCGGTTGGGATGGCAATTACAGTTTTTATACGTATCTCTTGGTTGAAGAAGGAATTCCAGCTTCTGAGGCAAAACCCAAAATAGCTGACTTATTTAACCGTAAACTCAATAATAAAATTAAAGAATCAGGTTGGAACTATGAGCCAATACTCGAGCCTTTAAAGGATATTTACTTAAGATCTGATTTGCTTTATGATTTTGTGCGATCAGGGAGTATCAAAAATGTTTATATATTTTCAGGCGTTGCATTCTTCATTTTACTGATCGCTACCATTAATTTTATGAATATATCTACAGCGCTTTCTTTAAAAAGAATGAAAGAAGTAGCAATCAGAAAGGTAACAGGAGCTACCAAAAATACAATTATCCGGCAATTTCTGGGAGAATCCCTGTTAATGAGCCTGCTTGCACTCATAGGTGCTTTGATACTCATGGAAATTTTCCTCCCCTATTTCAATGAGCTGTTTAATAGAGACTTAACTATTTACCAGCAGTCAAACCGGGCTGTATTATTAGTAGTACCCATATTCATCATTTTGATCGGGATTCTTGCAGGTAGTTACCCTGCTTTCTATATTTCAAGATTCAAGCCGGTCAATATCATGGCTAATTCATTGCCTGGTAAAATCTCCGGCTTAAAAATACAAAACCTTCTTGTCCTCGTACAATTTATAATATCAATATGATTAATCATTAGCAGTCTCGTTATATATGCTCAGTTGAATTATATGCATGAGAAGGACCTGGGATTTGATAAAGAGAACCTGGTTGCCATTCGCCTGGATAATGAGCAATGCGTGGAAAAGAGCGATATTGTGAAGAAAGAACTTGTCAAACATTCCCGGGTTAAACATGCCAGTGTTGCATCTGGTTTTCCTGTAGGTGGCCTGACACAAAATGGCTATATGCCAGAAGGTAAAGATCAGCCGGTTACCATTCACGCGCTTTATGTAGATTCCGATTACCTGGAAACCCTTGATATAGATTTAGTAAAGGGAAGAAATTTTAAACCCTCCGGTTATGCGGATTCAAATAAAGTATTGATCAACCGTAAACTGGCACATAGCTTGAACTGGAATAACCCGATAGGAAAGACTATAACCCGAAACAGTGTAGAATATGAAGTTATTGGTGTTGTTGAAAATTTTCACTTTGAAAGTTTTCATAAACCTATAGGCCCTGTACTTTTTACCCTGAAACCGCGTAAGACTTATATCCTGGCAAAAATTTCAGGAAATGAATTTCCGCAAACAATTCAGTATATAGAAAATCAATGGAAGACCATAACCGGTCAGAATGTAATGAACTATCAGGTTATCAACAAACTCTATGAGCGAATTTATAAGGAAGAAAGCAATTTTGGCCAAATTGTTTTATTTTTCACCTTTTTAGCCATATTCCTGGCTTGCCTTGGATTATTCGGTCTGACAGCCATATCTACTACACAAAGAACAAAAGAGATCGGAATAAGAAAGGTTTTGGGAGCAAATTTCATTTCTCTTAATATGATGTTACTTAAACAGTATACCAAATGGATAATGATTGCGAATTTAATTGCCTGGCCTGTTGCTTATATGCTCATGAAAAACTGGCTGCAAAACTATGCTTACAAAATTAACCTGGGTCTTCATTACTTTATCATTGCAACTTTACTAACACTGGTGATCTCTGTAATTACAATCTCGTACCTGGCCATAAGGACAGCCAGATCAAATCCTGTGGACAGTTTACGGGATGAATAGGTTTTGATTCATCCTAAAATTTCCATAATTTTGAAAATGCACTAATAAATATCTACAATGAAGAAGATAAGCACAATTTTATTGTTTTCATTAATCGCAATTGTTTTTACCACTATGTGTTCAAAAAAAAACGAAAATTATCAGACGGTTTCTCCTGATGGAAACTTGAAGCTGAATTTCTTTTTAAAGGATAGCAAACCCTTCTATTCCTTACAAAAAGGAGGAAAAATAATCATCGACTCTTCGCGAATGGGCTTTTTAATGAATAACATGCCGAATCTGGAAGGCAGTTTTAAGGTAATTGAAACCATTTCCAACAGTAATAACGAAACATGGACGCAACCATGGGGAGAAAAGAAAGATATCATCAATCACTACAAGGAACTCAAAGTTCAGCTATTTAATGAACCAAAAAACCTGCACTTGAACATCACCTTCAGACTCTATAATGATGGGCTTGGCTTCAGATATGAAATTCCCACACAGACTTCTTTTGACTATGCTGAAATTTCAGAGGAATTAACGGAATTTAACCTTCCTGCAGTCCATACAGCGTGGTGGATTCCCGGCAACCCGGACTCTTATGAATTTCTCTACAATCAAACACCAATCAGTAAAATTGATTCGGCAAACACTCCAATAACGATTCAAGCTAACGATAGTTTATACCTGAGCATTCATGAGGCTGCCCTGACTAATTATGCAGGTATGCGGCTAGAAAAATCTGAAAATAGCGCTACGCTCCTTCAATCAGATCTTGTCCCCTGGCCTGACGGTCTCAAAGTCAAAGCAGATTTGCCGCTCTACTCTCCATGGAGAACAATTCAGGTAGGCGAATCACCCGGCGACCTTGTCGAATCTCATCTTATTCTGAATCTCAATGAACCCGACAAATTAGAAGATATCTCCTACATCCAGCCTATGAAGTATGTTGGAATCTGGTGGGGCATGCATATTGACGTAAACACTTGGCATGAAGGACCGAGGCACGGAGTAACAACTGCTGAAGCGAAACGATACATTGATTTTGCTTCGGCGCATAATATCAGAGGATTACTCGTGGAAGGCTGGAATAAAGGCTGGGAATCCTGGTTGTCTGGCAATAATGTTCAGAATTACACAAAACCCACCGATGATTTTGACATTGAAGAAGTGGTTCAATATGCTAAAGACAAAGGAGTAGAACTCATTGGCCATCACGAAACAGGCGGCAATGTTCCGATGTATGAAGAACAAATGGAAGATGCTTTCAGGTATTACAAAAACCTGGGGATTCATTCCATTAAAACCGGATATGCTGGAGAGATGAAACCAGAAGGAACTTATCACCACAGCCAGATTATGGTTAATCATTACCGTGAGGTAGTGAAATTAGCCCATAAACATCAAATTATGATCGATGCACACGAACCTATTAAACCAACCGGAATTAGACGTACCTACCCCAATATGATGACACGCGAAGGCGTAAGAGGCATGGAATACAATGCATGGAGCAAAGGAAATCCGCCCGAACACACTACCATACTACCGTTTACGAGAATGCTTGCTGGTCCGTTAGATTATACTCCGGGCATATTCGATATTCTTCTGCAAAAACACAGAGATGTTAGAAAAAAATACGCAGATGAAAACTTTGATAAACGTGTTCATACCACGTTAACCAAACAACTGGGTTTGTTTGTCATACTCTACAGTCCACTTCAAATGGCATCAGACCTCGTAGAAAATTACCAGGATCATCCTGCTTTCAAATTTATTGAGGACGTGCCGGTTAATTGGGAAACATCAAAAGTAATTAATGGAGAAATAGGCGATTACATTACCATGGCAAGAAAAGACAGAAACAGTGAGGACTGGTATTTGGCAAGTATAACTGACGAAAAGGAAAGAACCTTCACGATCAAACTCGATTTTCTCGATAAAGACAAAGAATACAAAGCTGAAATATATAAAGATGGCAAAAATGCGCATTGGGAAACAAACCCAACAGAATATACCATTGAAAATACGACGGTTAAAAAGAACCAAACGATCACTTTAAACCTTGCGCCAGGGGGAGGTACAGCCATTCGTTTTACTCCACGTTAGTTTTAGCGTCATATAAACCTTTTTATAATTAAACTAATTCTAAATTGTTTCCTTGAGTTAATAGGCCCTTTATCTATGTAAAAATAATTCATATATTAATCCTTCATAAAAAAACCAACAATTATGAAGCCTGTAAAACAACTCAGACCATTTTCTATTTGGCTAATGCGTATTGCTGCATTGCTATACGTACTACTAGCCTATCTGGAAGTTTTTACCACTTTCAACTTCGGGAGCATAACTTTTTATCTCTCTGGCATATTCCTGCTTTTCACACTGCTTCTGTTTATTGGCGGATTTCTGAAAAGCAGCAATATGACAGTAATTTCCTCTGCCGTACTCATTTTAGCAACCGGTTATCACGCTTTTTTAAATCTTAAATCGGGTTTAGACTATAATTTTGGCGTGTTCGTAATCCTGGGGGCTATCTTCGTCTATTTTCTTGCGAATGGTAATTCCAGGTATTAAAAATACACAATCGTTATGGAAGAAAATAAAAAACGATATTCCAGGCGGCACTTTCTCCAGGATATGATATTCGGAGGTGCCGGCATTATTGTACTCGGTTCTTTCGGTGTGAGTATTATTACCGATGAAAAAAAGCAAGTTATAAAGGCCATTGCTGTTGACTTTGATAAATGCACTGGTTGCCGTACCTGTGAAACTGCATGTGCTGCTTCCAATCATAAAGTTAAAATTAATGGCGAATGGGTTGATGGATTAGGTAATCCTTTTTACTCAAATATCAATGTTCACCATTTTAATCCGGATGTAGATATCCCCAGCACATGTGCATTATGTCCTGATGCCCCATGCATCGATGCCTGTCCGGTAGCGCCGGATCTGAGGACAGGCAGAAAAGCGCTCTATCGCGATGAAGAGCTACTTACAATCAAAAATGATAAAGAACGCTGTATAGGATGTACACAATGTGCTCAAGCTTGTGAGAATCTCAGAGGAGGAGTAATTCGCCCTAATGACAAAACTAAGAAGCCCGAAAGAATTTGCACACTGTGTAACGGCAACCCTCAATGTGTAAAATATTGCCCGTATGGAGCATTAGATTATATTGAAATGCCAAATAACAGAGATCTGACAAACCTTGCTCCAAAAGAAATTGCACAACGATTAATTAAAAAATATTACAACATAGACATAACGGAGGCTGAATTATGAAACCAAACGGATATTTCGGCAAATTACTGGAAGTTAATTTATCTACTGGTGAAATAAACAAGAAACAAATTCCAGAAGATGATCTTAAAAATTTCATTGGTGGCCGCGGGCTGGGAATGAAAATATTATGGGATAAATTATCCGGCCCCGGTGTTGATCCTTTATCCCCTGAAAATCCAATTTGCTACATGCCGGGACCCTTTTCTGGTTTTCCCATTCCATCAGCCTCACGCACATGTATTGTAACCAAATCACCAAGAACCTCTCCTGTAAACTCCGAATACAAACATGCCTCCACAATGAGCTATTCAAACATTGGTGGTTTCTGGGGACCTGAACTGCGTTTTGCAGGATATGACGGATTAGTCGTTACGGGTAAAGCTGACAAACCGGTATACATAAAAATTGAAGACGATAAAGTTGAAATAAAAGATGCCTTGAAATACTGGGGAATGGGAACCGACCAATTTGATGTCGATTTTTATGATGAATTGAAAGACCATAAGTTTGAAACTTGTTACATTGGCCCCGCCGGTGAAAACCTCGTTCCGATGTCAAGTATTATTCATACTGCCGCAAGAGCTGCAGGAAGAGGAGGAACAGGTTGTGTGATGGGTTCAAAAAACCTTAAAGCCATTGCCGTAAAAGGAACAAAACAACCTAATGTAGCTCAGCACAAAGAATACCTCAAACTTCTTGAGAACATCCGCCAGACATTCATGGAAGAAGACGAAGATGTAAAATCATGGCGCTACGGCGGTACTGCGAATGCCCTTACTAGCTCAAGTAAAAACGGAACTCAGGCAGTAAAAAATTATAGTGAGGGTGCATTTAAAGAAATCCAGGAGATTGGAACTGAAGCCAATCGCAAAAAAGTATGGAAACGTGACTTTGCGTGCTTTGCTTGTCAGCTCTCATGTAAAAAAAGTGGTATTGCAAAGGGAAGCTATGCCGTGATGGTACATGACGGCCCAGAATACGAAACAGGCACAATGCTTGGAGCTAACCTGGCAATTTCCGACCTTGCCGGTTTGCATAAGCTCATTGTAGTAGCTGACGATTATGGAATAGACATTATCTCACTCGGCAATACCCTCGGATTTTTAATGGAAGCCCATGAAAGGGGCTTGATAGACAAAGAATACCTGGATGGCATAAACCTTACCTGGGGAAACGTAGAGGCGGCTCTTGAAATGATTCATAAAATCTGTAAAAAAGAAGGAATTGGCGATAAAGCATGTCGTGGCGTAAAATATATGGCTGAACAGATAGGAAACCAAAGCAGCAATTTCGCCATTCATGTCAAAGGACACGAACTTGCAGCTTGGAATGTTCCGGTGGATAACGAATGGTGGTCTGTATGCTACGCAACCAGTAATCGCGGAGCCTGTCACTTAAACGGTGGCACTCCTAAAGCACAGGATGAAATGGTCTTAAATGATTCCCTTGGCGCATGTAGCTTTGCAGCTCAATGGTATAAAGATGAGGTTTCCTATGCAAATTTTCTTTCCGCTATAACCGGAATAAAATGGAACGAGGAAGAACTTAGAAAAGCGGGTACGCGTATTTTTACACTGGAAAAAATGTTCAACTACCGGGAAGGATTCGAAAAAGAAGATGATCACATTCCGGAGAAATTCTTCCGCAACGAATTTTCCTATGGCGAGCATAAAGGCGCAATTGTAGAAAGAACAGATTTTAAACAATACATGAATGAATATTATAAAAAACGAAACTGGGATATAGAAACTTCCAGGCCAACAAATGAAGTCCTAAAGGATCTGAACCTGGAATTTACTATATCATAATTCATAATCTACGTTTTACTGATATTTTCAATACAATAGAGAACATCACCCAAATTGAGCGATTCTCACTCACATTTATCCTTATAAAAGCTGTAGAAATGTCACAGTGCAACATTTCTTAAACATAAACCTAACAGGTTTTGGAATCCTGTTAGGTTTGTTCATTGTCTTTTTTCTAACCCATATAATTCACGAATTATTTTTGCCTACGACAGCGGATAAAATTTTCATTATTTTACAAAAACTGAAGACAAAAACAAGAAGACAATTTTTTTAAAGAAATCTTGTGAATTCAAAAATCAAATCTTATGTTTGAATCTTTGTAGAGTCATATATTATGACAACAACTAATATATGGTTGTTTTAGAATTTTTTTGTTTATAAAAGAAATGTTAAATTGCTGTAATAATCAATAATATTATTACGATAAGAATAAAAACATGAGCAAATCAGAAAGTCCGATTGTTACCTTTACCCGAAAGTTAAAAGAGCATAAAGCTTTCAAAGAATGTCCCAACAAAAAAATGATCTATCTTATTTATTTCAAGATGCTGATTTCAGAACCATTCAGATTAATAGAGCGAAAAAAATATAAACAATTAAACAATAAAATCGACTCTAATAGATCACCCGTTTTCATTATAGGTCATTGGAGAAGCGGGACTACGCACATCCATAATATATTAAGTATGGATCCGGGCTTTTTTTATCAGAATAAATACCAAAACTTCTTTTCTGATAATTTTTTAACTACCGAAGACGTATTTAAGCCTGTACTGTCAAAAATGATGAATTCTGCTAGTCCTGTAAAAGGGTGGAAAGCAAAAGCTCACAAAACCATGAACATGGATACCCCGTCAGAGTCTGATACGGCATTGATAAGTGAGATTTCTGAATTTACCTATCACTGGGGGCACCTCTTTCCTAAAACATGGAAACAATATTTTGATAAATACCTTTTTCTTGAAAATATATCAGAACAAGAACTATCCGATTGGAAACAGACATACGCCCATTTGTTAAACAAAGTATATCTGAAAAATGATAAAGGCAAATTACTTGTCAAAAACCCCGGTGATACTGCTCGAATAAAGCATCTTCTGAAATTATTTCCAAATGCCAAATTTATATTCCTTCACCGTAATCCTTATGAGGTATTCTATTCCAATTTAAAATTATGGAGCAATGTCCTTGATACAGTTGCTTTGCAAAAGATATCCGATAAAAAGAGAAAAGATATTGTATTGAATGTGTACCAGAAATTACACCAGAAATACCTTGAGCAAAGACAGTTACTAAATTCAAATCAATTGGTCGAAGTAAGTTATAATAGCATTATCGGGTCTCCGCTTGAAACATTGCAACATATATACGAAAAACTCGAGCTTACCGGATATAATAAAGCCCTGCCATATTTTAAATCTTACATTGAGGCCACAATGAATTGGCAAAAGAGTGATTATATCAAGTATCCCGAAGATATAGAAGATATTAATAAGCAATGGAATTTTGCTTTTAACCTTTGGCACTATCCAAAATTAGATCCGGATGAACATGCTGCGTATATAGCGGGTTAGCCTATACAGAATCAAGAATAAACTAGACGTGATAGTATGTTTCTAATTCCTTTATAAGTTAATTCAGTTAAGTAAGTTTATTAAGTTGAATTAGTTAACTCAAAGCATTAGCGTTTTTTCAGTCAATTTGCTTACTAAACTCAACTACTTACCCTCCTTTAAAGATAAAGAGTGATTTCTATATACATTGACTTTACCCAAATCGCAAAAGATTTCTGATTATGTCCTTCTATTATCTTGTAAAAAGAAGATTTAAAAAAAATACTGTACTTCGTAATGTGCCAACTTAATTTATTAATCAACTTAATTAACTTAATATTAACTTCTCAAGCTTAAACTATTAATTCACAGACTTAAAGTCGCTTATAAGACGGAATAAATATAACAATGAGTAAAATGAAGCATGCGGCCGCAATGGCTCCTGTCCAAAACACCCATGACAGTCCCCATAAGCTAAACAAAAAACCGGTAAATACAGGACCAACCGTTTGTCCGGCTCGTATGGCAGTGCTATTAACAGACATAAAAACACCACGGTGTTCCAGCGGGGAAATGTTCGTTAATAAATTAAAGACTGTCGGAATGGTAATTCCCTGACCCATACCAATAACAAAGATGAGAATAAGTAAACCATACAAAGTTTCTACAAATGGAAATATGATAAAACCCGTCAGATAGGCAACAAACCCCAGCGTCAGAAGGACTTTCATTGAAAACACTTTTGAAATGCGTGATAGCTGAAAGGCGATTAAGCCAGCTGAAACAGACATAAAGGATAATAGAAAACCTATCATCTTACTCGACATATCAAATTGATCCTGAAGAAAAATCGGAAGATAGGTCATGATAACTCCAAAAAGCAAGGTGAATGTTGCAAAGTTAAGTAAAAACAGTATAACGGCTTTTTTAGTGAATATCGATTTTATCACATTCCGGAAGTAATTTAAAAAGCCTGATTTTTCATTGGGTTCAGGATTATCAAGGTAAAAGAATACCAGAAAAGATAGAAATATTGCCAAAACCGGAATAAGAAAAGGGTAATTCCAGTTTATCGCAGCTAACAAGCCGCCTACTGCAGGAAACAAAGCAGTAGCAATACTCAGGACACTACTGTTGTATCCCATAGCTTTAATTTTTTGATTGCCTGAAAATATATCTCCAATAAGTGTAATATTAACAATACCAAGGCAAGCTGCTCCCAACCCCTGGAAGAAACGAAGAATCAAGATAATTTCAAATTCCCTGCTAAAAAAACATAATGTCCCGGTTATTCCAAATAATAGCAATGCTAACATTAAAATCTTCTTTCGCCCCCAGCGATCGGCAATTATCCCTATAACAGGGGCCAGAATGGCACCGGGTAAGGTAAAAACAGTGATTAGTAAACCAATTTTATCGCGGGATACATCAAGGGCTTTACTCAATTGGGGAAAAACAGGGATTATAGAAGAAACACCTGCCACAGATAACAATGTAACAAATAAAATGATATATAAGTTTCGTTTTTGGCGTAAATTCAATCTTTCCATTAGTATAAATTTACTTCAATAACCCAACGTTAGTTTTTAACCCGTATATTTCAAGAATTATTTCTGTTTCCGACAGCGTAAATATAGGAAACTTAAATAATTTAAACGCATTTTATACTATCTGGTTATTATGTGGCGCAATGAAATGATAGTAATCACATGAATTTCAACGAGTTGATATCGCTAAATTGAGAATTGAAGAAAACGCCTCTTAACCCAAGTTGCAAATTTGGAAATTTAATCTCCTAATTTTCTGGCAAAAACATTTTTTAATGGTATACCACAAATTTTTTTAGCCTCTCACTTACT
>Ga0207714_1001165_pt1 | contig 17303 bp, 16 predicted proteins | sample PonA232FremontCA_2_FD_187270 | JGI IMG/M metagenome (GOLD analysis project Ga0207714, IMG submission 187270) | Marine sediment microbial community from Fremont, CA, USA - Pond A23 Sediment 2 (SPAdes) | ecosystem: Environmental > Aquatic > Marine > Unclassified | place: USA: Fremont, California...
GCCGGGGTTTCACTTCCGCTTTCGGGCGCGTTTTTAAAAGGCGTCGGCACGACGTCTCCGGTATGAGCCAGTCCACGTTCGACGACGACGACCTGTTCGGCGAGGCGGCCGAAGAGACCCGCGCCGAGGTCGAAGAGCACCTCGCGGCCGCCCGGGGGGAGCTCCCCGACCCGGACGCGGTGTGGGAGACGGACGCGGACAACGTGCTCGGCGCGCTCAACGGGCTCAAGTCCGCCCTCGACGTCGGCGACGCGATCGACTCCGTCCGGTCGGCGAAGAAGGCGTACGTGCTCGGCGAGCGCGCCGACGCCTTCGAGGACGCCGACGATTTAAAAGCGGAGATCGAGGAGCTGGAGTCGCTCGTCGGCGACATCGAGAGCGCCGCCGAGGAGGTCAGCTCGCTCACCGGCACCGTCCCGGCGATCCGCGGGGCGTTGCAGGACGCGGCGGAGGCGGCCGAGGACGAGTAGCGTCTCGCGTTTTTAAGCGGACTCCCGCTCGACGACCGCCGCCGCGAGCTCCGCCAGTGCGTCGCTCGCGAGGTCGAGGAGCTCCTCGCCGCGCGCCGCGTCGCCGGCGCTCGGATCGCCGACGACCCCGTTCCCCGTGAACTCGTCCGAGTCGTGCGCGAGGTTCACCCCCGATACCCACTCGCCCCACCGGGCGGCGGCGCCCTCGCGGGCCTCCTCGGTCCGGTCCTCGCGGACGAGGTCGGGGTTCGTCGCGCGCAGCAGCGCCGTCTCCAGCGGACCGGCGTGGCCCATGTCGCCCGCGTGCTCGCCGACCGCCTCGAACCAGGTGAACGCGACGGCGTACCCGTCGTGGGCGGAGTCGCGCGAGAACCGACGGGCGACCTCCGCGAGCGCCCCCACGTTGCCGCCGTGCCCGTTGACGAACACGACCCGGTCGATCCCGTGGTGCGGCAGCGATTCCGCCGCCTCGCGGACGTAGGCCCGGAACGTGTCCGGTGAGACCCACATCGTCCCGTCGAAGGCGCGGTGCTCCTCGGCGACGCCGACGGGGATCGGCGGAGCGACGGCGGCCTCGCCCGTGCGTCCCTCGGACGCGTCGCGGTCGGCGGCCTCGTCCTCGTACGCCGCCGCGCCCGCCTCCGCGACGGCGACGGCGTCGAGCGTGTCGGTCCCGAGCGGGGCGTGGGGACCGTGCTGTTCGGTGCTGCCGACGGGGACGAACGCGACGTCGACGTCGGCGTCGCGCACGTCGGTCCAGGTGGCGTCCGCGAGTCGCATACGGCCCCCTCGGCGGGACGCGCCGTATAGCCGACGGTCTTCGGGCGGCGCCGAGTCGGGGCGGCGCTGGGAGGCGACGCGGAGGCGGGACAGCGCAGACGCGGGGCGATCGCCCCGGGGAATTATTCCGCTGCCGGACGAGACGCCACCCATGGGGAATGAGAGCGAGGAACACGGTCGAACGGCGGGGGTGACGTTCGGACCGCTGAAGCGGGCCCTCCGCGAGCACAGCTACCCGGTGTCGGTCGCGGAGCTGGTCGAGCAGTACGGCGGCTTCGAGCTGGAGACCGGAACCGGCGGCGAGCGGCTCGAGACGACGCTGGAGCGATGCGGGCGGGACCGGTTCCACGAGCCGCGAGAGGTGCGCGACGCGATCCTCGACGCGCTGGGCGAGGAGCCGGGGAGCGACGGGGCGACGGCGGGAGCGGACGGGCCGGAGGAGGGCGAGAACGGCGGCGCGGACGACTGGAGCCGGCTGTCGACGTGAGCGGTCGGGGAGGGAGACCGCCGGGCGGGGCGGCCCCGCGCCCTCAGTCGTCGTCGGTCTCCGCGTCCTCGATCAGGCGCGCGGTGCGCTCCTGCGCGCGGTCGATGAACTCCTGGGGCAGCTCGTCGATCTCGCCGGCCTGCACGCCCCAGAGGTGGGCGTACAGCCCCCCGTTGTCGAGCAGCTCCGCGTGCGTCCCGCGCTCGACGATCTCCCCGCCCTCCAACACGAGGATGGTGTCGGCGTCCTTGATCGTGGAGAGACGGTGGGCGATCGCGAACGTCGTCCGCTCGGCCGTGAGCCGGTCGAGCGAGCGCTGGATCAGCATCTCCGTCTCGGTGTCGACGTCGGAGGTCGCCTCGTCTAAGACGAGGATGTCGGGGTCTTTGAGCACCGCCCGCGCGATCGTGACGCGCTGGCGCTGGCCGCCCGAGAGCTTCACGCCGCGCTCGCCGACCATCGTGTCGTAGCCGTCCGGGAGGTTCTGGATGAACTCGTGCGCCTCCGCGGCCCGCGCGGCCTCGCGGACCTCCTCGTCGGTCGCCTCGAAGGTGCCGTACGTGATGTTCTCACGGACGGTGCCGTAGAACAGGTACGACGACTGCCCGACGTAGCCGATCGACCGTCGGAGCGACTTGAGCGTCACGTCGCGCACGTTCTGCCCGTCGATCCGGATCGACCCGTCGTCGACGTCGTACATCCGGAGCAGGAGCTTGAGCACCGTGGACTTGCCGGCGCCGGTGGGACCGACCAGCGCGAGCGTCTCCCCGCCCTCAACCTCGAAGTCGATGTCGGAGACGATAGTCTCCTCGTCGTACCCGAAGCTCACGCCGTCGTAGACGACGTCGCCGTCGTCGACGACCAGCTCCTCGGCGTTCGGGTCCTCGGCGAGCCGCGAGGGCTCGTCCATCAGCCCGAAGATCCGCGCGGAGGAGGCGCGGGCGCGCTGGTACATGTTGATGATCTGCCCGAACTGCGCCATCGGCCAGATGAACCGCTGGGTGTAGAGGATGAACACGACGAACATCCCCTCCGAGAGCTCGCCGGTGAACGGGCCGGGCGGTCCCTGGAACACCCAGAGCCCGCCGACGACGAACGTGAGGACGAAGCCGATGCCCGCGAGCACGCGGAGCGCCGGGAAGAACTTGATCCGGGTCCGGATCGCGTCCCAGTTGGCGTCGAAGTAGTCCATCGACACGTCGTCGACGCGGTCGGACTCGTACGGCTCCGTGTTCGACGACTTGATCACCTGGATCCCGCCGAGGTTGTTCTCCAGCCGGGAGTTCATCTTGCCGACCGTCGACCGCACCTCGGCGTACTTCGGCTGGATGGTCCTGATGAACAGGTAAGTGAATCCGGCGATGACCGGCACGGGCAACAGCGCGACCAGGGCGAGCTGCCAGTTGATCCAGAACAGCAGGACACTGATCCCGAGCACCATCACGGCCAGGCGGAACACGGAGTTCATCCCGTCGTTGAGGAACCGCTCCAGCCGGTTCACGTCGTTCGAGAGGATGGACATCATCTCCCCGGTCTGCTTGTCCGAGAAGAACTCCATGTTGAGCCGCTGCATCTTGTCGTAGGTGTCCGTCCGGACGTCGTGTTGGATGTTCTGGGCGAACGCGTTGAACCCCCAGTTGCGGACCCAGTGGAACGCCGCGCCGAAGGCGAACGCGCCGACGAGGACGGCGATCGTGAACCAGAACTGCTCGGTCTGCGCGGTCGGGAGCCACGCGTCCGGCAGCAACACGAGCGGGATCTGCTCGTCGAACGGGGCCTCGCCGCGGAAGATCGCGTCGAGAGCGATACCGAGCATCAGGGGAGGGAGCAGATCGAGGAGTCGCGCGAAGACGCTGGCGAGGATACCGACGGAGACCTGCGGGAGGTAGTCGCGACCGTACGCGAGGAACAGCCGTTTCATCGGGTTCTCGATCTTCTCCCGCTGTTCCTCGAAGGGGTCGTCTTCCTCCCACTCGACGCTACTCATTACCGTTTCATATCGTATCGCGCCGCAAATAGGTTTCCTTCGAATCGAAATACATCGGCGGAAATCTCCGGTATCGGAGGCCAACGGCCGCGTTTCGGGGATCGGCTTCGCCTCGTAGCGCTCGGCGATCCGGTCACACCTCGCGGCGCTCGACCGACGGGTCGACGTCGGCGGCGGCGAGGTCCTCCCGGATGCGCCGTCGGAGGGGATCCGGGATGTCGTCGCGAGGGACCGGGGCGGCCGTGGCGGGCGCCGTCGAGTCGTCCGCCGCCGTCGAGGCGTCGGCCGCGTCCTCGGCGTCGGTCCCGGCAGCGGCGGGCACCGTCCAGTAGAGGACGCGCTCGGCGTCCGCGTAGAACTCCACCGCGAACCGGGCGCCGCCGCCGTCGTAGTGGACCCGGGCGGCTGCGCCCTCCGCATGCCACCCCTCCTGTCGGACGAGCGCGGCGATCGAGTCGTGCATGGTCGCGTTCGGGGCGGCGGGCACATGTCGGCTTCGGCTCGGATCGCGTCGGCCTCGGATCGTTTCGGGGTCGGCGGGGACGACTCACCGCCGGGCCGACCGGGACGACTCACCGCCGGACCGACCGGGACCCCGCCGCCCGCCTCGAAAGGAGTTTATCGCCGCCGGCCGCAGGAGGGGTATGTCCCTTCGCGTCACGTTCCTCGGAACGGGCGGCGCCGTCCCGACCACCGAGCGCGCGCCGAGCGCACTGTTCGTCAACCGCGAGGGCGACCGCCTCCTCTTCGACTGCGGCGAGGGGACCCAGCGCGGCATGATGCGGCACGGCACCGGGTTCGGGGTCGACCACGTGTTCGTCTCGCACCTCCACGGCGACCACGTCCTCGGGATCCCGGGGCTGGTCCAGACGCTCGGATTCAACGACCGGTCGGCGCCGCTGACGGTCCACTGCCCGCCCGGAACCGAGGAGGACCTCCGAGACCTGGTCCACGCGGTCGGTCACGACCCCGCGTTCCCGGTCCGGATCGAGGCGGTCGCGCCCGGCGAGGTCGCGCTCGACGCCGACGGCTACGAGGTCCGCGCGTTCGAGACGGAACACCGGACCGTCTCGCAGGGGTACGTCCTCGACGAGGACGACCGCCCCGGTCGGTTCGACCGCCCGAAGGCGGAGGAGCTGGGCGTCCCCGTCGGCCCGAAGTTCGGCCGGCTCCACGACGGCGAGCCGGTCGAGGCCGAGGACGGGACGATCGTCGAGCCGGACCAGGTCGTCGGGCCGCCGCGGCCCGGCCGGACCCTCGTGTACACCGCCGACACGCGCCCGCGAGAGCGAACGGTCGAGGTCGCCGAGGGCGCCGACCTGCTCGTCCACGACGCGACCTTCGCCGACGACATGGCCGACCGCGCCCGCGACACGGCCCACTCGACCGGCCGCGAGGCCGGGGGGATCGCCGCCCGCGCGGACGCGAAGCGGCTGGCGCTGGTCCACATCTCCTCGCGGTACGCCGCCGACGCCTCGCCGATCCGCCGGGAGGCGCGGGCGGCGTTCGACGGCGGCGTCATCCTCCCGGACGACGGCGACCTGATCGAGGTACCGTTCCCCGACGCGAACGAGTAGGACGGAGCCGAGCCCGGCGGTGAGAACACCCCCGCACCCGGGAAACCTTGATGAGTCGAGGCGTCGACCCCTCGAGTATGTCCGACGACTGCATCTTCTGTTCGATCGTCGCCGGCGACATCCCGGCGCGGACCGTCCACGAGACCGACGACGTGCTGGCGTTCCTCGACGCCAACCCGCTCGCGCGCGGCCACACGCTCGTGATCCCGAAATCGCACGCGCGGCACGTCGGCGATCTCGACGACGACCTCGCGAGCGAGCTGTTCGCGACGGTGACCGAGCTCACCCCGCGGGTGCAGGCCGCGGTCGACGCCGACGGCGCCAACGTCGGGATCAACGACGGCGAGGCGGCCGGCCAGGAAGTCCCTCACGTTCACGTCCACATCATCCCGCGGTTCGAGGGCGACGGCGGCGCGCCCCTCCACGCGGTCGGCGGCGAGCGACCCGGCCTCTCCGACGACGAGCTGGACGCCGTCGCCGAGGACGTGACCGCCGCGATCGACGGCTGAGCGGCTGGCCCGAGGGACATCGATCGGTCCGCCGTCGCCTCGGGACACCGACCGGCGGTCGAACGCCCGCCGACCGTCACCCCCGTCCCCCGGCGAGCCGGTCGGCCTCCGGGAGGGTGCGGAGCCACAGCATCGCGCCGGTGCCCACGAGCGGACCGACGACGAGCGGGGCGAAGGCCCACTGCCAACCGGCGGCGTCCCGCACGAGGGGGACCAGCTGGATCGAGGCGATGGTGATGAGGAAGCCGACGGCGGTCTGTAGGGTCAGCGCGGAGCCGACGTAGCTCTCGTCGGCGAGCTCGGAGACGGCGGCGGAGAACTGCGCCGAGTCGGCCACGATGAAGAATCCCCAGACGAGGACGAAGGGAACGACCACGAGCGGCGACGAGCCGAAGACGACGCCCGCGAGCAGACAGGCGCTCCCCGAGACGGCCATGGACAGGCTGGTGACGGCGGACCGGCCCCACCGGTCGGCCGCGGATCCGGCCAGCCACGCGCCGACGCCGCCGACGGCGATGGTCGCGAACGCCAGCAGCGCGGCGCGGCTGTCGGCGTCGACCACCCCGCCGGCCTCGAAGCTCGCGGCGATGTAGACGGGGACCCACGTCCAGACCGCGTACAGCTCCCACATGTGACCGAAGTAGCCGGCGTTCGCGAGGACGACGCCGCGGTCGGTGACGATCCGCCGGATCGCGCCGGGGTCGAACGGCGCCGTCTCCGGCTGGTGCGGGCCGTCCTCGTACGCGAGGACGAGCGCTCCACCGAGCGTCGCCAGCGCGGCCGTACCGTAGAGGACCGCGTCGGGGCGACCGATCCCGCCGACCGCACGAAGGAGATGCGGCGAGGCCGACCCGACCGTCAGCGCGCCGACCAGAACGCCGATGGCGAGCCCTCGCCCCGCGTCGAACCACGACGCCATCATCTTCATCCCGGTGGGGTACACCCCCGCGAGCGCGACGCCGGTCAGGAATCGCAGGGCGATCGCGGGCGGGCCGCTGGCGACGACCGCCGCGATGGCCGCCGTCCCCGCCGCGCCGAGCAGGGCGGAGCCGGCGAACAGGTACCGCGGCGGGACGACGTCGGCGATCGTCAGCGACGCCGACGCGAGGGCCCCGACCACGAAACCGAGCTGGACCGCGTTGGTCAGCCAAGCCGTCTCGGCGGCGGAGAGCTCCCACGCCGCGGCCAGTTCCGGTCCGACGGCCGTCCCGCTGAACCAGAGCGTCATCGCGAACAGCTCCGCGACGCCGACGAGCACGAGCGCGCGCCACTTCCCGTCTGCGATAGCGGCCATGTGTCAGTACCCTTATTAATAAATATGATATAAACGTTGTGTCGGGGCCGCGGCGATCCGCGGCGCTTAACAATCGACCCAAGCGAGCGGAGCCATGCACACTCGAACGCTCGCGCTCGTCGGAGCGACCGGTGGCGCGGGGACGACGCGGACCGCCGTCGAACTGGCCGCGCTGGGGGCGCGCGACGGCCGCGACGCCGCCGTGGTCGACGCCGCGTTCACGACGCAAGGGCTCTCCGAGTACGTCTCGGGGCGGATAGACGCCGACATCACGGCGCTCGTCACCGACGAGACCGGCGCGTCGCTGTCGGCGGCGGCGTACCCGATCGACGCCGAGTCGAGCGACGGCGACCCGGACCTCCCGGGACGCGTCGACCTGCTCCCGGCCCGCGCGCCGTTCGAGCGCGCGGCCCGCGCGAAGACGGCAGAGGCCGCGCGGAAACTGGAGCGACGGATCGACGAGGCGGCGACCGCCTACGACGCCGTGGTCGTCGACGCCGCCCCCGTCGGATCGAACGAGGCGGTCGCCGCGGTCACGGCCGCCGATCGCGTCGAAGCGGTGACCCCTGCGACGGCGCACGGCCGCGACGCGCTCCAGCGGCTCCGCGGCCGAGTGGCCGACGTCGGCGGGAGCGTCGACGGGACGATCGCGGTGGCTCGCGCGGGAGGGTCAGACGCCGAGAGCGATATCGGGGAGAACGCCGACACTCGGCTTCCGCCCGTCGACCCCGCGGTCGAGAGCGCTCCCGAGGCGGCGACGGGGACCGGCGAATACGTCGCGGCGCTGGCGGAGACGTACGAGCGCGCGTTCGACGCGGCGCTCGGGATCGAGTTCGAGGAGCCGGGGCTGGTCGAGCGGATCCGATCCTGAGACGGTCGAACCGGGCGGTAAGAGTGAATGCGGTCGAGCGGGTTTTCAGCGCAGGCCGTCGGGCGACCCCAGCGCGCCGCCGAGGGCGTCGCCGTCGCCGCGGAGGCCGTCGCCGAGCGGCGCGGAGCCCGCGACGTGCGCGGCGACGGCGTCGGCGACCGCGGGGACCGGGTCGTGGGTCTCGACGTACGTCGCCAGCGCGAAGTCCGCCTCGTCGCCCCCGGTGAGCGCCACCGCCTCGCTGCGCGCAATCTTCCCGTCGAGCCAGTCGCGGACGACGCTCCGCCGGCTCGGCGCGAGCGGACAGACGCCCTCGACGCCGCAGCGGTGCAGCGCTTTCGCGCCCGTCATCGGGGTCACGCCGGCCTCGCGGGCGGCGTCGCCGACGCTCCGTCCGGCCGTGTACGCGTCGACCAGCGTCGCGGTCGCGGCCGGGGTACAGGGGAGGTCGTCCGCGTGCGCCGCGAGGCGGTCGACGAGCGGCGTCTCCGTGTCGTCGGCGACGGCGACTCCGCGATCGCGCTGGCTCGCGGTCACCTCCAGCCCGTCCGCGATCTCCGACAGCGTCATGCGAACCGATGGCTCCCTCTGCGAGTTAAAACCACCGTACTGCGACGGAGTGAGCGGCGCAGTCACCGACCGGTAACCGATCGGTTCGAGCGCGTCGATCCGGGCGATCACCCTCGAATTCTCCCGGGTTTAAGTAAGGTATCGGGCCCGAGTTCGACGTGTGATGAGCCGAGCACGCTCTACCCGCGTCCGTTCGCACCGCACCGAGACGACCGACCGCGTCGAGGAGGCGACCGCCGACGGAGCGTCGACCGCCGAGAGCGAGGCGACCGCGACTGCAGCGGGAGAGGAGACGACGACGGACACGGGCGAGACGACCGCCGTCGACGAGTGTCCCGAGTGCGGCGGTCGGACCCGCGTCGACGCCGCCGAGCGCGTCTGCGCCGACTGTGGGCTCGTCGTCGAGGCCGACCGGATCGACCACGGCCCGGAGTGGCGGTCGTTCGACGACGACGACGCGAACCCGAAGCGCACCGGCGCGCCGCTGACGCGCTCCCGGCACGACAGGGGCCTCTCGACGGAGATCGGCCGGTCGACCCGCGTGAAGGGGCGCAAGCGCCGGCGGCTCGCGCGGATGCGGACCCAGCACAACCGCGCGCAGATCTCGACGAAGCGCGACCGCAACAAGGTGTACGCCTACACCGAGATCCGGCGGCTGACCGGCGTGTTGGAACTCCCCGACAGCGTCCGTGACACGGCCTGCGCGCTGTTCGACTCCGCGCAGGACGAGAGCCTGCTGCGCGGTCGGTCGCTGGAGGGGTTCGCTGCCGCCTGCGTCTACGTCGCCTGCCGCACCGCCGACGTCGCCCGGACCGTCGGGGAGGTCTGCGGCGAGGCGAAGGCGACGGAGGACGAGCACCGGGCCGCCTTCGACGCGATGAACCGCGAGCTCGGGCTTCCGATCGGCCCGACCGGTCCGGCGGAGTACCTCCCGCGGTTCGCGAGCGACCTCGGCTGTGCGGCCGACGTGGAGCGCCGGGCGGGCGAACTCGCGGAGCGCGCCGTGAGCGAGGGGATCGCGAACGGCCGCAACCCGGTCGGCGTCGCCGCCGCCTGCCTGTACACCGCGGCCCGCGAGCTGGGCGCCGACTGCACGCAGCAGGAAGCCGCCGACGTCGCCGACGTGACGCCCGTAACTGTTCGGCGGACGTACGTGGACCTGACCGAGGAGTGAGTCGGGAGCGAAGGAGCCCGGAAAACGACGGTGAAACCGCCGTCCGTGACGTCCCGCCGGACGGCCGCAACGGCGTCAGCGGGGGATACCGCGGGTCGGAGCCCGCGGCGGGGGCGGACCGACAGCGGCGGGCCGGCGGCAGGGGACCGGCCCTCGGCGTAGGAGGGGGCGATCGGCGGGCGGAGGGCGTCGCGCCCGGCCGACGGGGCGTCACGCGTTCGGATCGAGGGGTTGGGGAACGTTCTACGTTAGCCGTGTATCATCCGGATAAACCGAACAATCCGCGCACGACGAACGAACCGTTCGGCGTCGGCCGCACGCTCCGGAGTCCTCACTCCCCGCCGAGCTTGTGCTGGAATGCGAAGAAGACGCGGCGACCGGTCTCGGTGAGCCTGACAGTGTCCGAGCGCCCGACGTCCTCCAGTTCGACGTAGCCACGGTCCAAGAGCGGATCGAGGACGTGCGTCTCCAGCGCGCGGTACTTCGCGGTCCGGCTCTCGCCGGCCTTCCGGAGGAACGACAGGTCGCGCTCGCGTGCCCATTCGATCAGGTTCCACTTGTCCGTCGTCAGGTGGTCGTCGTCGCGTTCGTGGAGCCTGCCGAGGACCGCGACCTGATCGGTCGTCGGCGCGTCCATGGGATAGATCGGGAGGTCGACCGTCTCCGCGACGCCCGCCGTGAGCGGCTCCTCGCGCACGTCGTGGCGGTGCGTCTCCGGCTCGACGCTGTACGGGCGCGCGCCGACGATCATGCACGCGATGGCGACGCCGACCGCGGCGATCCGCGGTCCGGTCGAGACGTTGGCGAACAGCCTGTCGCCGGCGGGCTCGCCGGCGCCGTGTTTCGCGGCGATCGTCGTCGTGACGCCGAGCACGTCGTACACGTCGGCGAGCTCGACCGGAAGCGCTCGCACCGAGGCGAACTCGGCGGCCGCCGCCCACGCGTCGCGCTGGTAGTCGGTGAGCCCGTCGACCTCGACCCGGCTGCCGTCCGGGCCCGCGGCGGCCGCCTCGAAGTCGACGGTGCCTCGAGCGGCGTCGCGGGCGGGCGCGTCGGCCAGCAGGTAGACCACGTCGGCGCCGTATCTGCGGAGGGGCTCGACGATGCGGTCGCGCTCGTGGCCGAGCGGCGCGACGTGGACGCGCCGTTCGGAAACGCGGGGAACCGTCGTGTCCATACCACCGTTCTCCGCGGCCGTCGGTTAAAAAGTGCGTCGCGCGGAGGCGGTCCGAACGCCACGGTACGTGGGGACGGATCGCACGAAAACCGTTAAGCCCGGCTGTCGCCTACGAGCGGGTATGAGCGCTGACCGGTCCGCGTTGCGGCGGGCCATCGAGCGCGGCGAGCGCGACGGCGGCGCGATCGAGTTCAAGGAGCGACTGACGCGCGAGGTTCACTTGGCGGAGGGCCGGATGGAGTCGCTCGTGGCGCAGCTCCGCCACCGGGTGCTCTCCGGCGACGGCGAAGCGACCTACGTCATCGGCGTCACCGACGACGGCGGGCTGGCCGGGATCGCGCCCGAGGCCTTCTCCGAGACGATGGACGTGCTCTCGCTTCTCGCCGACGAGGCGGACGCCCACATCGCCGACGTGGAGACGTGGAGCGCCGGCGCGGACGGGAACGGAACGGACGCCGGGCTCGTCGGCCTCGCCACCCTCCGCGACGGCGGGATGTTCGAGACGGACGACGACCACCTCGTGATCGGGACGGCCGGCCACGTCGACCACGGGAAGTCGACGCTCGTCGGCACCCTCGTCACCGGCCGGGCCGACGACGGGCAGGGGGGCACCCGCGGCTTCCTCGACGTCCAGCCCCACGAGGTCGAGCGGGGGCTCTCCGCCGACCTGTCGTACGCCGTCTACGGGTTCGAGGACGGCGGCGAGGAGCCGGTCCGGATGGACAACCCGCACCGCAAGTCCGACCGTGCGCGGATCGTCGAGGAGGCCGACCGGCTGGTCTCGTTCGTCGACACGGTCGGCCACGAGCCGTGGCTCCGGACGACGATCCGCGGGCTGGTCGGCCAGAAGCTCGACTACGGGCTCTTAGTCGTCGCCGCCGACGACGGCCCGACGAAGACGACCCGAGAACACCTCGGCATCCTGCTGGCGACCGAGCTCCCGACCATCGTCGCGATCACGAAGGCCGACGCCGTGAGCGACGAGCGGCTCGCCGACGTGGAGCGCGAGGTCGAGTCGATGCTCCGAGACGCCGGACAGACCCCCCTGCTCGTCGACCGCCACGGGATCGACGCGGCGGTCGCGGAGGTCGGCGACGGCGTCGTCCCGCTGCTCCGCACCAGCGCGGTGACGAAGGAGGGGCTCGGGACCCTCGACCGGCTGTTCGAGACGCTCCCGAAGCGGGCGACCCCGGAGCGCGCGGAGTTCCGGATGTACGTCGACCGGAGCTACAAGGTGACCGGCGTCGGTGCGGTCGCCTCCGGCACCGTCAACTCCGGCACCGTCGAGGCCGGCGACGAGCTCCTCCTCGGCCCGATGGCCGACGGCTCCTTCCGCGAGGTGGAGGTCAGGTCGATCGAGATGCACTACCACCGGGTCGACAAGGCGACTGCCGGCCGGATCGTCGGCATCGCGCTGAAGGGCGTCGACGAGGCGGAGATCGAGCGGGGGATGGCCCTGGTGCCCCGCGAGAGCGACCCCGATCCGGTCCGCGAGTTCGAGGCCGAGGTGATGGTGCTGAACCACCCGACGCGGATCCGAGAGGGGTACGAGCCGGTCGTCCACGTGGAGACCGTCTCCGAGGCGGCCGTCTTCGCGCCCGAGGGCGGGCGGCTCCTCCCCGGCGACACCGGCCGGACGCGGGTCCGGTTCAAGTTCCGCCCGTATCTCGTCGAGGCGGGCCAGCGGTTCGTCTTCCGGGAGGGGTCGAGCAAGGGCGTGGGGACGATCCGCGACGTGGACTCGGCGGAGTGAACGCGGTTCAGTCCTCGACCGACACGAGCTCCATCAGCGGGTAGCCGTCGGTCATCGTCATCCGCGTGCGGACCGTCACGCCCTCGCGTTCGATCCGCATCTCGACGTCCATCAGCGAGCCGGTGAGCTCCGTGTACCCGTTCTCGTGGTCGATCGCGTCGGCGACGCGGTCGTCGTGGATGTCAACGGTCACCGACTCGCAGAACGGCTGGTTCTCTATCGACTCCGCCATCGCGGCTTCGAGACTTCGCGTGCTCGACGGGCTGACGGGCGTCCCCGCGAACTGGTGGTACAGGGATCCGAACTTGATGCCGGCCTCGAAACACGCCTGCTGGGCGTCGGTTGCCATGGCCGCATTCCGACGGGGGCGGCCTAAGGGGCTTCGGAGGGTCCCGACTCCGCGGCGGGCGGGAAGCCGCCGTCGGAGTCGCCGAGGACCGCCTCGACGGGGAGCGGTTCGATCCCCGCCTCGGCGAGGTACCGCTCCAGCCGGGGCGCCCTGTCGCCGAAGTCCTCGGGGTCGTGCGAGTCGGTGCCGACGACGAACCGGACGCCGCGCTCGCGGAACGCCTCCAGGAACGGCTCGGTCGGGTGGAAGAGGTCGAACTCGCCGCGATCGCCGGCCCGGCCGGCGTTGATCTCCGGGACCGTCCGGGAGTCGGCGCAGGCGGCCGCCACCCGCTCGCGGTGGGCGTCGGTCGTGAGCCCGCGGAGCGCGGGGTGATTCTCCACGAGGTCGACGTGCGCGAGCACGTCGAACAGCTCCGACTCGACGAGCGAGACGACCGCGTCGTAGTAGTCGTCGACGAACGCGCGGCGCTCGGCGTCGCTCGCGTCGGCGAACGACTCGAACGGGAACACCTGCTTCCCGGCGACGTAGTGGACGCTCCCCAGCGCGTAGTCGAAGTCGGCGTCGTCGAGGAACGCCTCGATCGCGGGCTCCAGCCCGGGCTCGTAGTCCATCTCGACCGCGTCGTAGAGCGTCAGGTCGGTGCGGTCGGCGGCGAGCGCGAGCGCCTCGCGGCGCCGCTCGTGCGTGCGGTCGAAGTTGCGGTTCCACAGCAGCCGCTCGTCGCGCCACGCCTCGCTCAGGCTGCAGTGGTCGGCGAAGCCGACGGCGTCGAGCCCCGCCGCCTCGGCGGCGTCGACCATGAGCGGGATCCCGGAGCCGTCGGAGTAGGACGTGTGCGCGTGGACGTCGGCGGTCACGCGTACACGGAGGGGCCGGAGCGGCCTAAGCCCGTCGCGGGCGCGGGAGACGACGAGCGGCGCGCTCCCCCGTCGCACTCGAACCGAAGCCGTTTGGTTCGGGGGCCGGGATGGGTCCGTATGAACACGCTTCGCGTGACGGGCGGCCGGGTGCTCCGTCCGGACGGCGCCGTGACCGAGTCGGACGTGACGGTCGACCGCGACGGGGGGACGGTCCTCGCGGTGGGCGACGAGACGGGGGGCGTCGCCGACGAGAACGTCCCATCGAGCGCCGACGAGACCCTCGACGCCGAGGGCTCGCTCGTGATCCCCGGGCTCGTCAACGCGCACACGCACGTCGCGATGACGCTGCTCCGCGGGTACGCCGACGACAAGCCGCTGGACGCGTGGCTGCGGGAGGACATCTGGCCGGCGGAGGCCGAGCTGACGCCCGACGATATCGAGGCCGGCGCCGCGCTCGGCGCGCTGGAGATGATCCGCTCCGGGACGACCGCGTTCGCGGACATGTACTTCGCGATGGACCGGGTGGCCGACGTCGTCGACCGCGCCGGCCTGCGCGCGCGGCTCGGCCACGGCGTCGTGACGGTCGGGAAAGAGGAGGCCGACGCCCGCGCCGACGTCGAGGAGAGCCTCGCGGTCGCCCGCGAGCTCGACGGCGCCGCCGACGGGCGGATCCGGACCGCGTTCATGCCGCACTCGCTGACCACGGTGGGCGAGGAGCTCCTGCGCGAGGGGGTCGCCGAGGCGCGGGCGGCGGGCGTCCCGGTCCACCTCCACGCGAACGAGACGACCGACGAGGTCGACCCGATCGTCGACGAGCGCGGGGAGCGCCCGATCGCGTACGCGGCCGACATCGACGCGCTCGGCCCGGACGACTTCTTCGCGCACGGCGTCCACGTCGACGACACCGAGATCGACCGGCTCGCCGACGCCGGGACCGCGGTCGTCCACTGCCCGGCCTCGAACATGAAGCTCGCGAGCGGGATGGCCCCCGTCCAGCGGCTCCGCGAGGCGGGCGTCACGGTCGCGCTCGGCACCGACGGGGCGGCCTCGAACAACGACCTGGACGTCTTCGACGAGATGCGCGACGCCGCCATGCTCGGGAAGCTCGCCGCGGACGACGCCGCGGCGGTCCCGGCCGAGGCGGTCGTGGAGATGGCGACCGCGGCGGGCGCGGCCGCGCTCGGCCTCCCCGGCGGCCGGATCGAGCCGGGCGCGGCCGCCGACCTCGCCGTCGTCGACCTCGACGCCCCGCATCTCACGCCCGTCCACGACCCCGTCTCCCACCTCGCGTACGCGGCGCGCGGGAGCGACGTCCGGCACACGGTCTGTGACGGCGAGGTCCTCATGCGCGACCGCGAGGTCCTGACGCTCGACGCCGACGCGGTTCAGGAGCGCGCCGCCGAGGCCGCCGCCGCCCTCGTCGCCCGCGTCGACGGCGGCGACGGCGGCGGCGGCGACGGTTTATAAACGAGCGCCGGCACCGACGCGGCTCACTCCGCGGAGATCGGTCCGGCTCGCCGCCGACGGGTCAAGCGCGACCGGAGCGCGTCCGAAGCGCGCGCGAGCCGCGAGCCGACCCGAACCGCCGCAAAGACGACCCCGATTCGCGGCGATCAACCGCGCAGTCGCCCCGATCGACGAAACAGGCGGTAGAGAGCCGTTAAGTCGGATAAAATCCGGATTAAACCGGCTTAACCGAACTCCCTTTTTATATGATAACGGCGGCTGGACTCGAGTGGACATGAAAGGACGCACGACAGCAGTTCTGCTGGTCGCGGTCGTCGCGCTCGGCGCGATGGCCGGCGTCGCGGCCGCCGACGGTCACCTCAACGTGAGCGTCGAGACGGACGACGCGGAACCGACCGTTAATGTGACCGACGAGAACGGCACCGCCGTCGAGAACGCCACCGTGGTCGTGAGCGTCGTCGACGCGGAGAACGAATCGTACGCGGGAGCGGGCGAGTACGAGACGGACGCGAACGGCACCGTCGATCTCCCCGCCCCCGAGGAGGACGTGACGGTCGAGGTGACCGCCGCCTCCGGGAACGACACCGCCTCCACGACGGTCGATCTCGAGGCGCCCGACGGCCTCGAGCTCGGCGTTGAGAACACCGATGGCGAGCCCGTCGTCACGGTCACCGACAACGACACCGCGGTCGAGAACGCCTCCGTGAACGTCACGACCGCCGACGAGAACGCCTCGTACGCCGGAACGGGCGACTACGAGACCGACGAGAACGGCACCGTCGACCTCCCCGCCGCCGAGGAGGACGTGACGGTGAACGTCACCGCCGAGTACGAGAACGAGAGCGTCACCGAGACGGTCGATCTCGAGGCGCCGGACGGCCTCGAACTCGACGTTGAGAACACCGACGGCGAGCCCGTCGTCACGGTCACCGACAACGACACCGCGGTCGAGAACGCCTCGGTCGTCGTCGCGCTCGCCGACGACGCGGACGAGAACGCCTCGTACGCCGGCACGGGCGACTACGAGACCGACGAGAACGGCACCGTCGAGCTTCCGGCCGCTGAGGAGAACGTCACCGTCGAGATCACCGCCGAGTACGAGAACGAGACCGTCTCGACGACGGTCGACCTGACGACCGGTGAGGAGGCCGACGAGGAGCAGCCGTTCGGCCTGCAGGTCCGGGAGTTCATCGAGAGCCTCGAGGACCGCGAGGGCGGCATCGGCGCCGCCGTCTCGGACTTCGTGACGGAGAACAACCCGGGTAACGCGCCGGACCATGCGGGCGGCCCCGGCGGCCCGGACGACGCGGACGACGAGGACGCTGACGCCGAGAACGAGAGCGACGCCCCCGGCAACGCGCCCGACCACGCCGGTCCTAACGGCGACGACGGCGAGCGCGGCCCGCCGGACCACGCCGGTCCTGACGGCGACGACGACGCGGATGATGAGGACGCAGAAGAGGACGACGCGGAAGAAGATGACGCCGAAGAAGATGACGCCGAAGAAGATGACGCGGACGATGAGGACGCGGAAGAAGATGACGCCGAAGAAGATGACGAGGAGGACGAAGATGACGAGGAGGACGAAGATGACGAAGACGACGGCGAGCGCGGCCCGCCGGACCACGCGGGCGGCCCCGGCGGTAACTGACGACGCGGTCCGCCGTTCGGTTCGGTGACGCGAGCGACGGTCGACGACTGAACCGCTTTTTCTGAGCGTAATCCGGTGTCGGCAGGGTTTAGTGCGCCGTAAGCGAACCGACTGGTATGAGCGAAACCGCGTATTCGCCGGTGTCACAGCACCTCTCGGACCTCGAGACGGCCCGGGAGGAGGGGCGCCGGAAGATGGACTGGGCGCTCCAGCACATGCCAATCTTGAACGCGCTCCGCGAGGAGTTCGTCGACGAGCAGCCGCTCGCCGGCGAGACGATCGCGATGGCGATGCACGTCGAGGCGAAGACGGCGAACCTCGTCG
>Ga0207714_1001166_pt1 | contig 17271 bp, 17 predicted proteins | sample PonA232FremontCA_2_FD_187270 | JGI IMG/M metagenome (GOLD analysis project Ga0207714, IMG submission 187270) | Marine sediment microbial community from Fremont, CA, USA - Pond A23 Sediment 2 (SPAdes) | ecosystem: Environmental > Aquatic > Marine > Unclassified | place: USA: Fremont, California...
GTGAGAACATCATCAGCCTCTCCGGAAACGAACCCGACGCTGCTGGATCGCCGTTTGAAGACGACGAGTAATCGCCTGTCCCGTTGTGAAACGCAATGATTAAAAATCGGGGAGGTCGTCGGGGGCCTCGTACTCGGTCTCCCAGTCGATGTACTCCGCTTTCAGCACCTCACAGACACGCTGTCCGAGTTCGGTCAGGGAGGCGTTGATACTGGAGACGGTCCCCCAGGAGTCGAGAGCAGGGTGGTACTCCCGTTCTTTCCAGTTCTCCGGGATTCCGGGCGCGTGGTAGCCGACGCGGTCGGCGTGTGAGTCCCAGAAGAAATCGAACCGCTGGATCAGTTCCAGATCCATCGCGATCTCGAAACTCTCCTCGGTCAGATCGGTCTCGGCGGCCCACTCCGAGAAGGCCGTCTCCCACGCGCCCTCGTTCAGGAACGTCTCGAGTTCGTCCCGCCGGTACTCCGTCTCCCCGATGATCTCCGCGTCTTCGTACTCGTTTGGATTCATCTCCTCCAGTTCCGGCGGCTCCGGGGGTTCGACGTCGAGGCTCATACAGGGTACTCGGTTGCCACGGGCATAAGTGTACAGCGAACAGGCCCCTGGTGCGCTACCGCACGGAGTCGAGGATCATCCGCTCTTCGATCCGTTTCGCCTCGTGCTGGACGTCCCTGACGGCGTCGATGTTCGCGCTGATCGAGGTGACACCCTTCTCGACCAGGTAACGGACCATCTCCGGATCCGAGCCGGCCTGCCCGCAGATGCTCGTCGCCACGTCGTGTTCGCGACATTCCTCGATGGTTCGGCCGATGAGATCGAGGACCGCGGGGTGGGTCGCGTCGTACCGGTCGGCGACCTGTTCGTTGTTCCGGTCCACGGCCAGCGTGTACTGTGTGAGATCGTTCGTCCCGAAACTCGCGAAGTCGATACCGGCCGCCGCCAGCTCTTCGACACCGAGGGCCGCGGCCGGGGTCTCGATCATCACCCCCCAGGAGCGTTTCTCCGTGTCGATACCGACTTCTTCCATCAGTCGTTTCGCTTGCAACACGTCTTCCTTGTCGTTGACCAGCGGGAGCATGATCTCGACGTTGTCGTACCCCATCGCGTACAGTTTCCGGAAGGCTTCGAGTTCGTGTCTGAACACGTCCGGGGTGTCCAGACTGCGCCTGATCCCGCGGTAACCCAGCATCGGGTTGTGCTCGTCCGGTTCGGAGTCGCCGCCTTCGAGCTGACGGAACTCGTCCGTCGGCGCATCCAGCGTCCGGGCGCGGACCGGCCGGGGGTAGAACTCCTCGGCGACCTCACGAACACCCTCGACGATCCGGTCGACGTAGGCCTCCTCACCCGCCTGTTCGATGTACCGCTCGGGTGTCTTGCCGAGCGAGAGGATCATGTGCTCGATCCGGAGCAGCCCGACGCCGTCGGCACCCGTCGCGGCCGCGCGTTTGGCCGCGTTCGGGATCGAGACGTTGACTTTCACCCGAGTCGCGGTCATCGGCTTGACCGGCGTCTCGGGTCGGACCTCCTCGACCGGGTCGTAGCTCTCCTCGGCTGAGTCCCCGCCGGCCTCGATCGTCCCCTTCTCGCCGTCGATGGTGACCAGCCGGCCGTCGTCCAGATCTTTCGTCGCGCTCTCGGCCCCGACGACCGCCGGGACACCGAGTTCCCGGGAGATGATCGCGGCGTGGGAGGTCGTGCCACCCTCGTCGGTGACGATGCCGGCGGCGCGTTTCATCGCCGGCACCATATCCGGCGTGGTCATCTCGGTGACGATAATATCGCCCTCCGCGACTTTGTCGAGTTGATCGAGTTTCTGGACGATCTTGACCTCGCCCGACGCGGTTCCGGGCGTCGCACCCAGTCCCGACATGAGCACCTCCCCGTTGTCCCCGCCGGCAGCGTCGGTGCTGGCAGTGCTTGCGTTGCTGTCTCCCTCCTCGATGGTCGTGATCGGTCTGGACTGGAGGAGATAGATCTCGCCGTCGACGATCGCCCACTCGACGTCCTGTGGCTCGCCGTAGTACTCCTCGATCATCTCGCCGACCTCCCTGAGTTCGTCCAGTTCCGACGCCGAGAGGACCTGCTCCGTTCGCTTCTCTTCGGGCACCTCGCGTTCGACGGTCTCACCGGTTTCCGGATCGCGGACGTGCATCACTTTCTTTTCGGCGATCGTTTGCTCCTGGATGTCGCCCGTTTGCCGGTCGATGACGTAGTTGTCGGGTGTCACCGCCCCGGAGACGACGGCTTCACCGAGCCCCCACGCCGACTCGATCGTGACTACCGGCGCGCCGGTCGATGGCTGGCTCGTGAACATGACCCCACTTTTATCGGCATCGACCATCTTCTGTACGACGACCGCGATGTCAACGAGTTCGTTCTCGAAGCCCTGTTCGTGACGGTAGTACAGCGCGCGCTGAGTGAAAAGCGAGGCCCAGCACTCCCGGACTCTGTCGACCAGCGCAGACCGGGTTACGTTCAGGAACGTCTCCTGCTGGCCGGCAAACGAGGCGTCCGGTAGATCCTCCGCGGTCGCCGAAGAGCGGACCGCGACCGGCGGACTCCCGCCGAGTTCGTCGTACGCGCCGAGGATCTCTTCGCGGAGTGAGTCCGGAATCGGCGTCTCCCGGATGAGACGCTGGGCGTCTTCGGCAGCAGCCGCCAGCGCTTCCGAATCGTCCGTCTCTACGTCGACGGTGTCGAACAGTTCCTCGTCGATACCAGTCGTCTCGATGAACGAGCGGTACGTTCCCGCCGTCACGACGAACGCGGGTGGCACAGGGAGTTCCGCTGTCGTCATCTCCCCGAGTGATGCGGCCTTCCCTCCCACTGTCTCCAGGTCGTCAGCCCGGATTTCGTCCAGCCATAGTACAGCCATGTACCTGGTTGATCAATCTCCGAGCGTCGTAATGAAGCTTCTGACCTCTCTCTCGTTTAAAAAGGTCCCGGTCGGTCTCATACTGGTGGCTACAGAAAGCAGAAGCATCTCGACCCACCGACAGCAAACTGCTGTCGAGGTTCGCCTCGCCGTGCTCGGCTCACCCCCGTGAGGTCGAATATCTGTACGAACATATAGCCACCAGTATCAGACCTCGATGATCCCGTCGTCGTCCTCGTCGGGTGGTAACAGGAGTTCACACTCCGAGACCGTCAGCGCGTTTCCACTCACCCGCGGCTGTTCGGAGACTTCCGTCCGGAGCCGTCCCGGGCGGTCGCTGAACCGTCCACACTCGATGGTTATCTCCTCGCGTTCCCCGTCGAAGGCCGCCCACCGGGAGAGCTGTGCCCCGCAGGCGGCCGCGCCGACGCCGCTTGCTGGCCGCTCGTTGCCGGCGGCGGTCGGATCGAAGATACGGGCGTGGACGTCCGTCTCCTGTTCGAGCGTGTCGAACGTGAACGCGACCAGCCGGGCACAGTCGGTCGACTCCAGGACCGATTCGAGGGCGCAGACGTCCGGCGTCGCCCCCGAGAGATGTTGCAGGAAGTTGACCGGCACAAGGGCCGTGCCACCGAATCTGTCGGTCCCTGCCGCCGGCAGGTCCGCCCCGACGTCCTCGAGTGTGGCGACGTCGACACCGATCGCAGCCGCGAGTTCCGCCGTTTCGACGGGGAGTTCGGCTGGCTCGTGTACCGGGGCATCGAAGCTGACACCGCCGTCTTCGGTCAGTTCCACGATGTACGGCCCAGCCGGGCTGATCCCCGCCGGCTCGGCCTCGAACTCGTGGGTGCTCGGGACGATCAGTCCGCGGTTCGACAGCGCGGCGTACCCCGCCACGGCCGCGGTGATCACGGCCTGTGTCCCGTCACAGTCCCTGTAACACAGGTTCCCGTCGCGATACGTTACGACACCGCTCGTCGAGAGCTCGCTGGTGATGGCCTGCTTTCGGCGCTCCGTGAGCCCCCCGTCCGGGACGACTGCGACCGGCCGTCCACCGGTCGGCTCGTCGGCAAAGGCGTCGACGAGTAACACCTGTCGGCGTTCCATACACATAGCTGTAAGGCCGACCGAATGAAGCTGTCGGCTCGGTGGGAGAGCCCTCGGAGCGCGCCCTGGCGCGGGGGTCACACTGGAGGGGAATACTTTAACCCGACGGCCTACAACCGAGTGACGATGGACCGGGGCGACGCTTCAAATTTCAGTCGGATGGGAACACTCGGGATCGAAGAGGAGTTTTTCATCGTCGACGAGCGCGGCCGTCCGACGGCGGGGACCGATACGCTCGTGTACGGGTCGACACCCCCGGAGGTCCTGGCCGACCGCCTCGACCACGAACTGTTCAAATGCGTTATCGAGACACAGACACCGTTGATCGAGGAGACAGACCAGGCTCGGGAGCACCTGCTCGCGGTCCGGAACGCGCTGGTCGAGCACGCCAACGCCTACGGCTACTCCATTGCGGCCGCCGGCCTCCACCCGCTCGCACGGTGGCGCGAACTCGAACACGCGGAGAAACCCCGGTACCGGTCACAGCTCGACCGGATCCAGTACCCACAACACCGCAACACGACCGCTGGCCTGCACGTCCACGTCGGTGTCGACGACGCCGACAAAGCAGTGTGGGTCGCCAACGAGATCCGCTGGTATCTCCCGGTACTGCTCGCACTCTCCGCGAACTCGCCGTACTGGAACGGGTTCGACACCGGGCTGCAGTCAGCCCGGGGGAAAATCTTCGAGGGGCTTCCGAACACCGGCATGCCCACTGCCTTCGACTCCTACGAGGAGTTCGACCGTTTCGAACAGCGGATGCTCGAGACCGACTCGATCGACGACAGGGGCGAACTCTGGTACGACGTCCGACCCCACTCGGTCCACGGGACCGTCGAGGTCCGCGCGCCGGACGGCCAGGCCGATCCGGACCGCGTGCTCGCCTTTGTGGAGTACGTCCACGCACTCGTCACCGACCTCTGTGAGCGGTACGAGGACGGCGAATCTGGCTACCGTCACCGCCGCGAACTTCTCGACGAGAACAAGTGGCGGGCGATCCGGTACGGGCAGACGGCAGAGTTCATCAGCCGCGATCTGAGCGGGACGGTCGGGCTGGAGCCGTTGGTCGAGTCGGAAGCGGACCGGTTCGGCCTGTCGTCGCTGCGGCGGCTCCTGGAGGCGGAAAGCGGGGCCGAGAGACAGCGTCGGATCCGTGACGAGGAGGGTACGGACGCTCTCTGTGAGTCGCTGTTGCTCGAACGGATCGAGTGATCACGTCGAGAGTGGCTCCGCAGTCGAGCTGTATTCGTCGTAGATCCTGTCGAGTGCCGTACCGGCGTGGGTACAGAGCAGTTCGACCAGCTGGACGTCCTCCTCCTCGAAGGAATCGGACCCGCCGGTAAGTGAGAGCAAGACGACGGCTGTGTCGTCGTGGCGGGTGACGAGAATCGAGAGGATGCGTTCGTCCTTGCCGAGTTCCGACCCCTCTACGAACTCGACTGTGGCGGGCTGTTGGGTGTCGGCCGCCGCTGCGAGTTCGACCAGTGTCGCCGCGTCGACGTTCACGATCGTATTGTTGACGACACTCCCCCCTTCGTCGTCGACGGCGACGAACCCGGTCTCGGTCAGTCCGAGCAGTGTCTGTAACCCTTCGATACAGAGCGCGCTCACCTCCTCGATCGATCCGGCCCGGTTGAGCTCCCGGCCGTAGTTGTTCATGTCGGCAGCCTTCCCGGCGAAGCTCTCGATCCGGTCGCGCTCCCGTTCGAGTTCGCGCTGCCTGGCCCTGCTACGCGCGTCGTACACCCCGACGAGAATGCCGACTACCGCGCCGACGGTGAGCTGGTCGATGACGAGGTACTGCCCCTGTTCGAACGTCCCCAGGGCAACCCGCTGATTGAACACCAGTAGCGCCGCGACGGAGACGAAAAGCACTGTACTTCCGACACCCCACGCCAGGATCGTGTCCAGATCCGGTTCGTACGCCGTCTGACCAGTCACCCAGTACCCCGCGTAGACGAGTGCCAGGCCGACGAGTACGAACGGGACACTCCCGAAAGCGAACACGATCGCACCGTCCGTTCCCGAAAGTCCCTCTACGTCGCCGAGTTGCTGGATCCCCTGTACCAGTTGTATGGCCGTGAGAACGAGCCCCGTGACCCCGATCCCCACCCCGTAGCTGTGTCGACGCTCCATTGGATACGTTAGAGTATTCGGTACTGATCAAACAAGTGTTTCGCATGTTCACACGCAGTAATTTCCGATTACAGTATAGAACTCCGCCAGGCAGTCGCCTCCCGGGTGACCGGGCCAGCCGAGCGGTTCGTGGCGTTGATAACCGGGTAGCCCGAAGCGTTCCCGATGAAACACCTCCCGAAACACCTCCGGCCGCGGTGGCGGTATCTCGCAGTCAGTATCGAGAGCTGGCCCGGGGCCGGGATCGACCGCGACAGCTTCCAGCGTGCGCTGTGGTACAGCGGGGCCAACCTTCTCGGGGAGACGGGGAGTGCGGAACTGGATCTGTCGGTCCTCGGGTTCCGCTTCGGGGTAGCGACCGGTGAGGCGGTCGTCAGGGTCAGACGCGGCGAAGTCGACCGGGCGCGTGCCGTCATCGCCTGCCTCGACGAGGTCGACGGCGACCCGGTCGGTGTCCGAGTCGCCGGCGTCAGCGGGACGATACGAGCCTGTGAGGAAAAGTATATGCGTCGGGGACGGGAAGGGCCGGACAAGAGATCCGTCGCGTTCGGTGGTGCCACACGGTCGGCGTCGATCCGCAGCGGGCGGGTGGACGTCGAGGTCGACGGGGCGTACACGGGAGCGACGAACCTCGATTGTGAGTAACTATGCAGGGACAAAATCAACAGCAAGCATACGACCGTGGAATTACCATCTTCTCTCCAGACGGGCGTCTGTACCAGGTGGAGTACGCCCGCGAGGCGGTCAAACGCGGGACAGCGAGCATCGGCGTTCGAACGCCCGACGGGGTCGTCATCGCGGTCGACAAACGGATCCGGTCGCCGCTGATGGAACGGGACAGCGTCGAGAAGATCCACAAGGCCGACGACCACATCGGGATCGCGAGTGCGGGTCACGTCGCGGACGCCCGCCAGTTGATCGATTTCGCCCGCCGGCGGGGACAGGTCAACCAACTGCGGTACGACGAACCGATCCCGGTCGAGACGTTGACCAAGGAGGTAACCGACTACATCCAGCAGTACACCCAGGTCGGCGGTGCGCGCCCGTTCGGGGTCGCACTCATCATCGCCGGCATCGCGAACGGCAGGCCGAAACTGTACGAGACCGATCCGTCGGGCACGCCCTACGAGTGGAAGGCGCTGGCGGTCGGTGCCGACCGCAACGACATCCGGGAGTATCTCGAAGAGCAGTACCAGGACGAGCTCTCACTCGACGACGGTGTGAAACTGGCACTCGAAGCACTCGCCTCCGTCAGCGAGGAGGGACTCGAACCGGAGGGGATCGGGCTGGCGACGATCAGCGTCGAAACCGAGCAGTTCCACGAACACGACCTGGCCGAACGCGAGGCGTACCTCGAAGAGTTCGACCTCCTGCCAGACGAGGACGCAGACGACGAAACGGAGAGCTAGTCGGCTGTTTCGGAGCGCCCTTCGAGCCGTTTCTGGATCGCGTCGACTACGTCGGTGAGGTACGCCGTCCCCCAGATCGCGACGATGATCCCCCCGACCGTATTGAAAAGTAGATCGAGCAGCGTGTCGTTCAGTCCGTGCTGTGTGAACCCACTCATCTCGACGCCCGCTCTCGTCGTGAGAACGTCGACACCGAACTCGACGATCTCCCACAGCACGCCGAATGCGAGCACGACCACCAGGATGAACACGAACATGAACCGCTCCGGGAGTTCGATCCCGTCGGAGTGTTGGTCGAGCGCCCGGACCGTGGCGTACCCGATCCCTGCGACGACGGACGCCGAGAGCCCGTGGGTGATGTGATCGTAGAAGGGGATGGCGCCGTACAGCCCTTTACTCGTCCCCGGGATCCCGATGATACCGATCGCGTGGAGGAACGCCGCGGCCGTGATCCACAGCGTGAGCCCCGCGTTCATCGGAATCTTGTGATCACGCTCCAGTATCGCGGGCAGGAAGGTGATCCCGAACCCGAGTAAGGCGTTGAGGACGATCGTCGGGGACTGTCGTTCCAGTCCGACGAAGACGAGCCCGAACAGGATCAACTGCATCGCGCGTGCGATCTGGCGCTGGCGGTGGACCGAGACGCGCAGGTAGTTTGCGATACTCATTCGTCGATCACCTCCTCGGTGTACCGACGGCTGACGGGTGCCTGTCGGCGGAAGTAAAACTCGAAGATCAGGCCGGCGATCAGGCCGGCGATAGCGGTGTAGACGAACTCCATCATGAGTTCGTCGTGGATGGCACGGTCACTCCTGCCGGGCTCTATCAGGAACTCCGTCCCGATCAGGAGATCGAGCGACCACTGTAGGACGGACCAGACCGCCGTCGCTGCGAGGGTGCTCGCGACGACGAAAAGCACCGCGAAGCCGACAGTGAGTCTCACCGTCGTGAATATTTCGAGTTCGACGGCCACGATCAACGCCAGCGCCGCGATAGAGAGATACAGATTGATCGAGCGGGTGATATCGAAGACGGCGATCGCCCGCCCGAGCGCAGGCAGCGCTGCCATCGCAACCACCTCCCAGGGGAGCATCGTCTCCGGATCCTGGTAGGCGAGTGGTGGGAGCACACAGAGAACCACAACCCCCGAGACGAACAGTGCCCACGCGAGGTCACCCGTGACGAGACTCTCGCCGATCACGACCCCCATGAACACGAGCAAGATCCAGCAGACGAGTGCGTTTGTCCGACGGTTTTTCAGGAGGTTGTCGGCTACGGACTGAGACATACCCCCAGTTGTACTGCGAGAACTAAATCACTGTGGAACCGACGAAAACATAGGAGACACTGTACGACACCAACGCGAGCGTCGCCGCGGTCAGTCCCGTGAGAAAGACCGTCTGTCGGCTGCACGAGCGACGGAGATCCGGACGCGGCAGGTCGGTCAACAGCCCGACGGAACTCACCGCCAGCACGCTGTAGACGAAGTGATAGGAGACGTCGAGCGTCGGCGGGGGTAGAAACAGTACTACGCCCGCGTACACCAGCCCAGCAGCAGCCCCGGGGTGGATCCGTTCCCCGACCGGAAAGCCGCGAAGCCGCGAGTAGACGAGGATTGCGAGCCAGACGGTGGCGAGTTCGATCGCGAACGCCCCGATCAGGTGGATCGTCGGATCGCCCGAAAGCATCACGCGACTGGGAAGCAGTCGGATGTCGAAAGGGTACAAGAGTGTCGGTGCGGTCCCGGTGAACAGATCACCGAACGGGTGGGTGAGCAGGCCGACGAGTGCGACACCGAACACAGTCCGCGAGGACAGTCCCGCACGGCTGGCGATCAGCGCCACCGCAGCCCCTGCGACGACGAACGAGACCATCACACCGGCTTCCAGGAGGCCGACGAACGCAGTTGTGGCGACCACTCCCGATCCCAGCAGTCCACCCCCGAGCAGTCGCGACGGGCCGCGGGCGGCGAGCAGTCCGAAGCCGACAGCGCTACAGAACCCGATCACGAGCGAGTGTGTCATCCCGCGGTGGACAGTCAGCCCAGCGTCCCAGAAGGTTTGCTGCAGTACCGACAGGTCAGTCGTGCCTGCGGTGGCGATTCCGACGAATGCATACCCCATATCCGCGTCCGGGACGATGGCGAACGCGCCGGCGAAAACTCCGATGAGGAGCGCTTTTCTGGCCGCTATCCCGGCCCGCTCGGCGAGCCAGGCCCCGAGCGCGAAGGCCAGTGCCGCGTGTCCAACCATCATAAGTGTTCAGTCTACGACGCAACATCTTTTAAATGATTCGGGAGTGGTGTGAACCAGTGACATCGTTTCGGATATGTAACCTGATACGTTGCAGTATAACCAAGAGGGGAGTGGCCTAACAGTACACCCATGCAACCGCTAGAGCGGCCCACCTTCCGGACCGAGGCGAGCAAACAGATCTACCAGTACGTCGAGCGCCACGGCACGGCCGCACGCCACCAGACCCGCAGCGCGGTGGGGCTCTCCTCGGCGGAGTTCGAGGACGAACTGGAGTGGCTGATGACGAAGGGGTATCTCGAAGACGACGGCGGGACGCTCCGGATCGGGCTCAACGCCGGCTCTGTCGAGGAACACGTCTCCGCGGATTTCACGTACACGATCCGGCCGGCACGCCAGGAGGATTTCGAGGGACTCGTCGAAACGATCCGTGACGTCACCTCCGAAGACAGCTACGTCGTCGCGGAGAGTATCGCCGACCGACTGCTGTACGAGGACACGGTCCAGCGTCACAACACGGTCGAATCCCGCGTTTTCTTCGTCGCGACGACAGAGGGGGAAGTCATCGGCTGGACACATCTGGACCTGCCACAGACCGACAAACTCCAGACTACGGCACAGTTGACCGTCGGCGTCCGCGAGTCGTACAGACAGAAAGGGGTCGGCAGCCAGTTGCTCGGCCGGGGCCTCGACTGGGCGGAGGCCAACGGCTACCAGAAAGTGTACAACAGCGTCCCGATGTCGAACGACGAGGCGCTCTCATTTCTGGAGTCTCACGGCTGGGACACCGAGGGGATCCGCCGGGATCACTACACGATCGACGACGAACTGATCGACGAAGTGATGATGGCGTACAAATTCTAGCCGACGGTCTCCGGGTGGAAGTAGCGTCGCAAAACGGAGTACTGCGGGGGGATCACCCGAGATCGTGGAACTCGACGTCGCCGGTCTCCGTCTCGATGATCACACCCGCGGGCGGTTCGGTCACGTCCCCATCGGTCGATATCCCGCCCGGGTTGATCCGGACGGTCCCGTTCTCCGTTTCGTGTGCTCTGGCGTGGGTGTGGCCGTGGAAGACGTAGTCGTAGGTGCCACAGTCGACGAGCGCGTCGACGATCGGCGAACTCGTTCCGTGGTACACGGCGACGTGTTTCCCGCCCAGCGAGAGCTCTCCCATCTCGCCGAGATAGCCGCCGAAGTTCCGGACGGCGTCCTGCAGGGCCCATTCGCCGTCGTTGTTCCCCCTGACGGCGTAGAAATCGAAATCGGCGTCGAACGGCGTTACCGAGAAGGGCGCGACGATGTCACCACAGTGGACCACAGCGTCGACCGTCCCCTCGAAGAGATCGACCGCGGCGGTGATCACCTCCCGGTTGTCGTGTGTATCAGAGACGACTCCGATGTGCATGTTCGTCCCTTTCAACCGGTCGGGGTATGAAACTTTGGCGCGCCGGGGAGTCGTCCACGTTTGTACACCGAACGGGCAGAAATTGCCAGTACAATTTGAGGTTCGAGTTCACCACAGCTCCGGGGGGGTCCGGGCGACTTTCCCGGAGCGGAGCGGTTTTGCCGCTCGACACCAACACAACCGTATGCGAGTTGGTGTCCTCGGCGCTGGATACGCCGGACTGACAGTCGCCTCTCGGCTCGAACGAACGCTCCCGGACGCGACCGAACTGGTCGTCGTCGACGAGTCCCGGGACCACCTCGTCCAGCACGAACTCCACCGGCTGATACGGCACCCGGAACTGGCCGACGTCATCACCGTTGCAGTCGACGATATCCTCTCGGACGCGACCATCGAACAGGCGACCGTCCGCGACGTGGAGACGGAGTCGGCAGTGGTGACACTCGAAAGCGGTGCGCAACTGGAGTTCGACGTGCTGGCGGTCTGTCTCGGGGCGGAGACGGAGTTTTACGGACTCGACGGCGTCGAAACCTACGCCACCCCGCTGAAACGGGTCGACCACGCAACGGCGATCCGTGAGGACGCCCTCGACGCGGCGGGTGGGGACGCCGTCGTCGGCGGCGGCGGGCTCTCGGGCATCCAGACCGCCGGTGAACTGGCCGAACTCTCCGCGGCCGAAGGCCTCGATCTGGACGTGCGGGTCGTGGAGATGGCCGACCAGCTGGCGCCTGGGTTCGACGAAACCTTCGCGGCGGCGATCCGGCGGGAACTCGAGGCACGCGGTGTGGAGATCGAGACCGGCGTTGCCGTGGAGTCGGCCGACGAGTCGGTCGTCCACCTCGAAGACGGCCGCTCGCTGGCCGCCGACGTGTTCGTCTGGACGGGCGGGATCCGCGGGCCGGCCGCAGTCGGCGGCGAGCGGCTCCGAGCTGCCGGTGACCTGCGTGTCAGCGAGCGAACCTTCGTCGTCGGCGACGCGGGGGCCGTGACCGACGACGCGGGGACAGCCGTCCCGGCGAGCGCACAGACCGCCGTCCGGGAGGCCGGCGTCGCGGCGGCAAACATCAGGAAACTGGTCGAAGGCGAGGAGAGTGAGGGCGTCCAGATCACCGTCGGGGACGAGGAGAGCGACTCCGGCGAGGCGTCAGCCGGTGGATCCCTGGACCGGTACAGCTACACCTCACCCGGCTGGGTCGTCAGTGTCGGTGACGGGGCCGTCGCGACGGTCGGGCCGGTCGTCTTCAGCGGTGATCCGGCCAAAGCGACGAAGGCTGGGATCGGAGCAGGCCATCTCGGCTCCGTCGGTGCGATCACGAACGCATCGAGACTCGTGGCCGAGGAACTCGGCTGGCCGACGACCGACGGCCTCGGTATCGCCGACTATCTCGAAGGGAAAAGCGCCGGTCGGCTCGGGACAGATCCCGCAACACCCACCGAGATGAGTGCGCCGTTCATTCGCGTCATCGATGGGTTCTCCGACGTCCTCGCGGCGGGGGAAACGATCGATCTGACGCCAGTGACCGAGCAGGCCGACCCGGATCACCCCGGCAGCGCGATGAACACGCTCCGGCGGATGCTGTTCGAGCCAACGACGGGGCCCCCCGAGGGCGGCGAGACCGACGCCGTCGATATCGCTATCGAGGACGAGTCGGACGGTGAGGAGGGGAGCGGCGACGACAGCGATACGGCGGACTCGTGACCCGAGCTGGCCCCGGAACTCCCGCCGAGGTCGGTAAAACAAGCGAGTCGTTTACGCGGAGTCGTCAGCGTCCGGTGCTTCGTCGTCCGCCTCCTCGTCACCGTTCTCGGTGGCTTTCTCCATCGCGAGGCCAGCGATGCCGGCTGCGGCCAGCCCGATACCGAGCGCCCTGATCTGTCGGACGTACCCCGGTTTGGCCTCCAGCCCGTCCGCGTTCTCGAAGTTCATCCCGACCATTTTCTTGGTGAGCGCGACGCTCAACTGTGGCGCAACCGCACTGAGCAGTCCCTGCACGATCGCCCAGACCGAACCGTACTTCCGACAGCTGGCTGTGTCCATCACGGGCGAGAGTAGGAGATCTACACGCTTTAATATTGTGGACTTTATTCACATCAATTCGTCAGTGGCATCGCCGCTGATACTGGCACGATAGAACGCAGCTTTTCCGAGCTGTAGGCTATATATTTGTATCCAGTCCCGGTTTTTCGGGGTGGTATATACGGCATTAATCTTGTAATTGTTATACAAGAATACTGACCACTCAGCCACGGCGACTGTGTCCCGGAGAGACGGCCGCCCGTCAGTGACCTCCCTGCGGGTCGACCGGCTCCGCCGGGAACTCCTTCTCGCCGGCCGGGATCGGGACGTCGAGCCAGTTTTCCATCGGGATCAGCGGACATTCGTAGGCGTAGTTGTACGCGCAGGTCGGATTGTACGCCTGGTTGAAATCCAGGATCCACTCCCCGTCGTCGCGGTGGCTGTGGGGGTCGAGGTCGATGTATCGGCCGGCCTCGTAAGTCGTCTCGCCGTTCGTTTCGTCGCGGAACGGAACCCAGAACCGTTCGTCGTCCGCCGCCGGCCGGTACGCCTGGAGCGTGACTGACTCCCCGTCAACTTCGAAGGTGAACTCACCCCACCGCCGGTACTGCTGGCGGCCGTCCGCAGTCGTCTCGACAGTGACACTCTCCTTCTGTTCGTGTTCTTCGAGCGGGATGACGAACCGGAACGCCGGATCGACGTCGTAGTATTCGAGTCCGGGAAACACCTCTCCTTGCATCTCCGGTGGGAGCGGCGAGCGCGGCGAGTCCCGGAAGTAGGCCAGTTTCTCCCGGCGCTGTCGCTCGATCCTCTCGATCCAGTCGGTTTCGGGGGGTTCCTCTGTGTTTGACATTGGCTGATCACCGATCCTGGCGGGACCGTCCCGAACGCCGCGGGCAGGTCCCACCAGCACCCACACTAATATTGTATATTCTACGCAATAACACTTCCGCCTGTCTATCCGAGACCGAAGTTAATCCGTTGCAAAAGAGATTGTGATGACTTCAGAAGAAGCTCTCTAAAAGCACCTCCAGCTTTTCCGGCACTTATATTTTAAATTCTAACCAATACTGTACCGTAGATACCCACCAGACCGCTGGAGCCAGTTCAGGCTTTTCCGGACACGAAAACCGTTTTGCCCGGGCCGGCCGGAGAGCCGGTATGGTCTCGGAACTGTTCGAAGCCGACGAGTGGGAGCCAGTCGAGGGGTTCGATTTCACGGATATCACGTACCACCGCGGAACGGACGTGCCGGCGGTCAGGATCGCCTTCGACCGGCCGGCGGTCCGCAACGCCTTCCGGCCGGAGACAGTCGACGAACTGTACACGGCGCTGGATCACGCGCGCCGGCAGGCGACGGTCGGCTGTGTGTTACTGACCGGGAACGGCCCCTCCCCGAAAGACGGCGGCTGGGCGTTCTGTTCCGGCGGCGACCAGCAGATTCGGGGCGAGTCCGGATACGAGTACACCGACGGGGACAGCGAGGCTGCCGAGGAGGGGCTGGGGCGACTCCACATCCTCGAGGTACAGCGGCTCATCAGGTTCATGCCCAAACCCGTGATCTGTGCCGCGCCCGGGTGGGCCGTCGGCGGCGGCCACTCCTTGCACGTCGTCTGTGATCTCACGATCGCGAGCGAGGAGGCGGTGTTCAAACAGACCGACGCCGACGTGGCCTCCTACGACGCGGGCTTCGGTTCGGCGTACCTGGCGAAACAGGTGGGCCAGAAGAAAGCCCGGGAGATTTTCTTCCTCGGGCGGGAGTACGACGCCGCGGCGGCCGCGGAGATGGGGATGGTAAACGAGGTTACACCCCACGACGAACTCGAAACAACTGCGCTGGCGTGGGCCGACGAGATCACGCGCAAATCGCCGATGGCGATCCGGATGTTGAAGTATGCGTTCAACATGACCGACGACGGGATGGTCGGCCAGCAGGTGTTCGCCGGCGAGGCGACACGCCTGGGCTACATGACCGACGAGGCCCAGGAAGGCCGGGACGCGTTCAACGAAAACCGCGAGCCACAGTTCCGACAGTTCCCCTGGCACTACTAGAAGCGAGCCATCTTTGAGGCTGCCGTACGTAGGTATCAACAATGAGTGCGACTGCTGACATCTCCCGGCGGCAGGCGTGGCTGATGGCAGCGCGGCCACAGACCCTGCCGGCCGGCGGAGCACCGGTCGTGATCGGTGTCGCTCTCGCAGTCGCAGACGGTGTCTTCGCTCTCCTGCCGGCCGTCGCGGCACTCGTCGGGGCGGTCCTCATCCAGATCGGGACCAACTTCGCCAACGACTACTACGACGCGGTAAACGGTGCCGATACCGAGGACCGCGAGGGGTTCACGCGAGTCACGGCCGGCGGGCTCATCGAACCCGGGCGGGGGAAACTGGCGATGATCGGCACCTACGCCGTCGCCGTCGTCGTCGGACTCTACCTGGTGTACCTCGGTGGGGTTTTGATCCTCGTCGTCGGCCTGTCGAGTATCCTCGCCGGCGTGCTGTACACCGGTGGACCCTACCCGTACGGCTACTACGGCCTCGGTGACCTGTTCGTGTTCGTCTACTTCGGGCTGGTCGCCGTCGCCGGCACCTACTACGTGCAGGCCGTGACGACGGTCAGTTCTGGTGCGTTCCCGCTGACTGTCCCGGCGAACACTGTGCCGGCCGCGTCGGTTCTCGGTGGGACCGCCGCGGGAGCGCTCGCCACCTGTGTACTCGTGATCAACAACATCCGGGATCTGGAGACAGACCGGGCGACCGGGAAACGGACCCTCGCAGTGATGCTCGGCTACCGGTTCTCACGCGTCGAGTTCGTCGGACTGCTTGTGGCTGCGTACGCCGTCCCGCCCGTGCTGTGGCTCGTGAGTGGCTACCACCCCGCGGTCGTACTCCCGCTGGTGTCGGTGCCACTGGCGGCGAAAATCGCTGGCGTGGTGGTCGAAACCACCGACGGAGAGCGTCTCAACCCGGCGCTGGAACGGACCGGCCAGTTGCTTGCGCTGTATGCCGTCCTGTTCGCGGTCGGCCTCGCCGGCCCGGAGGTAATCTGAGATGCTCGAAACGAAACCGTTCACTGTGCGACTCTCGACCCCCCTGGAGACGGCCAGGGGTCGGATCGACGCCAGGGAGGGGTTCCTGGTGCGGATCGAAACCGACGCGTTCGAGGGGATCGGTGAGGCGACGCCGCTCGTCGGCTGGACGGAATCCTACGAGGAGTGTCGCAAGGGGCTCCGACGTGCCGAGGAGGTCGCGGCGGAACTGGACTGGGGGATCGCCCTCGCGAAACTGGACGCGCCGGCAGCGCGACACGGGCTCTCGCTCGCGCTCGCTGATGGCCGGGCCCGGGCCGGTTCGGTTCCCCTGTACCGCTCACTCGGCGACACCCGCCGCGTCGAGGAGATCCCGGTCAACGTCACTCTCGGCGCCAACGAGCCCGACGTGCTCGCTGACCGGGCCGCGGAGTCGGTCGAGCAGGGGTACCGCGCGATCAAGCTCAAGGTGGGCACGAACGGGATCGAGGAAGACGTCGAGCGCGTGCGAGCCGTGCGGAACGCGGTCGGCGACGACGTCGAGATACGCGTGGACGTGAACGGGGCCTGGACCAGGGAGAAGGCGATCCGGGCGATCGACCAGCTCGCAGCACTCGATGTCTCCTACATCGAACAGCCACTCCCGACGGCCCACCTCGGTGCACACGCCGGCCTGCGCGGCCGCGGCGTCGGTATCGCGCTCGACGAGTCCCTTGCCGCTCACGAGGTCGAGGACATCATCGAGACGGACGCTGCGGACGTTCTGGTGCTCAAACCGATGGTGTTGGGTGGGGTTGATCGGACGGTCTCGGCCGCGAGACGGTGCCGGGAGGCGGGGATCGATCCCGTCGTCTCGACGACCATCGACGCCGTCGTCGCCCGCGTCGGCGCCGTCCACGCGGCCGCAGCGATCCCGGATATCCGTCCGTGTGGACTCGCGACCGGCGGGCGCCTCGCCACGGATCTGGCGCGGGATCCTGCCCCGGTCCGCGACGGCCACATCCGGGTGCCACAGGAAGACGGGCTCGGCCTCACCGACCA
>Ga0207714_1001167_pt1 | contig 17256 bp, 14 predicted proteins | sample PonA232FremontCA_2_FD_187270 | JGI IMG/M metagenome (GOLD analysis project Ga0207714, IMG submission 187270) | Marine sediment microbial community from Fremont, CA, USA - Pond A23 Sediment 2 (SPAdes) | ecosystem: Environmental > Aquatic > Marine > Unclassified | place: USA: Fremont, California...
TATCCGCAACGCGGACATTCAGGCCTTTATCAATCAGGTGGCGGAGATGACCGGCCGCAACTTCGTGGTGGATCCGCGCGTGCGTGCCCGGGATGTCACCGTGGTGTCCCACAAGCCGCTGTCGCGGGACCAGGTCTATGAACTCTTTCTGTCGGTGCTCCAGGTGCATGGCTATGCCGCCGTGCCGACCGCCGGCGCCACCAAGATCGTGCCCAATACCAATGCCAAGCAATCCAATCTGCCGCTGACCCAGCAGGGCGAAGAAAGCAAGCAGGGCGAGCAACTGATCACCCGCGTCATTCCGCTGGACAATGCGCCGGCGGAGCAGCTGGTGCCGGTCTTGCGCCCGCTGGTGCCGCAGTACGGCCATCTCGCGGCCGTGGGTTCGGCCAATGCGCTCATTATCAGTGACCATGTCAGCAATATTCAGCGTATCGAGGCCATCATTTCTCATATTGATGGAGCCGATTCCGATCAGGTGGAAGTGGTCGAACTGGAGCACGCCTTTGCCGGGAACATGGTCGAATTGCTCAAGGACATGACCTCCAGGGCTCAGGGAGGCGGGCGCGGCAACCAGTCCGGGCAGCTGATGCTGGTAGCGGATGAGCGCACCAACAGCCTGATCATCAAGGGCGACCAGAGCGCGCGGGATCGGCTGCGGCGCCTGGTGCGCGAACTCGATGTGCCCCAGAACGAATCCGGCAGTGTCCAGGTGATCCGTCTGGCGCACGCGGATGCGGAATCCACCGCCGAACTGCTCAAGGGCTTTGCCGACAGCGCCCAGGCGGCGAAAGGCAAGGAAGGGAGTAGTGGTGGAGGCAGCAATGAGGATGTCTCCATTCAGGCGGACAAATCGCTCAATGCGCTGGTGATTCGGGCCGAGCCCGGTTTGATGAAGGAGCTTCGCTCGGTAATCAACCAACTCGACGTTCGTCGCGCCCAGTTATTGATTGAGGCGGCGATTGTGGAAATCAGCGGGGACAAGGGGCTGGACCTGGGCTTTCAGTATGCCGCTGGCGACGAGGAGAAAGGTGTCGCGGGCGTGAATTTTTCCAATTTCGGTATCAGCGTGAACCAGATCATTGCCGCCTTGCGTTCCGATGAGGCTGCGCAAAGCGGGCTCTCCGACGGCATTACGGTGGGCGGCGGAGAGCGCGACGAGGATGGCGGTTTTCAGTGGGGCGGCTTTGTTCAGGCGCTGGCCTCCACCAGCAAGGTCAATCTGCTGTCTACACCGAGTCTCCTGACCCTGAACAACCAGGAAGCATCGATTATCGTGGGCCAGAATGTGCCCTTTGTGACCGGGACCAGCACCAATACCGGCTCGGGTGTATCCAATCCGTTCCAGACCATTCAGCGCGAGGATGTGGGCCTGACCCTCAAGGTGACGCCGCATCTGGCCGGGGATGACTCCATCCGGCTGGAGCTGGAGCAGGAGACCTCGGACGTGCAATCGGGCGCGAATGTTCAGGCTTCGGATCTGATTACCACCAAGCGCGAGATCAAGACCACGGTGCTGGCGGAAGACCGTCAGACCATCGTGCTGGGTGGTTTGATGCGGGACAGCATTGATAAAACCGTGCGCAAGGTGCCCTTGCTGGGCGATATTCCCTTGCTGGGGTATCTGTTCCGTTCCACCAGCACCAGCCGGGAAAAGCAGAATCTGATGATGTTCCTGCGGCCCACGATTCTGGTGGATGGCGAGCGCCTGGTGGAGTTGACCCGCCGCAAGTATCTGGGCATTTCGTCGCTGCAGTTCCGGGTCAACGGCCGGGGTGAGCTGGAACGTCTGGTGGACGAGCCCTTGCCGGCCCGGGCGGATGAGTTGTTTCAGGGCCGTGAGGGATTTCCCCCGAGCATGCGGGAACGCCTCGAGGAACAACTGGGCGATGATACGGCTGACGAAGCCGCTGCCAGTGAACAAGAGGCCGGCAACGCGGATAACCCGGGCAAGGACTGAGCGCCGTCTGGCTCAGTCCTTGCTGCTTTGCAGGTTCTGCAGTTTTTCGAGTACGCGTTCGACGCGTTCCAGTTTTTCGGGCAGTTCGGAATCCGGCGGTGCCAGGGGTTTGACCTTTTGCCAGATGGCCCGGGCCTCGCGGTAATCGCCCCGGGCATAGCGTGCATCCCCTTCGTTCATGGCGGTCCGGAACCGCTCACGGCTGAGAATCTCCACCTGCGCGGTGAGTTGTTCCGGTAAATAGCCGTCGCTGTCTTTGCGGATCAGCGCACGCAGCTGCAACAAATCGTCCAGTTCACCCGAGTTGCGGTATTGCTCGAGCAGGGAACGGGCCTGTTCGCGCCGCTGGCGCGCCTGCCGACGTTGCCGGCGTTCGCGCTGCGCGCGTGAGCGCCGCGACAGACTCTGGTGCTTTTCCTGCACGCGCGCGAACAGGGTTTCGGGGACAACATCCGCATGCAACGCCCGGGCGCTGCTGAGATAGTCATGGGCACGCTGCCAGTCCTCGCGTTCGCTGAACCAGCGGCCCTGATCCACCAGGGTTTCAGCCAGTTCCCGGTGGCGTTTGCGCCATTGCTCGTAGCGGTTTTCACTGGCCGCATCGGTGTAGTTCGCCAGTCGGCCCGCCAGTTCTGAACTGGACAGGCGCCATCGGGTTTCCGCGAGCAGCAGATCTCCGGTGGTCTTGCGGCGCTGATATTCCTCGCGTTTGCGCAACCGTTTTCGGGCCTGGCGCAGCGCCGCGCTCGGACGCCACTGGTCCATGCTGTCGGCCAGAAGTTGCCAGACCTGATCCCATTTTTGCTGCTTCGCCAGCTTGTTCGCCTCGTTAATAATGTTCTGTTCGAAGTTCTCGATTTCCGTGCGCAGCTGTGGCAAAAGAGACTGTACCTGGTCATGATCCGGATGATCAGCATCAAGATGTTCAGCGATATACAGCGCCCGATCATAGTCCTGGTCCGCCCGGGCCTGTTTCAGATCGCCCAGCGGATCCGGGCTTTGCATCAGCGCCATGGGCGCACACCCGGACATCGTGACCAGGAACGCCACCAGCATCAGTGTGCGTGGCGCCGTGAAATTGTGTTTACGGGCGCTGGCCACTTGACTGCTCCATGAGCTGATCAACCAATTCGCGTACGCGCTGCTCCATCAGGGCTTCGGACTGTGGATGCACGCCTTCGATTTCATAGGTGGCCACGGGCTCGCGCTTGCCGCGCACTTCCATCTGTCCCGCCCGGCTGTAGCGAACCCGCGAGACCACATTGGGATCCTGAAGAATGGTTTCAGGCAGGATGATCTGGCCGCTTTCCGCGAGGTTGGATAGCCGCGACGCCAGATTGACCGCATCGCCCACGACCGTGTATTGCATGCGATCCCGCGAGCCCAGGTTGCCCGCGAGCATGTGGCCCGAGTTCAGCCCGATACGGAAGGCGACCGTGGGCAGGCCCCGCTTGCGGCGCTGTTCGTTCAGTTGGTTTACCAGGCGCTGGATCATGACCGCGCAGCACAGACCGTGATACTGGTGTTCCGGGTCGGATTCGGGAACCCCGAAAACCACCATGGCGCAGTCGCCCATGTATTTGTCGATGGTCCCGCGGTAAAAGGTCGCGGCCAGGGTAATGGCATCAAAATAGGCATTGAGCAGTTCGGCCACTTCATCCGGTTCCATGGTTTCCGACAGTTGCGTGAAACCGACAATGTCCGCGAACAAGACCGTGGCCTCCACGTCCCGGCCACCGAGTTTGACCTGTTCCAGGTCGGCCATCATCTTTCGGGCCACGGACGGACTGACAAAACGCGAAAGCACGCGTTCCACCTGGTTTTTCTCCAGCAGACCCGACGCCATCTTGTTGTAGGAATCGATCAGCAAACCGATTTCATCGTTACGGCGCTGGGGAATACGGTAATGCAGATCGCCGGAGCCGATGGCGTCGGCCGCCTTGAGCAGATGATTGATGGGCCGGGACAGGCGCCGTCCGGCCATGAAGGCCGCGATGATGGCGATGGCGATCATCACCAGGGTGGCCGTGATGATGGCATCGCGCACCGACTGCTGCGCCTGTTCAATGGCGCGCGCGGACAGCGTTACCGCCGCATGGCCGGCGGTCATGTCCCGCACCGTCACGGGCGTGTAGTAGGTGGTCATGGCCGCCTCGTCGGCCTGCCAGCGCCGGGGCGCGTTCACTTGCGACGGTTTCACCTCACTCGGTATGGCCCCCGCCGAGTCCAGGATTTTCCCCTCGGGTGAGAACAGGGCCGCACCGCGCAACGTATGGTTGCCCACCAGATTGTTGATCAACACCTTCAGGGAGAACTGGTCCTCGGCGAGCATGGGCTCACGCGCGGTATCGGCCAGCTGATCGGCAATGGCGCGGCCATACCCGTCCGCCTGGGCGCGCATGTGTTCCATCTGGCTATTGATCAGCACGGTGCCCAGCACCGTCATGGCCAGGGTAATCAACAGCGAGATCGATAATCCCAGTTTCCAGGCCACGGGCAAATAGGACGGCAGCAAGGGCCCCAGCCCGTCGCCCAGGTTTCGGCCGATATTGCGAAATTTTCCTGCCAGTGATTCGGTCACGCGGACCCGTCCCCCGGAAGAATGCTGTTATGCTTGTATACGGCTACCGACCATGAGGTCAGAACCCGGGCGCTGTCAGGCTCGCGATACACTCTAGCACTTCAGGGACAGACTGTCGGGCCTGGGGTCCGGCGGCCCGATGCAAACCAGGAGCCGTCCATGAGTTTTATTCGCGAAACCCGCATTGAAGCCAACGGCCTGCGCTTCTACCTGGGCGAGGTCGGCGGGCCGGAACAGCCCCTGGTGTTGATGCTTCACGGGTTTCCCGAGTGCTGGGCCTCCTGGCGCTTTCAGTTGCCGGTGCTGGCCGAATCCGGTTACCACGCCGTCGCCCCCGATCTGCGCGGCTACGGCGGTACGGATGCCCCCGAGGGCGTGGCCGCGTATTCCCAACGCGAACTCGTCCGGGATGTAGTGGCGTTGATCGAGGCACTGGGCCATTCGGAGGCCGTGCTGGTAGGCCATGATTTCGGTTCGGCCCTGGCCTGGCAGGTGGCGCGCGAGCACCCGGAAAAGGTGCGCGGGCTGGTGGCGCTGTCCGTGCCTTATGGCGGCCCGGCGCCGGAGCCACCCACCGAGACCATGAAACGCCGTTTCGGGGACCACTTCTTTTACATGCTCTACTTCCAGCAGCCGGACATCCCCGAGCGGGAGCTGGCAGCGGATGTGAGCGACAGTCTGCGGCGCATCTTTCATGGCTTGTCCGCCCACGCCGACATGAATCAGGTGTTCGCACCACGCCGTGATGGCGGTTTTCTGGACACCATGCCCCGGCCCGCCGAACAACCGCACTGGATGCGCGAGGTGGATCTGGCGTATTACGTCTCGCGCTTTCGCGAGCACGGCTTTACCGGACCCTTGAACTGGTATCGGGCGCTGGATCTGCACTGGCGCCAGACACGCCGGGACCGGCACTGGCGCATCACGCCGCCGACCATCTTCATTGCGGGCCGGCAGGACCCGGTGATCGCGCTCAATCGCAAGGCGCTGGAGCGCATGCCGGAGTATCTGGACGACCACCGGGGCACCTGGCTGCTGGACGATTGCGGGCACTGGACCCAGATGGAGCAGCCGGCCCAGGTGACGAGCCTGCTGATGGGATTCATGGAAACACGCGAGCGCGAAAGGGCTGCCGCGTCTTCCTGATCCGGCCGGGCGGACGGTTGTAGTGCCCGTCGTGTGCCCGGTGCCCTCCAGTTCGGCTACACCGCGATGTCGATGCCGTGATCGTCCCGGTCGGTGAGGATCTCAAAGGCGGCGCCGTTGCGGCTGACCAGTTCCCACTGTTCGCCGCCGTCGGTCAACACGGCCCGGCAACGCGCGATCTTGGTGTTCAGGCAGGTCTTGTTGCCGCCGGGCGGATTGTAATAGGTCAGCCCCGTAAAGGCGGCCGGATCCGCCTCGATGACCACGCGCAGGTGAGTGCCGCCCTTGCGGGTCGCGAAGGTCCAGCGGAAAAACCGGTAGTGGCCTCGGGCGGTGAGTGCGGTGCTCATGCGGTTGAAGCGGTATTCGCGGCCCTCCAGGCGCAGACAGGCGATGGTAAGCCGGGGCGTGGGCACCGGACCGATCTTCACGCGTGCCGTGGCGCACTCGAGCATGGCTTCGGGGGCGTTGTCGAAGCCCATCACCTGGCCCCAGGCGTACTGATGGGTATGTTCGCTGCCCCAGTTGTGGTTTTCGCTGCCGTGCCAGCCGGTCACATCAATGGTTTCGCCGTCCACGGTCAGCGTGCCATGGAACCGGACATGGGGCCGGCTCACCACCGACTTGGCCTTGGGGAAGGGCGCCTTGTAGAAGGCCTCCGGGAGCAACAGCAGCGACGGATCGCCATCGTCATAGGTCAGTTGCCAGTCAATGCGGTGGTGTTCACTTTGTGCGCTGCCGTCGGCTTGGCCGCTTTCCAGGTGGGCCGGACCGATATCGATATTCATCTCGTGCTGGTCGAAATGACAGCGCGCAATGTCCTGTTCCTGCTTGGAGGCCACCACCCGTTCGCTGCGGCCATCAAAATAGATGGCCCAGAGCTCGCCCAGCCGTTCGCGTGAACCGTCCGCCGGAATGAACAAGGTGTAGCGGATCCAGAAGGCCCGCGCTTCGCCGGGATGGTTACCGCGCAGAAACCACGACTCGTAATGGCCGCCACGACCGGCATACTGACTGCCGTGAAAGGGAATCAAAACGAACCTCCGTATTCACCGAAAGCGTTGTCCGAGTTTGTCAGACGCAACGCGCGGAAGGGAAAGGCGAGCATGGAATCCTCGTAGCGCACTTCGGCCGTGCCGATGGGGCTGCCGTCACCGTAGACCGTCATGGGACAGGTAGTCAGCGAATGCCGCAGCTGCCGCAGACGGTATTGTTTTTTGCCCGTTACATGGAGCTGGCCCAATTCCGGATGCTCGAAGTCCAGCCAGTAATGGGGACCGCCGGGTTTGAGGGTCAATTCGCCCTGGCAACTCAGTTCAACGCCGTCGAGCGTGACCCGGCCACGGAAACTCCTGGGCGTGGAAAAACGGAAAATGCGCGGCGTAAAGGAACGCAGGGAAAAGGCGAAATCGCGAGCGTGACTTTCGTCGTTCAACTGCAGCCAGCCCCGCATGGTTTCACTCAGTGCCACTCCGGTTGTCATGGAATCGTCTCCGTGTCCAGCAGGCTGTTGAAGCCTGAGCGCGCAAGGGATTTTGCAACAGCCTGCCAGCAGGATGTCAGGCCGCGTCCGCCCGGGCAATACGCTCCGCCAGCCGCGCCGCGGCGCGCGAAGCCAGCGCCATGATGGTTACCTGGGGATTGGCCGCCAGCGCCGAGGGCACATTGCTGCCGTCCATGACGTACAGGCCCTGCCAGCCGAACACCGCATGGTCGGTGTCGCAGACACCCTCGTCCGCACTCCGGGCGATACGGGCCGTGCCCAGCGGATGATAGGCGGTCATCATGAAATCCATGGGCTTGCGCCGTCCGCGCAGGTAGTCCATGAGTTCCTGTTCGTTGCGTACCGTGACCATGGAACGAGTGCCGGGAAGATAGACCTCCTTCGCACCGGCGGCGAAATACATCCTGGCGAGCCACTCCACGCCCTGCAGGAAGGTGGCGAAGTCGCGTTTGTTCATGTGGTAGGTGACCAGCGGAATATCCGGGTGCGGGCCCTTGCGCACACGGCCCTCGCTGGTATCGCGCACCATGAAACCGAAATACGCGGTCTGCTGGTAGCGCTCGGTGAATTGGACATAGTCCTTGCCGTAGAGGCTGTTCAACAGGCCGTGGCCGTGGAAGGGGATGGTGCCTCCCTCGAAAATGGGGCCATCGGGCGACAGATCCGATACCCCGAAGCCCTGGGGGATGTGGCGCGAATTGTCGAAGTTGCGATCCGGAAACCAGGCGTTGACCGCACCCGCGGGATGCACGGTCAGGTGCCGGCCCAGGTGCGGATTGCGGACGCCGTTGTCCTGCAGCAGACGCGGCGTCAGGAAGGTGCCCGCGGCCACGATGACGTCCGGGGCTTTCAGCGTGAGCCGTACGGTGCGGCCGTCCGTGGTCGTCCCGTGGGCGCGCACGCCCGACACGGTCTGGTTGTCATGCAGGATCTCGTCGGCCTTGAAGCCCGTGAACAGGAACGCCCCTCGTTCCAGTGCACGGGGGATATAACTGACATTGGTGGACTGCTTCGCGCCCGTGGGACAACCGAACTGGCACAGGCCCTGGCCGTCACAGCCGGGCGCATTGCGCGGCAGGGGATGATAGTGCTGGAAGCCCAGTTTGCTGGCCCCTTCCGCGATCACATTGCCGATGTCGCCGATGTATTTGGGATCGGCGTATTCCACGCCCAGTACATCCTCGACACCCCGGAACCAGGGCTCGAGTTCTTCCTCGGTGAATTCGCTCAGCCCCTGGTTCTGGCGCCAGCGTCGCAGAACCTCGTCGGGCGGACGCATGGCCGTGCCCGAGTTGATGGTGGTGGAGCCGCCCACATTCTTGCCGATGGGCACGGGCATGAACACATTGCCGATGGCGCTGGTTGCGCCCCAGGCCCGGTAGAGCTTGGGGATGACGTCGGTGAGCTTGCCGTTGAAATGGGTGCGGTTGTAGTACTCGCCTTCTTCCAGCAACACCACGGCCAGCCCGCGACTGGCCAGTTCATAGGCGGCTGCCGCACCACCGGCGCCGGTGCCGATCACCACCACTTCCGCTTCCAGCTCCTGGTCCTCGTCCAGCTCGTCGGGCGTGGTGATCTGCGGCTCGCCGCGAAAGTGCTCGATCTGGCTGGGGACCTGTACCGAAGGACGCTGGCCGTTGTTGCGCTGACGGTCCTCGTCCAGCGTGTAGGCGGCCTTGAACGGGGTGGTGGCCGCGCGCAGCACGTTGCCGCCCATCAGGGAAGGGCTGAGCCGATTGAGAAAGCGCTCGCGTTCGTCCACCGAGGCCCGGGAAAAACGCTTGCCGTGGGTGCTGAAATAGCGCATTTCCAGCCACCAGAGGCCGGAATTGAATGCCCGGATGAGCCACGGATGGCCCTGCACATAGCCCGCCGCCGTTTCTGTCAGCTGGTGCGGATCCCCGGCGGGTTCGCGTTCACCGGCGGGAAACATGGCTTCGGCCAGGGCCAGGGCAATGGGCCGGGTTCGCGATGTCAGTACCGTGGCGTTCATACTTCAGACGCTCTTTGTTATCGAGGATTGGGAGGCAGTCCCTGAGTCTAGCAATCCTGGTCGTGCTGACTTGTCCCGCTCCGCAGACGGAACTGTGTCACGGGACAACGGGGCCTCAGACTATAGTACCGGAAACACAAGCCCCCGGGGGTACGCAAAAGCCCTGATTGTTGACGCCTCACCCCACAGGGGCCGGATCAGCCGCTCTTGCGCTTGAGGGGTTTGACGTTGTCCGGTACCGGCTGGTGCCCGGCATCCGTGTTGTTGTCGGCGCGCCCCTTGCCGAAGGTTTCCGGCACCACCTGATAGCCGGTGTTCACGATGAGCTCCGCCGTTTTCGGGAAGGCGTAGTACATGAACACCGAGAACAAGCCGAAGGGCGTCGTCTTGCGCTTGGGGCGCTTGACGATCACCTCACAGAGCCAGTTGACTGCTTGTTCCGGTGACAGCGCCGGGAAGTAATCATAGATCTTCGTCGGCGCGATCATGGGGGTGCGCACCAGCGGGTAATTCACCAGCGAGAAGTGAATGTTCTCGTGGACGAATTCCGTGGCCGCCGCCATGGTCCAGCCTTCCAGCGCGAACTTCGAACCCAGATAGGCGGAGAAGCGCGGCGGCGCGTTCTGCACCCCCACGGTGGAGACATTGATGATGTGCCCGCCCCGGCGTTCGCGCATCTGCGGCAGCAGGTTCATGGCCATGCGGATGGCACCGAAGTAGTTCAGCTGCATGGTGCGTTCGTAGTCATGGTAGCGATCAAAGGAGCGCTTGATCGAGCGGCGAATGGAGCGGCCCGCGTTATTGATCAGAATGTCCACCTGGCCATGGTCGGCAAGCACTTGCCGGCAGAACCCGTCCACGCTGTCCGGGTCCGCGATGTCGCAGCGGTAGGCGTGCGCGCTGCCACCTTCCGAGCGGATATCGTCCACCAGATCCTGGAGTTTCTCGATGGAACGGGCGGTTACCGCGATGGTGGCGCCGGCGCGCGCGAGCCGGCGCGCGAGTCCGCCACCGATGTCCGAGCTGGCGCCGGTAATGACCACCACCTTGCCCTCGACTCGTCGGCGCAGGGCCCGCTGCGGCGTTACCCGGTAGCGCAGGCCGGCAATCGAGTTATCCACCGCGCGGCGGACGTGCGGGATTACATCGGGCACACCCAGCTGGATGGCCTTGCCCTCGCCGCTGTCGGCCGGCGCCAGATGATCGCGCCAGTAGCGCCAGAGCCGGCCCGCATAGCTCTCCAGCGCGGGCACTTCAATGCCGCTGCCGGTCAGGGCTTCGCGCGTGTTGCGGTTGTCGAAACGGGTCGGCAATTCCAGCAGATCGAGGATTTCCACCGGAATGCCCAGCGGGTTGAGCAATCGCTGGAGATTCTGTCGCACCGCCGGTTGTTCCAGCAGACCGCGCGCGGCGCGGTTATCGAGCAGCGGCGAGACATCCGGGCCCGCGCTGATGGAGGGCCCGCCCGCCGCGTGGGAGAAGATGTGCAGGAGCTCATGTACACCGTAATGATGCGAATCCGTCAGGAAGAAGGTCTCACCGTCGCGTCCGGACAGATGCGCAATCCAGTCCATGGCGTCGGCGACAAAGTCCACGGGTACCAGATTCATCAGGCCCCGGGTGCGAGGTGCGGGCAGGGTCAGGCTGGGCGGCACGGCCTTGCGCAGCATCCGGATCACGGGAAACATGTAGTAGGGGCCGTCGGCCTTGTCGATTTCGCCGGTTTCGGAATGGCCCACCACCATGGAGGGGCGGTAGATGCGGTACGGGACCCGGCACTCCTCGCGCACCACCCGTTCCGCTTCATGCTTGGTCAGCAGATAGGGATTGGGGAAGTCGCTGGCCTCGCCGAACATCTCTTCCGTGAAGGTACCCGACCAGGCGCCGGCCACGGCGATGCTGCTGGCGTATTGGAAACAGCCGGTTTGCAGGTCGAAGGCCAGCTCCTGTGCCTGGCGCGTCCCTTCCACATTGCTCTCGTGCTGGCGCGCCGCGTCCTGCGTAATGTCGTAAATGGCGGCCAGATGGAAGAAATGATCCAAACGCCCGCGCAGGGCCTTGCGCTGATCCTCGTCCAGACCCAGCAAGGGCTTCTGCAGATCGCCGTGTACCGCCTGGAGCCGGTCGGCGCCCACGCCCAGCTGCGCGCGCAACCGTTCCAGCTTGTACTCGGAGCCGGGCCGCGTCAGCGCATGCACGGTTGCGTCCTCACGCTGGAGTAGCCGTTCCACCAGAAAGCGGCCGATAAAGCCGGTAGCGCCGGTCACCAGATATTGCATCTTGCGTAAGCTCCCGCAGGTTGTCTCGCTTGAGGGCCGCAACTATAGCGTGTCCGCCCGGCTGATCGGGTAGACAGTCAGCACCGATTTGTTGCCCGGCCTTACCAGTGAATGCCCTTGAACAGCCGCGAGAAGGCCCTTTGTTCGCGCGTGATGCGTTTGGGGGTGTCTTCCTTGCGCCCCAGCGCGGCCGCCGAATCGGAGAACAGCTTGTACCCGGTGTTCATGATGCCCTGGGTAACCCGGGGCGTCAGGAAGTGCATCACCTGCCCGAAAATGCCCAGCCCGGTGGCGATGCGCCGGGGCTGGCGCACAATGGCGTTACAGATCATGTCCGCCGCCTGGTTGGGGCTGATGGTGGGGACGTGATTGTAGAGCTTGGTGGGCGCGATCATGGGTGTGCGCACCAGGGGCATGTTGATGGTGGTGAAGTGGATGCCCTCATGCACCAGCTCGCTGCCGGCACAGCGGGTAAAGGCGTCCAGTGCTGCCTTGGAGGCCACATAGGCGGAAAAACGCGGCGCATTGGTGAGTACGCCGATGGAGGAGATGTTGATGATATGGCCGTCCCCGCGCTCGCGCATGCGTGGCAGCACCCGCATGATCAGCCGCAGCGCACCGAAATAGTTCAGTTGCATGGTGCGCTCATAGTCGTGGAAGCGCTCGAAGCTGTGCACGATGGAGCGGCGAATGGAATGGCCGGCGTTATTGATCAGAATGTCCACCCGGCCGTAGTCGGTGAGCACCTGGTCGACGAGCTGGTCCACTTCTTCCAGGTGCGAGACGTCACACTGATAGGTGCGCGCGTGGCCCCCCAGGCGCGCGATCTCGTGCAGGGTTTCCTCGAGTTTCTCCGGGGTGCGCGCGACGATGAGCACGGTGGCCCCGGCCCGGGCGAGCTTGAGCGCGCTCGCCTTGCCGATGCCGCTGGTACCGCCCGTGATCAATACCACCTTGTCCTCGACCTTGTCCTCCAGACTGTCCGTGGGCTGGAGTTCGTCCTCGCGCTCGTCGCGGTTCGGGTCCAGATGGTTTTCCCAGTAGTCCCACAGCAGCTGGGCGTAGCTCTGCAACTCGGGCACCTCCAGCCCGGAGCTGTCCAGTGCGCGCCGGGCTTTGTGGTTATCGAAGGAGGTGGGATAGGTGATGTAGCGCAGCGCACCTTCCGGAATATCGAGCTCACTCAGCGCCTGATGCAGCATGAAGCGCGTGGGCGGCAGGCTGGTGACACTCTTGCGCACGAAATCCTGCACCGAACCGTTGAGCGCCCCGTTGCCCAGACGCACCGGCATGCGCGGCGCGTCCGCGCAGCCGGCAATGATGTCGAACACTTCGCCCACGCTGTAGTCGCGGTCGGCGGTGAGATGGAAGCACTGTTCATCCAGATCCGGCTGATGGGCGATGTGGTCCACGGCCCCGGCAACGAAATCCACGGGCACGATATTGAAACGCCCGCCCTCGATGCCGGGCACCGGCACCCAGGGCGGCAACCAGTCGCGCAGGCGCTGGATCAGCTTGAAGAAATAATAGGGTCCGTCGGCCTTGTCCATTTCCCCGGTTTCGGAGTGCCCCACCACCATGGAGGGCCGATAGACGCGCCAGGGAATACGGCATTCGCCGCGCACCAGGCCCTCGGCTTCGTGCTTGGTCAGCAGATAGGGGTCGTCCAGATCCGTGGCTTCGTCGAACATGTCCTCGGTAAAGCAGCCGTCATAGAGCCCGGCTACGGCCACGGAACTCATGTGGTGGAAACAGCGCGCATTGAGCTCTTCGGCCAGCTGCAATGCCTGGCGGGTACCCTCGATATTGGCGTAGCGCTGGCTGTTTACATCGGCGGTCAGGTCATAGATGGCCGCCAGATGAAAGAAATGATCGATCTGGTCGCGCAAGTCATCCTGGTCACGCTTGCTCAGGCCCAGTTTCTTGCGCGTGATGTCGCCCTTGATGGCCACCAGCCGGTCCGGATCCACATCCAGACGCTTGCGCAGGGCATCCAGCTTGTACTCGGAACCGGGCCGGACCAGGGCAAAGACCCGGGACTGCTCGCGCCGCAACAGGCGTCCCACCAGAAAACGGCCGATAAAGCCCGTGGCGCCGGTAACGAAATAGTTCATGGAGGACCTCCTTGCAGCCGTGGGAAAGCGGACCGGTCTCCGTATTCCGGAAACGGCCTTTCAAGTGTGCACTACAGCCGAATCGCCGCCCAGCCCTTTGATGGGGCGGCCGGGTGCGTAGCATGGCATTGTGAATTGTCGATAAGTAAACGATTAAGTCAATAATATTTACATCCTGGGCAGGATGGCTGTCTCGTTATTTATTGGTACCTACGTTCAACATTAAAAGTAAGCACAAACTTACTTTAAGTTTCGGTCACAACTTTCTGAACTGGTTAACATTTTAAGGTTTCGGGGATTGTTGGTTTTTAGCTTTACTTTAAAAAGAAGCTGTAACTTGCTGATTTGGAAAAGAGAGCTGACATGTCTTTCGACCCCCGTGACCCCTATGATGCCGCCGCCCTCTATGACATCTGGCTGAACTGTCATGGCTGCCCCGAGACCTTTGATTTCGAGCCGGGCCGGCCCATCGGGCTGGACTACTATCACGACATCGGCCAGAAGGCGAAAGCCGAGGGGTGGCTGGTCGTGGAGCAGGAAGACCCGGAGGACGAAGAGGGGGTTTCCTATCTGGTGCTGTGCGCCAACTGCGCGCGGCGCTACGGTCTCTCGGATGTTTCGCCGGGCCACACGGAGCAGCCCCCGCAGGTGATCAACGAGATCTGCCAGGCGGTACGGAGCGCGGAACGGGAACGCACGGTGGCCTGAGCGGCGCTACCGGCCGCCTTCCGGGGTTTCGTCGTCGAGCGTGTCGCCGGCTTCCTTCAGCGCCTCGCCGGACTCCTCCACGGCCTGCTCGCGGGTCTGTTCGATCTGCCCGCTCACCTGGGGCTCGGTGAAGGGATTGGCGTACACCGTGCGCCCCTTGCCGATATTGAAGCCGAACCAGAGCCCTGCGAGCAGGCCTATGACCACGCCGGATACAAGCGTTTTGAGTTTGCGCATGAAAACCTCCCCTCCGTGCTTTTATGATAATACGGTTGCGCGCGAACGGGGGAGAACCTTTCATGCAGAGCATCCGGATTCGCCAATGGTTTCGCGCGCCGGTGGAGACGGTGTTTGAGCACTTCAGCCGGCACGACACGCTGAGCGAGCTCTGGCCCGGTCGCTTTGTCCGGGTCCGGGCCGGTGAGGACGAACCAGACGGTACGGGCTCGGTCCGGGAAGTGCGCCTGCCCGGACTGCGCTTTCGCGAGCAGGTCACCGAATTCCGGCGTCCGGAGATCATCGGTTATCGCATCGTTTCGCACGTGCCCCTGATTACCCATCACTATGGCGTCATGCGGTTTTCCCCGGAGGGCCGCGGGACACTGCTGGACTACCGCATTGAACTGGATGCGCGTGCAGGCACGGCACCGCTAATCAGCCAGGCGCTCGAGCGTGCACTCAAACCCGGTATCCGGCGGCTGGCGGCGAGCTACGAATAGCAGCCTGTTCACGATTTTCTTGCTCGGTGCGGTTTGAAAGCCTGAGCAGACAATGGTTTTTTCAATACGCCCGGGCGTCGCGCGAGCGGAATCATCAATGCGCCGGGCCTCGGCAGGCCCTATAGTAGCTGCCTTTGTGACTCGGCGAGGAGCGATCATGACGGCAGTGGATATGACTCTGGAACAGGCGCTGCGCGAGCGCCGCTCGGTTCGGGGCTTTCAGGACGAGCCTGTGCCCCGGGCCACGCTGGAAGAGGTGTTCGGGCTGGCGCAGCTGGCGCCGTCCAATTGCAATGTGCAGCCCTGGAAGGTGTTCGTGGCCTCGGGTGAGGTCCGTGACGAGCTGCGTCGGCGCATGGTCGAGCGTGCCAGCACGGGCGAGCCGGTGCGTCCGGACTACGACGAACTGCCCCGCTTCGAGGGCGTCTACCGGCAACGTCAGGTGGACTGTGCCGTGGAGCTCTACCAGAACATGGGCATCACCCGGGACGACAAGGAAGGCCGGGCGCGGGCCAGTCTGCGCAATTTCGAACTCTTTGATGCGCCTCATGTGGCGTTTTTCGGCATGGAGCGCGATTTCGGGGTCACGGTGGCCCTGGATGTGGGCATGTACCTGCAATCGCTGTGGCTGACCATGGCGGCTTATGGCATCGGCGCCTGTGCCCAGGGCAGCATGCGCTATTATCCGGATGATGTGCGCGCGGTCTTCGGCGAGCCGGAGTCGACGGCCATTCTCTGCGGCATGAGCTTTGGTTTTGAGGATCCGGATGTAGCCGCCAACCAGACCCGGGTGGGTCGGGCACCGCTGAGCGAGAGTGTGATTTTCCGGGACAAGCTCTGAAGGCAACACCGGAGGCGTAATGATGCTGGACGGCTTCGAGTGCTACGAGTTCAGCCATGCGGGCTATACCTATCCGGTGCTGCGCGCCGGTTCCGGGCCCGGCGTGGTCATCATCCACGAGGTGCCGGGCATCACGCCCGAGGTAAGCCGGTTCGCGCAGCGGGTCGCCGATGCCGGTTTCACGGTCTTCCTGCCGTCGCTGTTCGGCACACCCGGACGCCGGTTCTCCGGCGCCTATGCCGGTTCCCGGATTCTGCGCGCCTGTATCCGGCGCGAATTCGCGGTCTTCGAGGCCAACGGCAGCTCGCCCGTGGTGGATTTCCTGCGTGGACTCTGCCGCGCCGCCCAGGAGCAGACCGGTGGTCCGGTGGGGGCGCTGGGCATGTGCCTTACGGGCAACTTTGCGCTGGCCCTGGCCGCAGATGCGAGCGTGGACGCACCGGTTTTGAGCCAGCCCTCGCTGCCCTTTCCGGTCAATGCGCGGCTGCGGCGCGCGCTGCATCTTGATCCCGCGGATCTGGCCGAGGTCAGGCGCCGGGCTCGCGAAGAGGATCTGCGCGTGCTGGGCCTGCGTTTCAGCGCCGATCCGGCTTGTCCCGCAGCCCGTTTCGAGCGTTTGCGCGAGGAACTCGGGGACCAGTTCGAGGGCGTGGAAATCGACTCGTCCCGGGGCAATCCGCATGGGAATGCCATCACGGCCCACTCGGTTTTGACCAGGGATCTGGTGGACGAGGCCGGGCATCCGACACGGGCAGCCCTGGAACGTGTGCTGGCCTTCTTCCGCGAACAACTGACGCCGAACGGCTGATTCATCCGGTACTTCGTGTTATCGTGTCGCGCCTTTTTTCCAGTCGATCCGGGAGCGTTATGATCATCGTCAAGGGAACCATTCCGCTGGACCGGGAAGACCGCGAGGAAGCGGTGGCGCTGATCCGGGAGATGGCGGACAGCTCACGCCGGGAATCGGGCTGTCTGGCCTATGAGGTTTATCTCAGCGTCGAGGACCCGGACACCGTGGTGCTGTGGCAGCAATGGTCGTCGCTGGAAGCGCTGGAGAACCATTTCGCCTCGGATCATGTGGACGCCTTCCTGGACGTAATTCCCGATTACATTGACGGCCAGGTTATTTCCGAGCGCTTTGATGTGCGCGCGGAAAGCAGTGACGCCACCGGCGGCGACGTCCGGGACGAAAGCGCCGAGCCGAGCCGCGTTCATCTGGCGGACAATGTGGTGGTCCACTGACGCGCTTCGGCGTCAGCCTTCGTTCAGCGCGGCGAGCAACGGCAACTGCAGTGTTTCTGCCAGCGCTGTCACGGCCTGTTCCGGCGCGTTCACCTTGATGGTGGTCATGCCCAGTTCCCGCGCGGGTTTGAGGTTGAGCCCCAGATCATCCAGATAAACCACATCCCGG